>Ga0306924_10001330_pt1 | contig 22489 bp, 14 predicted proteins | sample sta12Can44000111_FD_203756 | JGI IMG/M metagenome (GOLD analysis project Ga0306924, IMG submission 203756) | Lab enrichment of tropical soil microbial communities from Luquillo Experimental Forest, Puerto Rico - statanox.12C.anox.44.000.111 (v2)... | ecosystem: Environmental > Terrestrial >...
CTGCCGATCCACGTCGCGAAAATTGCTCATCCCCCCAACCGCCACTGGTACCCAAAACCAGCTCACCCTACCACATATGTGCCACGCTGCTTAAGTCCGACAGGCTGCTAGAAGCTCAGCTTGACGACGGAGCTCAATCCATCGAGCTTCACGTTCCCGAAATGCCCCTCCTCGACCCGAATGCCAACGAGGCCCCTGCACTCGCCATGGGTCGGACGAGTGTTGAAGTCGCGCGGGCAGCCGAATGCGCAATTACAGTTCTTGATCTAGTCGCCCTTGAGACGCCAATCGGTGCGCGGCACGGGAACCTCCCTCCTGATCGGTGGATGATGGACAGATATGCGAGTGTGGGTTCAGCCGGGCGAAACTTTCAGTTCTGCTACTCGGGAACTGCACTCTGCACCTCGACCGGCAGCCCGGCCGCTTTCCACTCGGGATAGCCGTCTTCGAGCCGTTGCCTACTGCCGGGGGCCCTATTGCGTGCTTTCGTTTGAGGCGGTCGCGGCGCTACGGGTCAAGGGGTACCGGGCGCGTCGACTACGCGGTCCCGCGACAGCTCGGCAAGCCGCCGTTCGAGCGCGCCGAGGGGAACATTGAGCGCGCCCGGCACATGGCCGAGGGTGAACTCGTCCTCCGGCCGCACGTCGAGCACAGTCACGAGGCCATCGCGCTGCCGCGCGACCAGATCCTCCCGTGACACCGGCTCGAGCTCGTCCCGAGCGCGGAAATACGCTGCCATCACCCGCTCGATTTCCGTCACGTTGCGCTCCCCGACACGGCCGAGCGCCTGGAGCCGGTGGATGACGGCCGCTTCCGCCGCGAGGCTGTAGAGCACTCGCTTGCCGTTCCGCGTCGCCTCGACCAGTCGGGCGCGCCGCAGGATCTGCAGGCGTCGATCGGCATGGTCTCGAGTTTCGCCACGTGGCAGGTTGGACAGGTGATGACGGATTGCTCGATCACGCCAGATACTCTCCGCAATGCCGGAACAGTGGCCGATATCGGGCGCGCCGGTCGGGCAGGATCCCGTCCGGGCGCGCACGCGGGAGCTTGCTGGCTGCGCAGCCGTGCGGCTGCTGATGACGGCGAGATCGCTGGCTTTGCTCTCGCTCATTTGTCAGGCCCTTCCCTGGCGCTCGTATCGCCGCATGTCGCAGCAACGTGCTGGCGGTAAAGCCCAAGACCCACCAAAGTAACCCCAAGGAACAGCACCGGCATGATCACGTAATCTGCCTTTGCCAGCCAGGCCGTAAGCCCGGTGTCCCGAGAACGACTGCAAGGAACGGCACCGCGCAACACATGGCCGCGAGACACCGCGAGCGGGCGGCGGGTCTACGGGCCGGCCGAGACACGGACCCTGGCCTTCATCCGCCGCTCCCGCGAGCTCGGGTTCACCCTCAACCAAATTCGCGCCGTGCTGGCGCTTTCCGCCGAAGGCGGGCAAGAGACCTGCGCCGAGGTGCGTGAACTCGCGGCGGCTCATCTGGCGGAGGTTCGCGCGAAAATCGTCGACCTGCGGGCTATGGAGCGTGTCCTGGCGGATGCCGTGCGGCACAGCGATGCGGGCGAAGCGCGCGGACGTCCGGTTCTCGACGCCCTCTCCGGCGCCTGACGAGTTCGGCCGGGTCGCCGCATGGCAAAGATCACAGAGCGACGGTGCGCAAGCGGATCGCGTTGCCGATGACGCTGACGGAGCTCATGCTCATCGCGGCGCTCGCGATCGTGGGGTTGAGCAGCGGACCGAAGACCGGATAGAGGACGCCGGCGGCGATCGCGGCTCGAAGCACCCGACGAGCCGGCATTGTGGGTCCAACGCCCGTTCCGTGGTGCTTCCCTGTTACGCCGATTCGGTTCCCTGTTCGGCCGATTTAATTCCTGTTCGGTCGCGTAGGGAATTGGTTTCCTAAGTGGCTGATTTATCCAAGCGTTGTCGGCGCTGACCGGTCGCTTTCCGGCGCAAGATCGGGTTTTTCGCAGTTTTTTCCCGTGGAGCAGGCAATCGCCCTGGGAGGCGCGGCTTGCGTCAAAGGCCGGTCAGCCGGCTGCCGGCGCGGCGTCGTCGATCAACAGCTGCACCGCCTCGCCGCCGCGCCAGCCGTCGCGACGGAGATACCCGGCGACATGGACCGTCGCACCACGCGTTTCGGCAAGAAATTGGCCGAGCGGTGTTCCGGCGGCCCGGAAGGCAATCGCCCGCAGCCGGGCTGTGTCGAGCGGATCGGCCAATGTGCAACGCAGATGCCCGTTCCCGACGGCCTCGGTGTGAACGACGCGCACTCCGGGAAGGACGAAGCGCGGCTCCGGATTCCCGGCGCCAAAAGGCGCCAGCCGCTCGACGTGGCCGATCAGCTCGGCCTGGGCGGCACCGAGGGAGAGCACCGCATCAACCCGCAACTCGGGCACCAGCCGCTCATGGTCGAGACCGTCGCCCAACCGCTCGATCAGAAACTCTCGCAACGCGTCGAGCTCGTCGGCCGCGACCGTGAACCCGGCCGCCATCGCATGGCCGCCGCCATTGATCAACAGACCCGCCTGGCGCGCCGCGATCACCGCCGGACCGAGCGGCAAACCCGCGATCGAGCGGCCGGAGCCCCTCCCGACGCCGTCGCCGAGTGCCACGACGCAGGCCGGCCGCTCGTAGCGTTCCTTGAGGCGCGCCGCGACGATGCCGATCACACCGGGGTGCCAGTTCTGCGCAGCAGCGAAGGCGAGCACCGGCGATTGCGCCGCCCCTTCGACCATCGCGATCGCCGCCTCCAGAGTGCGCGCCTCGATATCGCGGCGCTCGCGGTTGTGTGTGTCGAGCCGCTGCGCGAGATCGGCGGCGAGCGCCGGGTCGTCGGTCGCGAGCAGACGCGCTCCGAGATCGGCGGCCCCTACCCGCCCCCCAGCATTGACGCGCGGACCGAGGGCGAAGCCGAGATGGTAGGCCTCGAGCGGCTCGTTGACGCCGGCGACCGCCGCCAGCGCTGCGAGACCGGGATTGGCGTTACGCCGTGCGACCTTGATTCCCTGGGCGACGAAGGCGCGGTTCAACCCCGCGAGCGGGACGACGTCGCAAACGGTGCCGAGCGCCACCAGATCGAGCCAGCCCATCAGGTCGGGCTCCGCGCGGCCTCCAGCATACCAGCCCGCCCGGCGCAGCGCGCGATTGACCGCAACGACAAGCAAAAAAGCGATGCCAACCGCCGCCAGAGCCCCATGCGGGCTCTCCTCGTCGAGCCGGTTCGGGTTGACGATCGCCGCCGCGCGCGGCAACAGCGGTTCGGCCACATGATGATCGACGACGATGACCTCGAGCCCGGTTGCCGCAGCCTCGGCGAGCGGCAGATGCGCATTCGTCCCGCAATCGACGGTGACGACGACCCGCGCCCCTTCCGCGTGCAGCCGCAACAGCGCCGGCGTGTTCGGGCCGTAGCCCTCACGCAGACGGTCCGGCACGTAAACCCGCGTGCGGCCTCCGACGGCTGCAAAAAACCGCACCAGCAACGCCGTGGACGTCGCTCCGTCGACGTCGTAGTCGCCGAAAACGGCGATCGTCTCGCCCTCGCGCACGGCGTGAACAAGCCGCGCCGCCGCCACCTCCATGTCACGCAGATGCGAGGGGTCGGGGAGCTGGTCGCGCAGGCGCGGTGCTAGAAAACCCGGCGCATCGTCATGGTCGATGCCGCGCTGAGCGAGCAGCCGGCCGACAATTTCGGGCAACGCCAAGCGCGCAGCGATTACCTGTCCCTCCGAATCGTCGGCCGCCCTCAGCCGCCAACGACGGCCGCAAATCGACCGCTCCACCGCGAGAAAATTTCCGGCACCCCCCGCGCCATCGCACATATCCGTGCCTAACCCAAGCTCTCCACGTTCCCATCGTCACCCCCGCGAATGCGGGGGTCCAGGACCCACGGCACAAGTCCTTGATACCCATGGATTCCCGCGTTATCGAGAATGACGGCTCCAGTGGTTCGATGAGAATCATCGGCGAGGCGCCTCATCGCGCGAACGGAGCAAAGCTCTGTTTGCGCGTGAAGTCGTGGCGCGCCTCGACGTAGCGGACGGTGCCGGTTTTTGACCGCATCACCACAGAATGCGTCGAGGCCCCGCCGGGAAACCGCCGCACGCCGCGCAGCATCGAGCCGTTGGTGACCCCGGTCGCGGCGAACATCACATCGCCCGAGGCGAGATCCAAGAGCTTGTACTTGCGATCAAGGTCGACGACGCCGAGACGGTGCGCGCGGCCGCGCTCGTCGTCGTTGCGGAATAACAGGCGCCCTTGCATCTGCCCACCGATGCAGCGCAATGCCGCCGCCGCCAGCACGCCTTCGGGCGCGCCGCCCGAGCCGACATACATGTCTATCCCGGTTTCCGGATCCGAGGTCGCGATGACTCCGCTGACATCGCCGTCCCCGATGAGCGCGATCCGCGCACCGGCCGCACGAACTTTAGCGATCAGCTCGGCATGACGCGGCCGGTCGAGGATGCAGACGACGAGATCGGCGACCTCGGCCTTCTTGGCCTTGGCGAGGTTCTTGAGATTGGCCGCCGGCTCTGCGTCGAGATCGACCAAATCATCGGGCAGTCCGCCGCCGACCGCGATCTTGTCCATATAAACGTCGGGGGCGTTGAGGAAACCGCCGGCGTCGGCCATAGCGATGACCGCGAGCGCATTGGCGCTGCCTTTGGCGGTGATCGTCGTTCCTTCGAGCGGATCGAGCGCAATGTCGATCGGCGGACCATTTCTGGTGCCGACCCTCTCGCCGATAAAGAGCATCGGCGCCTCGTCACGCTCACCTTCGCCGATCACGACGGTTCCGGCGATCGACAGGCTGTTCAAAGCCTCTCTCATTGCGTCGACCGCCGCCTGGTCGGCCGCCTTTTCATCGCCTCGGCCCATCCAGCGCGAAGCCGAGAGAGCGGCGGCTTCGGTTACACGGACGGCTTCCAGCGCGAGATTGCGATCCATCCTCGAGGTCTCGGGCACGGCTTTCCTCCTGTTTCGCTGTGGCGATTCTTTTCAGAAATCTTCGATGCGGATCATGTGCGGCGGCTCGAGGACGGTATCGAGCGCCTCGATTTTCTGGAGCGCCCGGCGCATCGCCGCCTCGACCGTGACATGGGTTGTCAGCACCACCGGCACGGCCTCCCCAGGGGCGCGACCGCGCTGGATCATCGATTCCATCGACACCTGCTCGTCACGCAGGGCGGCGGCGACATCGGCGATTACCCCCGGCTGGTCGACCACCATCAACCGTATGTAATAGGCGCCCTGATGCCGCTCTATCGGCACGCCGGGAAGTGCGCGCAGATTGGCGGTCGGCACGCCAAGCGGTGCCGTGTGGCGCCCCGCGGCGATGTCGACGAGATCGGCGGCGACGGCCGAGGCCGTCGGCTGGGCGCCGGCACCACGTCCTTCCAATACCACTCGGCCGACGAAATCGCCCTCGGCGACGACCGCATTGTACACGCCTTCGACGGCCGCGATCGGCGTTGAACGCGGCACCATACAGGGGTGGACGCGTTGCTCGAGCCCCTCCTCGGTCAGCCGGGCAATACCGAGGAGCTTGATGCGATAGCCGAGCTCCTCGGCAAAGTCGATGTCGAGCCGCGATACATGGCGGATTCCCTCGGCATAAACCCCGGCGAGGTCGACCGGGCGAGCAAACCCTACGCTCGCAAGGATGGCGAGCTTATGCGCCGCATCGATGCCATCGATATCAAAGCTCGGATCGGCTTCTGCGTAGCCGAGCTTTTGCGCCTCGGCGAGCACCTCGGCGAACTCGTGCGCGGTCTCGCGCATCGTCGTCAGAATAAAATTCGAGGTCCCGTTGAGAATGCCATAAAGACGCACGAGCCGGTTTCCGGCGAGACCCTCGCGCAACGCCTTGATCACCGGTATCCCGCCGGCGACCGCGGCCTCGAAGGAAAGAGTGACACCCTTTTCCTCGGCCTGGGCGGCGAGGGTGGTTCCGTGATGCGCCATCAGCGCCTTGTTGGCGGTGACGACGTGCTTGCCATGGTCGAGTGCGGTATCGATCACTTGCCGGGCGATGCCGTCGGCGCCGCCGATCAGCTCGACGACGACGTCGACCTCGGGATCGGCTGCCATCGCCGCCGCATCTTCGTACCAGCGCACCGCAGACAGATCGACCCCGCGATCGCGGCGCCGATCGCGGGCGGAAACCGCGACGACGACGAGCCTGCGTCCAGCCCGCTGAGCCAGGAGGTCAGCCTGCCGGTCGAGCAGCTGCGAGGCGCCGGCGCCGACCGTCCCCAGGCCCGCGACGGCGATCTTCAACGGCGGTTTCACGATGGCGACGGGAGCCTGAGCATAGAGTTGTTCCGAGAGCTTTCCTGCAGCCTAGCCGGACGGCCCAAACAAGCGGTTTACGTCAACCTACCGTATACCGCGGTACGACGCGAATCGGCTCAGTGCTCGAGCAGCACCTCGGCGCGGCTTTCGATCGGATCGGCCCCCGACGGCGCGGCCTCGACCGCGATCTTGTCCGCCGGGATCCCGGCCGTGGTCAAAGCGGCGGCGACGGCTTGGGCGCGATCGAGCGCGGCGCGGAAGCTGTTCAGCTGCTCGGCTGCCCCGCTGCCGGCGCCGGCGTAGCCGACGACGCGCACCTTCCCCGGGTTTTGCTGATAGAGCGGCACGACTTTCTCGATGGTCTGGCGATCCTCTTCACTGAGGGTCGTCGAACCGACGGCGAACTTGACCTCGGCGATCGGCGTACCGGTTGTCGCAGCCGGCGGCTTCTGGCTGCTTTTGCCCGAGCTGGCCAGCGGCGCCAGTACCGGCGGCGGCGGTGGCGGCTGGTAGGCGGCCGAGCCGATCGCCTCGGGCATCGGAGCCGGAGCGGGGGGCGATGGCAGATGTGGCGTGGCGGGCGGGGCGTTCGCCGCGGTCGGCGCGGGCACCGGATATGGCGGCGGTGGGGAGGACTGGACTTGCTCCGGGTTTGGCACGGAGCGCACTTTCGGCACTTCGAGGTTCGTCTCCATCGGCGGAGGCTCGGGCGGCTCGCCCGCTTTGCGTAGACCTTGTCCCGGGGCGGCCGCGGTCGTGGGGGCTGCGTTCCCGGTATCCGGTGCCGCCGTGGTCTTGCCGGCGGAGTTCCCGATATCCGGTGAAGCCGTCGGCGCCGGAGCGGGAGGAGCGGCGGCCGAGGCGGGATTGGCTTGCGCCGCATCGGTTGCCGCAGGCACGGGCGGCGGAGGCGGCGGCGCTGGTGCCGACACAGCCGGAACGCCCGCGCGCAATTTTTCATCGCTGTATTTTGCATTCGTACGATCGCCGATTAGGCTCTGCGTAAGTTTTTCGCGCTCGGCGGCGGTCATCGCGCGGTTGGGCGGTGGCGGCACCGTGGCGAGGTTCGGGTAATCGGACGCCTCTCCGGCGGCGAGATTCTGGGTGTTGGGTGTCGTTTCCGGATCCGGGTCGTTCTTGCTGGAGCCCGTCCAATCACGCCAGGTGTCGACGGGGTTGCATGCGCCGAGCCCGAGCACCAACGCCAGAATGGCGAGCCGGCGTGCCTCACACCGGGAGAAATGGGGTATGCCTATCATCATGACCGCATTCCCGACGGAGCAGCAGAATGCCGCGCGGGCGCACGCCCTCCAGCCGCTGCACACTCTCGCGGCGCTGATGTATTAGATCCGTCCCGCCGCGTCACTACATTTGATGACGTGAAAAATCGATCGCGCGAGCCGAAAACGACCATGGCGGAGAAGAACCGGGGCGAACCCGGAGGGGAAGCCGCGCTGCATCGGAAAGATCAGGCGAACAATCTCCCGCCGGATCTCTCCGAGCTGTCGCAGCAGATATCCGATATCGCCGAAAAGAGCCGGCATCTTGTCACGGAATTCCTCAAGCGGCAATCCGCCGAGAATGGCGTCGGAATGGCCAACCCGCTGAGCATCGGGGCCGCCTTTTTCGAGATGACGGCGCGGATGATGTCGGACCCTTCGCGGCTCGTTCAGGCGCAGCTGTCATTGTGGAACGACTACTTGACCCTGTGGCAGCGCACTACCCAGCGGTTTCTCGGCGGCAGCACGGAGCCGATGATCGAACCGCCGACCGGCGACCGGCTTTTCCGTGATAAGGCGTGGACCGACAATACGCTCTTCGACTTCATCAAGCAGAGCTATTTGCTGACCGCGCGCTGGCTGCAAGGAACCGTCAAGCAGATCGACGGCATCGACGAGCGCACCGCGCGCAAGGTTGATTTCTACACGCGCCAGTTTGTCGATGCGATCGCGCCGTCGAATTTTCTGCTGACCAACCCCGAAGTGCTGCGGGCGACGATCGAAAGTCGCGGCCAGAACCTGGTCAACGGGCTGAAGAACCTGCTCGACGATCTCGAACGCGGCAAAGGCCGGCTGGCGATCAAGATGACCGACATGGCGGCCTTCCGCATCGGCGAGAACATCGCGGTGACGCCGGGCAAGGTCGTCTATCAGAACGACCTCTTGCAGCTGATCCAATACGAACCGACGACCGCGACGGTCAAGCGGCGGCCGCTGCTCATCATCCCGCCCTGGATCAACAAATTTTATATCCTCGATTTGCGACCCGCCAATTCCTTCATCCGCTGGGCGGTCGACGAGGGCCACACGGTCTTTGTGATTTCCTGGGTCAACCCTGACGAGCGGCTCGCCGCCAAGACGTTCGCCGACTACATGCGCGAAGGCCTGCTTGCGGCCCTCGACGCGATCGAAGAGGCAACCGGTGAGCGCGAGGCGAACGTGATCGGCTATTGCCTCGGCGGCACGTTGCTGGCGAGCACCCTCGCCTATATGGCCGTCAAGCACGACACCAGGATCAAGAGCGCCACCTATTTCGTGGCCATGGTCGATTTCGCCGAGGCCGGCGAGCTCTCGGTCTTTATCGACGAGGAGCAGCTCGCCGCCCTCGAAGAACGGATGAACGCCAAGGGATATCTCGAAGGCCGCGCCATGGCGACGACCTTCAACATGCTGCGCGCCAACGACCTGATCTGGTCCTTTGTCGTCAACAACTATCTGCTCGGCAAGTCGCCCTTTCCGTTCGACCTGCTCTACTGGAACGCCGATTCGACACGCATGCCGGCGGCAATGCACGGCTTTTATCTGCGCAACATGTATCAGGAGAACCTGTTGGTTAAGCCGGGCGGCATCACCCTCGACGGCGTGCCGATTGATCTGGGAAAGATCAAAACCCCGTCCTTCCTGTTGTCGACGCGCGAGGACCACATCGCCCCGTGGCGGTCGACCTACGCCGCCACCCAGCTCTACAAGGGCCCGGTCAAGTTCGTGCTGTCGGCTTCGGGCCATATCGCCGGCGTCGTCAACCCTCCTGGCAGCAAGTACGGGCACTGGGAGAACGACAACAACCCACCGACACCCGAGGAATGGTTCGCCACCGCCACCGCGGTGCCCGATTCGTGGTGGCCGGTTTGGGAGCATTGGGTCTCCCAATATTCTGGCGGCGAGGTGCCGGCGCGCCACCCCGGCGGCGGCAAGCTCATACCGCTCGAGGACGCCCCCGGGTCCTACGTCAAGGTGCGCGCCGAGGACTGAGCAACGGCACAAACGGGCGCAAATACAGCGAAAATCGCGATTTTCGACCCGAAGCCGCCGATTCGGCGGCAAAAACAGCGCCCCGGATCAAAAGGTTGGATGCAAAATTCGCTACTCGTGCCGAACAATGGAATTTTGGCCGCCGATCAACTGAATTCGGAGGTCTAGCAATCGAATAACAATGGAATAGACGCGCATACGATAATAGCAATTTTCTAATTGACAATATACCGTCTTTTCGGCTATATCAAGTCCTCGCTGACATGAGAGGACGACATGCCGACCCGGACGAAGGGCGACTATGAGATAGGCTACGGCAAGCCGCCGCGGGGGTGCGGCTTCAAGAAGGGCCAATCCGGCAACCCGCGCGGCCGGCCGCCGGGTGCGAAGAACCTGACGACGTTGCTGAACGATACGCTCAACGAAACGGTGACGATCACCGAGAACGGCCGGCGTCGCAAGATCACCAAGCGCGAGGCGGTCATCAAGCAGCTGGTCAACAAATCCGCCTCGGCCGAGGCGCGCTCGCTGAAGATCCTGCTCGACCTGATGCTGAACCTGGAGGCACGGGCGCGCTCTTCCGCTGCCTCGACCACCCCCGCCGTCGGCCCGGACGACGAAGAGGTGCTGGCGCAGCTCAAGGAGCGGCTCGAGGGTGCCATCCGCGACGAGATGGCCACCAAGAAATGACGGTTCTATTGCCCCCTCGCCCCGCGCGCGGGGAGAGGGGTGGGGTGAGGGGAGCGGCACTGACCCAGCGCGAGGAGGACGCGCAATTGCGGCTCGATTTCGCCGCCTTCGCGCAGCGCTGCTTTCGCGAGCTGAACCCGCTGACCCCGTTCGCGATGAACTGGCACGTCGAGGTCATGGCGGCAAAGCTTACCGCAGTGTACCAAGGCAAGATCCGGCGGCTGATCGTCAATGTGCCGCCGCGCTATCTGAAATCGCTATTGGGCTCGGTGGCGTTTCCGGCCTGGTGCCTCGGACGCGAGCCGGGCACGCAGACCCTCTGCGTCAGCTATGCGCAGGACCTCGCCGACAAATTGGCGCGCGATTGCCGGCGCATCATGATGTGCGACTGGTACCAGCGCGCCTTCCCGACCCGGCTTTCGCCGCAGCGGCAGGCCGTGCCTGAGTTCGAGACGACGGCGCAAGGGTGCCGGCTCGCCACCTCGGTCGGCGGAGTGCTGACCGGCCGCGGCGCCGACCTGATCATCATCGACGACCCGCTGAAACCAGAAGAGGCGTTGTCGCAAAGCCAGCGGCGGGCGGCAAACGACTGGTTCGACCACACGCTCTACTCTCGCCTCAACGACAAGCGGAAGGGTGCGATCGTCCTGATCATGCACCGGCTGCACGAGGACGATTTGGTCGGTCACGTGCTGGCCCAGGAAGAGTGGGAAATCGTGCGCTTCCCGGCGATCGCCGAGGAAGATGAGACCTTTGTGATGGAGACCGTGTGGGGGAAGCGGCGTTTCACGCGGCGGCCCGGCGAGGCACTGCGAGCCGCCGGAGATGCTCGAGCAGATCCGCCGCACCATCGGCGAATACAATTTCGCCGGCCAGTACCAGCAGGCGCCCTCGCCATTAGGCGGCGGTCTCGTCAAGCCCGCGTGGTTCCGGCATTACGTGCCCAGTGAATTGCCGCAGAGCTTCGACCGCGTCGTGCAGAGCTGGGACACCGCCAACAAGGCGAGCGAGCTCAGCGATTTCAGCGTCTGCACGAGCTGGGGGATCAAGGGCAAGGAGCTTTTTCTGATCGATGTATTTCGCAAGCGCCTGGAATATCCGGAATTGAAGCGCGCCGTGCGCGAGCAATACGAGCGGTTCAGGCCCAGTGTCGTATTGATCGAGGACAAGGCCTCGGGGACCCAGCTGATCCAGGAGCTGACCCGCGAGGGCCTCTACGCCGTCACCCGCTATAAGCCGCAATCCGACAAAATCATGCGCATGCACGCGCAGACGGCGATGATCGAGAACGGCTTTGTCCGGGTGCCGGAGAGGGCACCGTGGTTGGCGCAATACCTGAACGAGATGACGGTCTTCCCCAATGGCCGGCACGACGACCAGGTCGATTCGACCGCGCAAATGCTCGACTGGTTCAAGTATGGCGGCGGGCCCAGCTCCAACGCCGGGATCTTCGAACTCTACCGGCAGCGCGCCGAGGAGCTCCGCCGCGGGCGGATGCCCGGCCCGCCGGTGCGGCTGCGCGTCCCGCGCGGCATCTCGCATGTCCACCCGCTTGGCGGGCCAATTCGCGGCGTGGCCGCCGACGGCACGGTCGAGCTCACCGAAGCAGAGGCCGCACCGCTGCTGCAGGCCGGCTGGGAGCGGGTGGAGGCTGACAATCTGCCCGCGTAGGTCAACACGAGCCCTATATCAAGCATCTCGAAGGCCGGACTTGGGAGATGCGGTTGCGGGGCAAGGACGGGATCGCGCTCGCCCTTTATCCGACAGGGACCGGAAAGAGGGTGTGATCCTGCGCACTTTCGTGAAGAAGACGCAGGCTGCAAGTTGAAACGTGCGGACCGCGACCCGCGAGCCCAAAGGCAGAGGTGGTGGAAGGGCGTTATTAGCGAATCTGGCGCGAGCGGAACGCTGGGCGCTGTTTGCGGCATCGGGTGAGGTGTCTCCGGTCACTGCTGTAAAAAGGTTCGGCGCATCCTTGATCTTTCTCTTTTTTGTCAGCGAAATCCGGCTAAGATCTCTTTTCACCTAGCGGAGGGCGCCTGGGAAATTGGCCGCGGCTTGGCTCAAAAAACTCCGCCTGCAATGTGAGCTAGTTCACATTCTGCCACGGAATACACGAAGTAAAATGGATCCGGGTGGCGGAAGCGGGCTTCCGTCGGCTCGATGAGAAACGGGGACGGATGGCCGACAGCATACCTCCGGTTTCTACTATCAGCGATGGCTCCAGCACGAGCGCGTCGCCATTTAGCACGCCGCAACTCACCCTCCGGAGGGCGGCGGCGCAATCCGGGGGATATGCGAGAAATTCTCTGTCCGGGGCTCTGTGCCTTATCCTTGCGCACGTTCACATGCAAGCGTAGGTCGCATTATGGACAAGCTGCACGACGCCTTCATCAGCTATAAGAGCGAATATCTCGCCTGGGTCGAAACGCTCGCTCGAAACCTCCGCACGCTCGGGGTCGATGTCTGGCTCGACGAGTGGAACCGCACGCCGGGCGATCGGGTGTCGGTGTCCTTGCAGGCAGCACTGGATGCGTCGCGTGCCGGCGTGCTGGTGGTGACACCAGAGGCCGCGGCCTCGGGCTGGGTGCAGGATGAATATGACCGCATGCGCCACTTGCAACGCACCCGGCCCGAGTTCCGGCTGGTGCCGGTGATCCTGCGCGAGACTTCGAAATTCGCCTTTAAGGAGAGTCTGTTTACCGTCGATTTCCGCGACGCCACGTCAGACACGGTTTACCGCCGGAAATTGCATGAACTCGTCTGCGGCATTCGCGGTCTGGAACCCGGCGACGGCTCGGTCAGCGAACCCGGGATTGAGCTGCCGCAGTCGCTCGGCCCTCTCGGCGGCGACATGGGCGCGCTGCCCGACGGGAGCGCGGCGGATGGGGAGGCTCCGCCGGCCCTCTTTAATGCGTTGCTTGATGATCTCGAATTCCACCACATTGCCGCAGTCTTTGCGCAGGAGGGCGCTCAGCACCTGCTGCCGCTCGGTCACCTTCTGACAGAAACCCGGCGGCGCTTCCCGCGCGAGAAGATCCATCACATCGTCCCGTTGATCTGTCAGGACGATGAGGCCGCGGCGTATTTCTCTCACATCGCGGCAGAATGCGATCTGACCGGGGGCGCTGCAGGCGGCTCCGCCCTTCGTGACCGTTTGACCGGCCTCCTGCGATCGGGCGGCCGCCATCTCTTTATCGTCAGCCATATGGAAAACGGCCCGGTCATGGCGCGGCGCGAATTCGCCACCCAATTGCGCCAGCTGTCCGAACAGTTCCGTGATCAGGTCAAACTGTTGTTCATAGGCGGGGAAAAGCTCGACGAGCTGGTCTACCATTCGAACCAAAGCATCTCGATCCTCAACACCGCGGCTGCGACCGCGCATGACTGGCCGTCTCCCGAGCCGGCGTTCCTGCGCCGGCACGACGCTGGAGCGACGCTGTCCGAGGTGGAGCTGACGGCAATCACCGAGGTAACGGGGCTCGAGCCGCGGCTGATGGCCGAGTGCCTGAACCGGCGCCGAAGACTGCCGGGTGCTATCGACCTGGCGGGAGTGATCCGCCAGTCGATGGTGGTGCGCCAGTGGTTTGCACCCTACCAGGGGGACGAGATCTCGACGGCCCGGCTCTGCCGACTGCTCGATCAGGACATGCTGGGGACATTCGACCGGGTGTATGACGATGAGTTGCGACGGCGATTGTACTGGAGGGGTGCGATCCGCAAGGTGACCGACGCCGATGGGGTTGATCGGCTCTACTGGCGCTGTGCGGTGGTGCAGGAGCGCGGCAAAGAGTTGCTGCGGTGCGCACAGTGCTGATGCGCGTTCTGCCGATCCAGTTGCTCGCCGGGGCGGCGCTCATCCACGGGCTAATCGGAGCATCGGCTTTTACGGCTCCCCCGCCCGAGGCCGAGACACCCGCATCCGCCGTTTCATCTTTGCCACCGCTGGTGCCGGAGGGCGAGGTTTTTCAAGACTTGCCGAAGTTGCTGGCGGATATCAGTCGGCGGACGGGGGTCGTGTCCGTCGCGTTCAGTCCGGACGGGAAGCGTCTCGCCTCGAGCGACAAAGACGGCAAGGTGTGGTTGTGGGACGCCTCGGAGGGGTGGGAGATCGCGCGCCTCCAAGGGCACAAGGGCTGGGCCTGGTCGGTCACGTTCAGCCCAGACGGGACGCGTCTCGCTTCGGGTGCTGAGGACGGCACGGTGCGGTTGTGGGATGCGGCCGGGGGGCAGGAGATCGCGCGCCTCGAAGGGCACAAGGACTGGGTCGAGTCGGTCGCGTTCAGTCCGGACGGGAAGCGTCTCGCTTCGGGTGGCAATGACGGCATGGTGCGGTTGTGGGATGCGGCCGGGGGGCGGGAGATCGCGCGCCTCGAAGGGCACAAGGACTGGGTCGAGTCGGTCGCGTTCAGCCCGGACGGGACGCGTCTCGCCTCGGGTGGCAATGACGGCACGGTGCGGTTGTGGGATGTAGCGAGCGGGCATGAGAAAGCGCGCCTCGAAGGACACAAGGGCTGGGTAATGTCGGTCGCGTTTAGTCCGGACGGGACGCATCTCGCCTCGGGCAGCAGGGATGGCACCGTGCGGTTGTGGGATGCGGCCGGGGGGCAGGAGATCGCGCGCCTCGAAGGGCACAAGGACTGGGTCGATTCGGTCGCGTTCAGTCCGGACGGGAAGCGTCTCGCTTCGGGTGGCAATGACGGCATGGTGCGGTTGTGGGATGCGGCCGGGGGGCGGGAGATCGCGCGCCTCGAAGGGCACATGGGTGACGTCTGGTCGATCGCGTTCAGCCCGGACGGGAAGCTTCTCGCCTCGAGTGCAGATAACGGCACGGTGGGGCTGTGGGACGCGGCGGGCGGGGGAGGCATCGCGCGCCTCGAAGGGCACAGGGGCAGGGTTTCGTCGGTCGCGTTCGACCCGGACGGGAAGCTTTTCGCCTCAGCTGGCGATGACGGCATGGCCTGGCTGTGGGACGCGACAACCGGCAAGGCCGTACAGACCCTCATTGGACACAGTGATGGCGTCACAGCCGTCGCGTTCTCGCCCGACGGCAGGCATGTCCTGACCGGATCGAACGACGACTCGGCTCGGCTATGGGACGTGGCCACCGGCAAGGCCGTGGCGACCCTCGCTGGACACACAGGTTCCGTCTCGAGCGTCGCGTTATCGCGCGACGGCACTCGCGTCCTGACCGGCTCCGACGACAAGACGGCGCGGCTGTGGGACGCGACAACCGGCGGGGCAGTGGCAACCCTCGCCGGGCATACAAATGCCGTCACGGCCGCCACGTTCTCGCCCGACAGCAGGCATGTCCTGACCGGCTCCGACGACAAGACAGCGCGGCTGTGGGACGCGGCCACTGGCAAGCCCTTGGCAACCCTCGCCGGACACACGGCTTCCGTCACGGCCGCCGCGTTCTCGCCCGACGGCAAGCTTATCCTGACCGGCTCCGCGGACAACGCGGCGCGGCTGTGGGACGCGGCCACCGGCAAGGCCGTGGCAACCCTCGCTGGACACGCGAATCGCGTCGCGACCATCGCGTTCTCGACCGACGGCAAGCGCGTTCTGACCGGCTCCGACGACAAGACGGCACGATTGTGGGACGTGGCCACTGGCAAGCCCTTGGCAACCCTCGCCGGACACACGGCTTCCGTCACCGCCGTCGCGTTCTCGCCCGACGGCACGCGCGTCCTCACTGGCTCTGAAGATAGCACGGCTCGGCTGTGGGCAACAGCCACCGGCAAGGCCGTCGCGACCCTTGCCGGACACACGGCTTCCGTCACCGCCGTCGCGTTTTCACGCGACGGGACGCTTATTGCCTCGGGTGCAGAAGACGGCACTGTGCGGCTGTGGGACACGGTGAGCGGGCGCCCGCTGGAGATCAGTGTCGCTGGCGCGCGCGGCAATTGGCTCGCCTGTCGTCTGCGCGACCAGCGCTGTTGGCGTGCGGACGATGGAACGCTCCTGGTACGGCGCGACGCCACTGGTTTTATTACCGGACTCGCACCTGTGGCCGGCGCCGGACCGCCCGAGCTGAACGTTTCGGTCGAAGCCAAGGCCAGGATCGAGGAACGCCACCCGGCCGAACTTCCGGTGACGATCCGTAACAACGGCGCCGGCCCGGCCTTTTGGGTCCGCATTACCTCACCGGTTCAGACGGCTACGCTCGACCAGCCTCGCCTGGTCGCGGCCCCTTCGAGAGTCATCCAACGTCTCGATCCCGGCAAGTCCGAGACCGTTGCCGTATTGGTCGCCGCGCAGCTGCCGCATTACGATCCGGCCGCCGCCAAATTGTCGCTGCCTCTCACGCTCGAAGCTCTGGCGACGGATCCGATATCGCTCCCGCCAATCGAGATCGATCTGCCAGCCCCGAAGCCTCGATTAGACCACGCGACCCTGGTTCGAGGTCCATCCGACGCCGCCTCGGTCTCTGCGGAGCTCCGCAATATTGGATCGGCTGGATTCGTCCAAATGCCTGAGATCAAGGCCGCGCCGGAAGATGCCCAGAGCAAAGCGCTTGGCGAGGCATCGCCCGCTAGTCTTCCACCCGAGCCCAACCCTCCCACCGGCTTAGCCTTGCCCGCGAATCCCGAGATCAAACGTCCCCTCTCTGTGGCTCTCGCCTCTTCGACCGACCTTTCGGCCCTAAAACGCCTCAAAGTTATCGTCGCCGACACCCAAAACCCTTTGCACGAATGGACGCTCGACGTCCCGGTCAACACCCTGGGCGTTGCTCGCTGGATCTTTGCGGCGGCCGCCCTCGCCACAGTCGCCTTGTTGCTTGCTATCGGCTACCAACTCGTCTACCGCAACCCACTGACCGTCCAGCTTTCCAACCACCCTTGCGCACTTCTCGACCTCGATCCTGAGCGACTCGTCCGCGCCCGGCGTCTTTTAAGACTTACACGGCGCTTGAGCGACATCCTCGACCAGGTGACGAGCAATTTGCCGTGGCTCGATGCCGCCATCACCTTTACCCGGGGTAGTGCACGCGCCCGCGCCGAACAATTGGCGCGGCGCCTCGAAACGACACTCAAAGGTGCCCCGCTGATCAATACCCCGGGCGTCTTCAGCATTGAAATGCGTCCTCCGGCCGGCTTTCCATTGAACATCGACGAGCTTGTCCTGTTACTGCCCGATGCCGCCGTTCCCGCCGAGGACGTATTCGCAGCCTGGCGCGCTTCCGATCTCGGCTCCCGCCCAATCGGCGTGATCGTCGCTGCCTCATCCGTACAACGCGTGCAACTGGTCCGTCTTCATGAGCGCCAGCCGGACAATGTCGTGACACTGACGGGTGGCGAGATCACCCGCCTGCTGATCGGCCCGGCACCGGTGGAGACTTTGGCGAGGGTGCTGGCAAGAGAGATCGATCTCACCCGGATTTCCCCCTACCAAATCAACAGCGCGGTCGAGCGCGAGTCTGTGTTCTTTGGCCGCTATCAACAATTGCGCCACATCCTAGAACGCGACCTCGGCAATTACATCCTCCTCGGCGCCCGCCAGCTCGGCAAGTCTAGTCTGTTGAAGGAGATCGAGAGACGGGTGCGCGGGCGCGGTCAAGTCACGGTCGATTACGAGAGCGTTCTCGACGCCCCGATCGAAAGCGTCCTTGCCCGGCTCGCCTGCATCGAGGAGGGGGCTTCTCTCTCAGATCTTACTGCCGCATTGCGAGCTTCAGCGGCCGAGCGGCCGCGGCTTATCCTGCTCGATGAGTGCGACCAGTTCGTGGCCAAGGACCTGGCGCACGATCCGCCTTTCCCGGTGATGGAGGCGATGCGGCGGCTGAGCGCGGGTGGGAACTGCCATTTCATCATTGCCGGGTTCTGGCAGCTCTACGAGGTTGTCCATCTGACCTACCACGCGCCGCTGCGCAATTTTGGCGAGACCCTGACCCTGGGCGGTCTGGAGCCCGAGGCTGCGCACGCCTTATTGCGGGAACCAATGGGGCTACTGGGCGTCGCCTGGCGAGATGAGGCCGATATCGAGCGCATCACCAGTGAAGCTGGCCGCCGCCCGAATTTGTTGCAGATCGCCGGGAATGAGCTGCTGAAAATGCTGGGGCCCCGGCGCATCATCGAGAGCGAGGATGTCGATCTGGTACTGCGGTCGCGCCCGATTGCCGACAGTCTCGCCGGCTGGCGGACCCTGACCGACGACCCGCGCGGGCGGTGCCTCGATCAGATCGTCGTCTGGGCCATGCTGGACCACGATGCCTTTGCGCTCCCAGAGCTAAACCGGCATCTGACAAGCCTCGCGGGCCACAGCGCAGTGCCGGTGGATGCGCTTCAGTCCTCGCTGCAGCGCCTCGATCTGGCGTTCATCTTGGGCGAGGATGCAGGCGTCTATCGCTGGCGCGTCCCGCTGTTCCGCACGCGCCGTCAACTCGAGGCGCCCGACGAGCAACTCCGCGAGCAGCTGTCGCGGTTGGAAACATTGCACGCCGAGATAACTCCGCTGTCGGCCAGCAATCCAATTTAGCGTTGCTCGGCACTCCGATGCGATGGTGGCAACGCTGGGGCGACACCCCGCCCGGCTGATTGCCGGGCGGGTCTTGCATTATACCAGTGCGCTGACCACGGCACAGAGCAGTCCAGTGAAACTGTGTCTACGACCAATGCATGTTCGGAATTCGTACGAAGCCATTCAAAGTCGTCTTACGCGCCCCCGGATTACGCTGGCGAGCGACCGTCACCAATAGCCCCGGGGGTGATCCGCGCATCCACTGGGCCGCCCACGCCCTTGAACCACCTTTAGTCGGGGGGCAGCTCTGATATAATGCGTGTAATCGAAGGGGCTCGTTTATGGAACGCCGCAGCTTCGGCAATACTGACCTCACGGTATCGACCATCGGTCTCGGCTGTTATGGCATGTCGGGCGCCTATGGGCCGGCCGACGACGCGGAGTCGATCGCCACTATTCGCTGCGCGCTCGATCTCGGTGTCAATTTTCTCGACACATCGGCCAGCTACGGTGAAGGCCACAATCATCGCTTGATCGGCAAAGCGATCCGCGGCCGCAGGCATGATGTGGTGATTCATTCGAAGAGCGGCAGCCCACGCGACGGCAGCTCAGACGCCGTGCGCGGAGGAGGCGATCCGCGCTATCTGCGTCAAACCTGCGAGCAGAGCTTACAAAATCTTGGCATCGAGACGCTCGACGTCTTTTGCATGTCGCGCGTCGATCCGAACGTGCCGATCGAGGAAAGCGTCGGGGGAATGGCCCAGCTCGTCAAGGAGGGCAAGACACGGTTCATCTCGCTCTCAGAGTGCTCGGCCCACTCGCTCAGGCGTGGCAGTGCCGTGCATCCGCTCGCTTCGCTTCAGATGGAGTATTCGTTGTTCTCGCGTGACGCGGAAGAGCAGGGCCAAATCGACGCCTGCAAGGAACTGGGCGTGGCGATGATGGGCTACGCGGTGCTCGGGCGCGGGATGCTGAGCGCCCAGGTTCCCAAGGTGGAGGAATTGGCAGCGGACGACATTCGCGCGCGGCTGCCCCGCTTTCACAGCGCCAATGCCGAGAAAAACCTCCAACTGCGCTCGGCACTCGAGGCTATCGCGCGCGGGAAGAACGCCACGCTCGCCCAGCTCTCCATCGCTTGGCCAATGGCCCAGGGCTCGCGTGCGGGAGCCTTCATCGTACCGATACCGGGCGCCAAATCGCGCAAGCACCTCGAGGAGAATGTGCGCGCCGCAGACATTGTGCTCACGGCAGACGATCTCGCGGAAATCGACCGCATCGTGCCGCCCGGTGCCGCGTCCGGCACTCGCTATCCGATAGGACAAATGCACCGGCTGAACCTCTGAGGCGTGAGCCTCTGTCCTAACCCTGCTCCGTATAAAGCGCGGTCGCGAATTGGCGCTATGGGTCGACCGCGCCGCTCCCGCAATGTCCGGGCGACGGCTGGCCGCGGCCGCCTTTCCTTCAACAACAACTGCCGTAATGTTATGGTCACGCGAGTGACGCGATGTGCGCGTAAGCCGCGGCTCGATAGCAGAAACGCCGATAACAGGCTTCGCGAGCGTAACCCAGTCGCCAAAGGGTTAGCCCGATAGGGCGATCGAGCTTATCCTGGAGGTAGCCTGGCAGAGGGGGCCGCCATGACCGCACAGGACACCGGGTTCAACCTTGAGCTCAGCCGTCGCAAGCTGCTCGCCGCTGCGGGTATCGCAGGAGGGGCCGCCGTCGCAGCGTCCCTGATCGGAACCGGCGCGGCTCTGGCCGCGCCCGCCGCAGCCCCATCGCCTGATCCGCTGACCCCACCTCCAGTCACCGGACTGCATTTGCAGTTCGGCGCGGATGCATCCTCCGAGATGGTGGTGTCCTGGCACACGCTACAATCGGTGCGCAATCCCCGCGTCATCCTCGGGAGCCTCGAGGGCAAGCTCGACCGCATCGTCGCGGCGAAAGAGACCAGCTACACCGACGCAAAATCGGGCCAAGTCGTCTACGCCTATCATGCGAAAATCGGCCAGTTGGGGGCCGACTCCGCTTATCTGTACGGGGCATCCCACGAGGGCGCCGCGCCGGAGTTCGCCACGTTCCGAACCGCCCCGCGCGGCCGCGCGCGGTTCACGTTCACCAGCTTCGGGGATCAGGCCACGCCAACCGTGGCCCGGAAATATGTGCCGCCGGAGGGTGTGAAGATCGGCAATTCCCCAAACGTGTATGTGAACGACAATCTCGGCTCGCCGGCGGCGGCCGATACGGTTCTCGGCGTCGAGCGGATCCAGCCCTTGTTTCACCTGCTCAACGGCGATCTCTGCTACGCCAATGTCGCCGAGGATCGGGTACGGACCTGGTGGGATTTCTGGGAGAACAACAGCCGCAGCGCCCGCAAACGTCCCTGGATGCCCGCGGCCGGCAACCACGAGAACGAGCTCGGCAACGGACCGATCGGGTTTCAGGCTTATCAGACCTACTTCTCATTGCCGGAGGCCGTCGGCCACACGGATGTGACCCGGGGGCTATGGTACGCCTTCACCGTCGGCTCGATGCGCGTGATCAGCCTCGCCAACGACGACATCACCTACCAGGACGGGGGCAACACGTATATCCGGGGTTATTCGGAGGGTGCGCAGAAGGCCTGGCTGGAAAAGGAGTTGGCCGCCGCCCGCGGCGACCGCGATGTCGACTGGATCGTGGTGTACATGCATCAGGTCGCGATCTCGACGGTCGACAAGTTCAATGGCGCCGACCTCGGCATCCGCCAGGAATGGGTGCCGTTGTTCGACAAATATGGCGTCGATCTCGTGGTATGCGGACACGAGCACCACTACGAGCGCTCACACCCGATCCGCGACCGCGAACCGAACGCCACTCTGACACCGATCCCCGTGGCAACCGCCACCGACGTGATCGATACGACCAAGGGAACGGTGCACATGGTCATCGGCGGCGGCGGAACCTCCTTTCCATCGAACACGCTGTTCTTCGACCCGCCGCAGTGTCGGGTGATCACCGCCGTCGGCGAACCGGACCCGAAGACAGGCAAGCGGCCGCCCGTCTACGTCAAGGAGCAAGCGCCCTGGTCGGCCGTGCGAAACGCGGCGCATTCCTACGGCTTTGCGGCATTCACCCTCGATCCGGGATCACATCCCGGCGACTTCACAACGATCGAAGTCACCTACTATGACGTGGTGGGGACGGACGGTCAGCTGACCCCGTTCGAGACTTTCACCTTGCGCCGCCCCCGACGCGGCTAGATTAGCTATCATGCTTGCCTTCGCGCGCCAATTGTCTCGCGCCGACAATCGACGGCATCCCGAACGATCCCTCCGTTGCCGACGCGATCGAGACTCCGAGATTGCCCGGGCGGGCGGCGCGACCTAGCATCGGCGGTCACACGCGGTTTGGGAGGGCTTCATGGAATTCGGCGCCTCGATCTTTTTCACCGATTACTCGATCACCCCGGCCGCGTTGGCGGTCGCAATGGAGGAGCGCGGCTTCGATTCGGTGTGGGCCGCAGAGCATTCGCACATTCCGGTGCCGCGCCGCACGCGGGCGGACAGCGAGCTGGGCAAGCGCTACTACGACGTCATGGACCCCTTCGTCACCTTGACCGCGGCGGCCTGCGCGACCAAGCGGCTCAAACTCGCGACCGGCATCTGCCTCGTGATCCAGCGCGACACGATCCAGACCGCCAAGCTCGTCGCCTCGCTCGATCAGGTCTCGGGCGGGCGTTTCCTGTTCGGCATCGGTGGCGGATGGAATCAGGAGGAGATCGAGAACCACGGCACCGTCTTCGCGACGC
>Ga0306924_10001333_pt1 | contig 22446 bp, 18 predicted proteins | sample sta12Can44000111_FD_203756 | JGI IMG/M metagenome (GOLD analysis project Ga0306924, IMG submission 203756) | Lab enrichment of tropical soil microbial communities from Luquillo Experimental Forest, Puerto Rico - statanox.12C.anox.44.000.111 (v2)... | ecosystem: Environmental > Terrestrial >...
GCTGGCCTCAACCGGATCCATACGAAGGCCCGAGGCCGCGACCGCATCGGCAGGTCTACCGCTCGGGCTTGCTTCGGTACACATCCGTGCTCAGGTACTTCAAGCCCGAGTCGATCATCAAGGTGGCAACTCGGGCGTCAGGTCCGAGTTGCCGTGCGACGCGGAGTGCGGCGTGCACGTTTCCTCCGGAAGAGGTGCCGGCAAAAATCGCTTCTTTTCGGGCGAGTTCTCGGGCCATTTCTTTGGCGTCGGCCGTCTTGACTGATAAGACTTCGTCGACCAGCTCTCGCTGCCAGAGCGCAGGCGTGAAGCCGACTCCGATGCCTTCGATGTCGTGAGCGCCGGGCGGACCTCCGAGCAGGATGCTGGATTCGGCGGGCTCGACGGCGATGATCTTGATCTTCGGATTGTGGCGCTTCAGCACGGCCGCGACACCGCACAAGGAAGCGAATGTCCCGACGGACTGGACGAAGGCGTCGATCTGGCCGCCCATCTGGTCCCAGATTTCTTCGCCCAGGGGGTAATAGCCGACAATTGCGTCGGGATTGCTGAGCTGGTTGACCCAATAGGTGTTGGGCTGCTCGCTGATGCGGCGAGCAGTTTCGATCATGTCGAGGAACATCTGTTTGGTCGCGCCACCACCTGCGTAGGGCACCAGGGTGAGCTTCGCGCCGTAGGCCACCATGTGGTCGAGTTTTTCCTGGCTGAAGGCGCGGGAGCTGACGACGTGAATGTTGTATCCCTTGGCCGCGCAGACCAGGGCGAGAGAGGCCCCGGTGCTGCCTCCGGTGTATTCGACGACGGTGCTGCCGGAGCGCAGGTGGCCGTCCTGCTCGGCCTTGGTGATAACGCCGAGCGCCATGCGGTCTTTCATGCTGCCGGTGGGGTTCTGCCATTCGAGTTTGGCGAAGACCCGGGCAGAGCCTTGGGGAACGACACGGCGAAGCTGGACGAGGGAGGTGTTGCCGATGGCGCGGAGGATGGTGGTCATTGGTCTCTGGTTTGTCCGGTCTCGGGATTCAGTCGTTGGTCCTTGATCGTTAGTCGTTGGCAAAAACCTGATCGGGGCGGCACGATTTCTTGTGTGGCCATTTCATCAATACATTCACCATAGAGTCACGGAGAACTTCTGTTTCTGCTTCGCTTCGTGTCTCTGTGACTCCGTGGTAGATGCGGTCTTCGGTGTATCGATTCAGCGGCACTCACAATCCGAATCTCTGCCGGTACGTGCTAGGGGAGACATCGGTGTGGCGTTCGAAGAACTGGCGGAAGAAGGCGGCGTCCTGTTAGCCTACCGTGCCGTTGATTTCCTGCATGGTGCCTTCGAAGAAGGCGGAGGACGTCTCGTCTGCGTTGGCAGGTTGGCCATCTTGCTTCCGGAGATTGGAAGCATCTAGTCTGAAAAGATCATCGGGAGTGATACAAATTTTTCACTCGTCCTCGCCCTTGGCTCCGGACGGTTCGAAATGACAATTCAGGAAAGCGACACAGGAGGATGGAATGGCTGACCACTATCATGATCCGGCGGATCTAAAGCTTTTGAAAGAAATGAGCAAGCTGGCGACCGCCGAGTTCAACGCATGGCTGAACCTGGACAAGATTGTTGGACGCGACGATGGCAAGATTCCGCGCAAGTATCGCGAACTGATCGCTCTAGCGGTGGCCTGCACTACTCAGTGCCCGTATTGCATTGAGGTGCACAGCAAGGCGGCAAAGGCGCAGGGAGCGTCACGCGAGGAGATCGTCGAAGCTTCGTTCTTGGCGGCGGCGCTGCGGGCGGGTGCTGCGGCGACGCATGGAGCGATGGCGTTGAAGTTTTACGATCAGGGGTAGAAGCGGGTGTCAGGGCTTAGGGCTTGGGGGTGGGTACTTTGGGGCAGTATTTGGGAATGCTTCTCGAAAATCACGTGAGAATCCCCAGGTTAGCGTCCAGAGCGCGGACGCGAACCTGGGCCCCCCGGGAGAATGCTTCAGAATGCGTCGTCAATCAGCGCCCTGACCAGGAAAGCAGCCAGCCTGCGAATGCGGCTCCGGCCACAAGCCATGCGGAATTGATTCGATAATGCAGTAACAGAATCAAGCTCACAACAAGGATTGCTAGCGTTGGCCAGTCGATGATGGCGGCGCGTCCCAGTTGCCAGGCGACGGCGGCCATCAGGCCGAGCGAGCCCACCACAACCCCTTCGACGATGGCGGCCGCCAGCAGCCAGCGGCGCAGCCTGGGGAGCAGGGGTCCGCTGAGCGCGACGAAGAGAAATCCTGGAATAAAGATGCCGACGGTTGCAACCGCCGCGCCCCGCACTCCTGCCACAAGGTAGCCAATGAAGGTCGCGGTTGTGAACACGGGGCCGGGGGTGAATTGCCCGACCGCAACGGCGTCGATCAGTTGTTTTTCGCTGAGCCAGTGCAGGTGGGCGATGAATTCGGTTTGGAGGAAGGCGAGAAGCACGTATCCGCTGCCGAATACCACCGAGCCGATCTTCAGGAACGAAAGAAACAGGCGCCACAGGGTAACAGGCGCAAACGCCACCGCGGAAGTGAAAGCGGCGACGCCTGCGCCAAATGAACCGGAGAATGGGAGGAAGGAGGAAACTGCAGTTGTTGTCCGGTTCTTCGGCGACCACCCGATCGCGGAAGCCATCCCCGCGAGAATGAGCACAAGCAATGGCGCAGCGCCAAAAAGGCTAAGTACGAGGGCCAGTATTCCCAGCGCCACGAGGAACTTCGTTTTCGCGGCGGTGCGCGTGAGGCTCCAGACCGCCTGCAACACGATGCCGATCACGGCGGGCTTGATTCCGTACAGGATGCCGCTGACCTGCGGCATGGTTCCGAAGCGTACGTAAGCGGCGGCGATCAGCGCGACGAGAAATGCAGCGGGGAGGATGAAGCAGCAGCCGGCGACGATCAGGCCGAGCCATCCCCGCTTCGACTGCCCGATGAAAATGGCAACTTCGGTGGAGCTGGGGCCCGGGATGAGATTGGCCGCGGCGAGCCGGCCGAGGAAGTCGGCCTGCCTGATCCAGCGGCGCTTGCGGACGAATTCGTCCTGCATCATGGCCATGTGCACTGCGGGCCCTCCGAAGGCAATGGTGCCAAGTTTGAGGAAGACGAGCGCAAGGTCGGGCAGGGAGACTTGCTCCTGCAAGGCACCGGACTGGCTTGTTTCAGGTGCGCTCATCGGAGAACAGAGTAACGGAAGCACGCGGCGGCGGAAATCTCGGTCACCACGGCGGCGACGCGCGTAGCATCGAAACGAGGTCGGGGGGATGGAAGCGATGTCATTCGATGAAAAGCGCCGGGACCTAGTAAGCACGAGTGCGTTGTTGATTACAGGTTCTGCTGCCGGACTGCTCAGCGCAGACCTCTGGGCGCAGCAGGCTGTTCCGGAGGAGAAAGAGGGCTCAGAGCCGGAGGTGACCGCGACCGAAGACTTGATGCGCGAGCATGGCGTGATCCGGCGGGCCCTGCTTGTGTATGCGGAGCTCGCGGACAAGGTCCGCAAGTCGTCCGCTTCGGTCGATGCGGCTTCGCTGCGCAAGGCCGCGCAACTGTTCCGCACTTTCGGCGAGGACTATCACGAGCGCATGCTGGAAGAGGAGCACATCTTTCCCGTCGTTCGCAAGATGAAAAGTGAAGCCGCAAAGTACCCCGATGTGCTGACGGCACAACACCAGCGTGGGCGCGAGATTACCGACTACATTCTGGCGGTGACGAACGGGCCACGCATCGCCTCCCAGCATGCCGAGCCTCTGGCGCGCGCGTTTTTGAAGGAATGGTGCGGATGTATGAAAACCATGCAGCGCGAGAGGACACGATCGTGTTCCCGGCGTGGAAGACGAACTTCTCGAACCAGCAGCTCGAAGAGATTTCGGATCAGTTCGAGGATATCGAGCACAAGATGTTCGGCAAGGATGGGTTTGAGGACGCAGAGAAGACGATCAGCGGGATCGAAGGGAATTTCGGATTCGCGGACCTGGCGCAGTTCACTGCGGCGGCACCGCCGAGGAGCTAGGTCCCAGGTGACGAGGCTCAGGTTGGGGAACTAGATTCCACGGATGGCGAGCGATTCAAAAGATGCGCTGGCGTGGTAGAGAGATCAGGTTGGGAGCGGGGAGATTCGAGGCCCTGATCGACTCAACGATCTTTGCTGGCCGAGTACAGGAAACGCAACAGGCGGCGCTCGGCGGTCAGGCGATGAGCGCAGGCAAGGTAAGCCTGCAATCCCTCGAAAGTTTCTTTCCCTTCGAGGGCAATTGCCTCTTTCTTCCGCTTTTCGCGTCCTTCCATCCGCAGCTTCGAGATGCGTGCGGCACTCTCGGTGGTGTCGGTTGCTCGCACATCCCGGAATCCAGCTTGCCCGATCAAGCGTTCATTCTCACCAAGCGGACTGAATAAGGAATAGCCAATCGAACTGCGGGTGGCGATTTCCTCGTGCGAGATAACTCCTCCAATCACCAGCGCATCGCTGAAGAGCACTCGCCCACCTGGTTTCAGAACGCGAAACATCTCGGCCAACACGCCGAGCCGTCCGGGAATGTGGCACAGGACGTCGTTCGAGAACACCGCGTCGAAGGTCTCAGGGGAGAATGGAAGCTGCTTCGAGGCGTCGCAGAGCTCAAAGCACGCTCGCGCGGCAAGGCCTCGATCGGACGCCAACCTTTTCGCACTGTTAATTCCATGTTCGTTGATGTCGAGGCCAACGATCTTGCAGCCAACCTTCTCTGCCAGATGCAGGGCGTAGCCGCCTGACCCGCAGCCCACCTCCAGTACTGAGGAATCCGGTCCCAGGCGAAGTATTTTCAGAATTTCGCGGGATTCTTGCGAGCTGATCCAGTTCGTTTGCCCCAGGTCCTGACCGTAGGCTTCCAAGCGGATCTGCGCATAGACGTCAGACTCAAAGTTCGAATATGCGTTGTTGTAGAGATCCACTCGGGCCGGCACTTGGGGTCCCCTCCGCGATGATTGTATTGCGGCTCGGCGCTGATGGTCGGGGAGCCGGAGTCCGTCGGTCGACTCGGGCGAAATAGCTCGGCAAGAGCTGGATTGTTAACCGCGAGTCTGCCTGCCGGGGTCGGAGCTTCGGCTCGACGCGGCGTTTCTACCTTGCAGGTCCAGGCGCATGATGGGCTGCGGCGGAAAGTGACGGGCGACGATCTTGAAGCCGGCACGCAAGAACGCGGAAACATACCCTGTTGACGAGGACGAAGGCGTCAACCTGGCATCGAGTGGATAGCCCTCGAGAGCGGGCGCTCGGTTTTGCTTCGCCATTCTGATCGCAGCCCGGATGAGCGCGCCTGATATGCCTTTTTTCCGATAGCCAATACGGATATAGAAGCAGGAAATTGACCAGACCGGCCGGTCGTCCACGGCTCTGCACTTCTTCACCTGGTCGAGGTGCGGCAAAACAGCGCGGGGAGTCAGTTGGCACCACCCCACCGCCTTGCTGTCTAGGAGGGCGATCAGGCCCGGAGGTGGCCCGTTGCGGACAATCAGCTTAAAGGCAGACTTGTTGGCGCGTGGCGTTCGCTTATGGTAGGCCGGGCCGATTCTCCAATACATGCACCAGCATCGGCTGCACGGTCCTCCCTGGCCGAGCAGGTCTTCAAACATCGGCCAAAGGTCGGGCGTGAGGGGAAGAATCCGCAGCTGGGAGCCCCGGTCTTCCATAGCGGACATTGTAGACCTGGTGCGAGGGCGATCTGAAGCTTTTCGCCATGCGCAACAGATTGTGTGCTACGTGGCGTGAGCGCAGCGGGAGCCCGCAGGCGAAATCCTGAGCGGAGCGAAGGATCGATTCGTCGCTGCGCTCCGCCCCTCGCAAGCTTTTTCTGGTGCGCTTCGCTTTGCTTCGCGCAACAACTTTGGGGTGCTTCGTGGGTTGGCCCCAAGCAGATCTGCTTTTGGTTGCAGGATGGTGCACTGCGGACGGGATTGGTCGGCCCTAGCAGACGATTTTCGAAGTTTTGTCGGGTCCCCTCTCGGCTAAGAAGGAGCGAGATCGCATCCCAGAGAGAATCGGAGAGCGGCACAAATTTCGCCCATTCGCAAGGAACTCAGATGGGCAACTCGCCGGCCCAACCGGCTCTGAGAAACTGTAACCACATTGTGGAGGTTTACTGCGCACGGGGCCTTCATGCCGTCCTCTTCGTGCAAGACCACTTCAGACGGCACGCCACGGATCGTGGATGTGATAGGTGCAACGGTGACCGTCGAGAGATAAGCGATAGCGCTGTCGCGAGTCAGCACAACCACAGGCCTCCCCTTGTCCGGGGGCGCAAACTGGTAAAGTCGGACGTCTCCCCGGGCTACCCTGCTGGCCACGCAGCCTCCGTCTCCCAAACACGCGATTCATCGGCCGTCGGGGGCCGCCTTGAATAGCCCTGACGGTCGCGCTCTTCTAGAGCGCGGACTTCCAATCTCCGGAGGTGTTCGCGCAGTGCATCACGCACCAAAGCGGAACGATTCCGCTTGGTCTGCCGCGCCGCCTGGTCGGTAGCCTGCAAGAGCTTCTTATCGAGGACAATCTGAATGGTTTCCATAGGGTCAAGTCTACTCCACATCATATTCCACATTATATTCCACAATCAAGGACGGGGCGGAATCGTCCGGACACGGCGTTCCATGCCGTGGGCGATGGTTAACCCTACCGCTAAGGACTCTGAGCATGTCGGAATCGTTCGACGTAAGGCTCGTGAGGCGGAAGTGTTGAACGCCATGACGGCGACGGCCTGGACTAATCGAGCTAATGGCACCACTTTCAAGATTGACAGTTCAAAATGAGATGAGGCTGCGGTTAAGCCTGTTGCGCAAAAAGGGAGGAATATTGGTCGGCACTAGCAGACGATTTTCGAGCTCTTGTATTGGATGTGACCTAATCGCCAGCCCCACTCGGGCACCAATCCAAGGCGAATCCGTCAACTGGTGCAAGCGACTGGCAGACGAAGCAGCCGAAGTATTAGGCGTTAAATCGCGAACCGAGGCGGTACACACGGCGCTACGAGAAATTGTCGCCCTGAAGCGTTTCCAGAAGCTGATGTCGAAATGCGGCGGAAAGCTAGAATTCTCGGGACACGATGAGTAATTTTGTCGTCTTCGACACTTCCATCTTCATCGACCATCTCCGTACAGGCCGTCACCAGCAGCGGATCGCAGCAACTACGGGTCTGGTGCGGAACTCAGCCGTGGTCCTCGCGGAACTCGGCCGGGGAGCCACCAAGCCTTCCGAGCAAGAGTTTGTCGAACGACTTGCTCGCAACCATCCAATCCTGACACCAACCGAAAACAATTGGCTCGAATCGGAACGCCTGCTTAGCAAAATCCGTGTCGATAAAGGCTTTCATGCAGAAAAGCTTCGCGATTTGCACTTTGACCTATTAATCGCACTGAGCGTCAGATCTACAGGAGCGCGTCTGGTGACCTCAGATCGAGCAGATTTTGAATTGATCGCCAGCTATCGCAGAGTGCGACTAGAGATCTGGTGAGCTACGCATGGCGCTAACCGAACTGCGACAGGTGACGAAGTAAGTCCTTGGCCTGCAACGCCAGGAGAACGGCGCTACGGTTGCGTGATGTTCGTAGCGGCGGCAGAGGACGTCGAGTTCAAAAGCGCAGTATGGGTTGGTTCCTAGGCCGTGGAATCTGAAACTCAGAAATATTGGTCGGCCCTAGCAGACGATTTTCGAACTCTGCTCGCCGGTACGGTTCTACCTTCCATTCAAGTCCCCCGGTTGCCAATTGCCGCTTAATTTCGACCCTGCAAGTACTCTCCCGGCAGCGTGATTAAAACGCCTTCAAAGGTTTGGCCGAAATAAGACCCGAAATGGCGAACGTCCCCGGTCAGCAGGTGAGTTGCCCGAACTTCGATAGCGGCAAGCAGGATCGGAGCATCTTTCTCGGGCAAGGAAATGCCCCGTGGAAGCTCTCGTTCGGATGCATCGCAAAACTGCACCGTTAATAAAAGCTCGGCGAGGCAGCGTCTTTGAACATCCTCGCCCAGGTTGAACCTTGCTTCCTCGGCTGCATAATGCGAGGTGCACAGCACAACGTCTCTAAGCTTCCAGAGCCTGAGAAGCCCGGCCTCAGATCGATAAGCTGCTGAAAACAATACGTTGGCATCAAGAAACAACCGGTCCATGTTATGCGGGCCGTCGGTGGGGAATCGAATCTGGGTCGATCCCTAACTTTTGGACTTCTTTGCGTGCTTGACGATAGTCTGCAGCAGTCGTCGCGTTTGAGAGGATAAACTCTGCTTTCCGTTCGGGAGTATATCTTTCTACCGGAACGACCACGGCGGGGCGGATCAGGATGCCGTCTTCTCGTTCTTCGGCGGTGACCAGACTGCCCTCTTCGATGCCAAATCGCTTTCGCAATTTTGCTGGTACGATGATCGCGCCACGCTTCCCTACCCTTGCCGATTCCATGACTCGCCCCCAGCGATTTTGCCTGTAATTCAGGCCTTTGTCAATTCAGGCAATATGACAATACAGGCGCTGTCCCATGCCCGGAGATGAGGCAGTCTCTATCACAAGTTTCTAGAGGCGAAGTTCAAACTGAGGGACAGGTCCGCCGTAAGCACCTGAATAACCAATGGCTCAGAAAATGGTCGGCCCTAGCAGACGATTTTAGAACTTTGCTTTCTTCCCCTTTCCTGGACGGCTCCACAGAGACTTTTTCGGCAACCGGAATCTCTTTGGAGGCCCTCGCCCACCAATGAGTGTAGATCTCGATTTTTCACCAATTGACTTCCGCCCGTCGGTCAACCCGTTCGCTCTCATTGACTTGTCCTACCCTCCCGCATAACATGGCCTCGCGCGCCATGATCGGTCAAACGATCTCCCATTACCGTGTCGTCGAAAAACTTGGCGGCGGCGGCATGGGTGTGGTCTACAAGGCCGAGGACCTTTTCCTCCACCGCTTCGTCGCGCTGAAATTCCTGCCCGAACAAGTTGCCAACGACCCGCAGGCCCTGAGCCGCTTTCAGCGCGAGGCACAGGCTGCCTCCGCGCTGAATCATCCGAACATATGCACGATCTATGAGATCGGCAAGGACGATGGGCAAGTGTTTATTGCCATGGAGTTTTTGGATGGATTGACCCTCAAACACCGCATGGCAGGCAGGCCGATGGACACTGAGTTGATTCTGTCGCTGGCCATCGACATTGCAGAGGCGCTGGAGGCGGCTCACGCAGAAGGCATCGTCCACCGGGACATCAAGCCCGCCAACATCTTCGTGACCAAGCGCGGCCATGCCAAGGTACTCGATTTCGGTCTGGCCAAGGTCATGACTGCGGGCAACCGCGCGCCGCGAGAGGACGCAACGGCCCAGGAGACGTTGAACGAGGAGCACCTCACCAGTCCGGGTTCTACGCTCGGTACCATCGCTTACATGTCGCCCGAGCAGGTGCGTGCGAAAGACTTGGACGGGCGCAGTGACCTTTTCTCCTTTGGAACCGTTCTGTATGAGATGGCTACGGGCACGTTGCCTTTCCAGGGAGAAAGCTCGGGAGTGATCTCCCGCGAAATTCTTGATCATGACCCGGTCCCAGTGCTCCGGCTGAACCAGAATCTTCCGCCCAAGCTGGAAGACATCATTAATAAGGCACTGGAGAAAGATCGCGAGCTGCGCTACCAGGTGGCAGCGGAAATGCGCGCCGACTTGAAGCGGCTCAAGCGGGAAATGGAATCACGGCACGGCGTACCCGCAAGTTCGGGTACGGTGGCTGCGGCCAGGGAAACCGGCACCCAGATCGCAGCCCAAACACCGCGGCTGCCATCCGGCAGTTCTCCTGCGCTTTTTGCATCTTCCTCATCGAGCACTGTGAAAGCCGCCGACCTTCCGGTTTCGAATCGTGGAAAGCTCTGGAAAATTGTTGTGCCTGCTGCAGTGGTACTACTGGCGGCTCTGGTCGCCGGTGGTCTTTACTGGCGCTCGCGATCCGCAGCGCCCGCGGCGACCGCCACACCGCTCACAGAGAAAGACGCGGTGGTGCTCGCCGACTTTACCAATTCCACCGGCGACCCTGTCTTCGACGACGCTCTCAAGCAGGCATTGGCGGTGCAGCTGGGACAATCCCCCTTTCTCAACATACTTTCCGATCGCCGGGTGGAAGAGACCTTGCACCTAATGGGCAGGAGTTCGACGGAGAAGATTACGCGCGATGTGGCACGGGAACTCTGTATTCGGACCGGAAGCAAGGCGTTTCTTGTAGGGTCAATCTCCAAACTGGGCGAGCAGTATGTGGTTGGCGTTGACGCAGTCGGTTGCAGCACAGGAGATACCCTGGCCAAGGAACAGGAGGTGGCTGGAACGAAAGGGGACGTGCTGAATGCGCTCGGAAAAGCCGCCTCCAGTCTGCGGGGAAAGCTCGGCGAGTCGCTAGCTACTATCCAGAAGTTCGACGTTCCGGTTGAAGCCACAACGCCTTCGCTCGAAGCTTTGAAAGCATTCAGCATGGGCATCACGACCTTCCGAGCGAAAGGAAATGCTGAGGCGATTCCTTTCTACAAACGCGCTCTCGAACTCGATCCGAATTTTGCCGTCGCCTATGCCAGTCTAGGTCTAGTCTACGGCAACCTTGGACAGGCGAGTCTGGCGGCGGAGAATATCAAGAAAGCCTACGAACTGCGCGATCGAGTCAGCGAACGCGAGAAATATCGGATCTCGGCTTTGTACTACCAGAACGTTACCGGCGAGTTGGAGCAGGCTACCCAGGTCTATGAACTGTGGGGTAAGAGTTATCCAAGGGATGCGGTGCCGCCCGGGAACCTGGCCGTTATCTACGCTTATCTAGGGCAGATCGATAAATCTTTGGCGGCGACAGAAGAGGGCCAGCGTCTCGCGCCCGATGCCACCGGTTATTCGAATCTGGCAGGAATCTACTTGGCCCTGAATCGGCTCGACGATGCCCAGAAAACCATTGAGGAGGCTCAGAAGCACAATCTCGCGGGCGACTTTTTGCACCTAGGAATCTATCAATTAGCTTTCGTCAGGGGCGACGCTGCCGAGATGGACCGGCAAGTCGGCTGGGCAGCCGGTAAGCCCGGAACCGAAGACATCCTGCTGTCCTTTCAATCGGACACCGAAGCCGATTCTGGACACCTCACGAAGGCTCGGGACTTTTCCCGTCGCGCGGTGGATGCAGCCGCTCGCACCGACTCAAAGGAAACGGCTGCGATCTGGCAGGTGAATGCTGCTTTGCGAGAGGCGGAGTTTGGCAATCTGGAACTCGCAAAGCAAGACGTTGCCGCGGCACTGAAGCTGAGCCCGGGCCGAGATGTTGCAACGCTTTCTGCTTTGGCACTGGCGCGGAGTGGCGAAACCGCCCGGGCCAGGACCATTGCAGAACAACTCGAGAAAAGTTATCCATCGGAAACTCTGCTGAAAGTCTACTGGCTGCCCAGCATCAAGGCAGCGATCGAACTGAATGCCGACCATGCTGCGCAATCCCTTGTCTATCTGGAAGCTGCCGCACCCTATGACCTAGGGTCTCCGCCACCCTTTCAGCTTGGAACCCTCTATCCAGCCTATCTTCGCGGCCAAGCCGACCTCCTCGCACACAACGGCCCGGCCGCAGCGGCCGAGTTCCAGAAGTTACTCGATCATCGGGGCGTCGTGGTGAACTTTATCACAGGATCGCTGGCTCATCTTCAACTCGGTCGTGCCCACGCGATGGCTGGCGACACCGCGAAAGCGAAAGCGGCCTATCAGGATTTCTTCACTCTCTGGAAGAACGCCGATCCGGACATACCCATCCTGAAAGAAGCCAAAGCCGAGTACGCCAAGCTGCAGTAGTCAATTGACACTATCAGGCGTCACACTCATTGACCCCCGCCAGACCCCCAAAGAGGAGCAACTGACTCTTAATCTCAGCGGCGATGAGTGCAGTTAAGCGCACCAAGATGCATTGTCCTGCAAACGCAGAGACTTGGCCATCAGGGATGACGCATCAGTGCGCAGCAAGACGCACGGAATCCCAAAACGAACTGACACCAGAACTGGCCCCCGACCTGGCGTGCCCTTCGGCTAGCGACGGTGGGGAGGACATTTTATCGGTACTAATCCGGCGAACGAGCCGGTAACTTCCGGTTTGCGTGACCCGCTCGGCCACTGGCACGCAATCTCAGGCGCCTATCGCCTTCGGAAGTGATACGTGATTGAGGCTGTCACGTACGACTTAAGAGGAAACCCCGTGATGCGCTCGAAGGGCGATGCTTCGCCGGGTAGCGCCAACGTCTCCAGGGTTTGGCCGCCATACCCGCTCGCAATGAAGAAGTTCAGACCAACGTCGATTCCCGTCTTCTCAAACGGGCGGATCAATGCACCGCGAAATTCGCGGACTGGGACAGCCACGAACCCATCTCCCAGCGGCTTTCGTCCCACCTCTTCGTACTCTCCGCGAGCCAGCATGTGAAAGGGAAGCCTGTCAATTGTCGTTAGCACATCCCAGATCAGCCGTGGAGCCTCCGGAGTGAGCTCCCCTGTAAGGCGATCGCGCGCGTCTGCACGAGCAAACAGACCCTGTACGAAACCATGGCTGAAATTCCGGCGAGCCGTAACTGTGATGGATTTCAAGATACCTGGCCCCTCGTCTTCCTGCAGACCCGTGTCGTTCGAGATGCGTGCCAACTGCTGTGCAGTCGTCACATGTTCCAGTGTCAGGCGGAATTCGGTGCGGGCAACGGTCTTACTCACGGCCAGCTGGTACGAACGCGCTTTGCTGACGATGGTGCCACCCTCAATCGCCGTCGTTCCGATGCGGGGATCATTCACGTGAAAGGTCTGTCCATAACTCAACGAAACGGTTGGCAAATACGACAAGGATGGCGGGGGCAAAAGCGTAAGGGTCCCTTTTGGCGAATTGACGCTGGCGTGCCGCGAAAAGGAAAGGTCCGACCGATAGAGGTCTTGATTGTCAAAGCTGACTTCATCACGCCGGTACCCGAGGTTGTAATGCAGGAAGCGCAAGACTGTGCCGTCAACAGACACAAACGGGCTGTAGAAGTTCAGAGTGAGGTTGTTGTTCGTGACCGGCTGGAGAAGATTGTCCGTAGTAATGTGATCCAGGGCGAGATCGCGTGGCGCTTCGCGCCGGAAATTCACCCCGGCGAGCAGCGAAAATGACTTGCTGAAGTTGTTGGCATAGAGGATGTCTTCCGAATTCACGTTCCGGTGTTCGCTCTGCCGGATCAGTCCATCACCGAAATTCGGACGAACGTCAAGAGTGTAGTAACGATAGAAGCCTGAAAACTGGAACTGGCTTCGATCCGTGAGGTGCCAAACGTCATTGACAATAACGGCGCCGTTGGAGGTTTCCTCGCGTTGACGATCATCAATCGTATCGTTCGCCACTCGAGTGTCGATGGGAATCAAGCCCGGCTGATACGCGAAGCCGTAGTAGCCGATGCCATAGACGGTGAGTTCATGCTTTCCAAAATCGAACACCTTCGAAACATTCCCCTTGTACTGCTTGCGATGCTCTAAGCGCTCAAGAAACCCATTCCCGTAAGAAACCTCAAGCCCGACCCAAGACCTATTGGCAGGATCCCGCGGACTCCAGCCCGTGACCAGGTTCAGATCACGATAATCGCCAGTGAGCCGAATCAACGGATCCAGGCGATCACGAAGCCCGAAAATCATCGACGCGTTCACCGAATTGTTTCCTTCCCGGACGTTGAACGCCCCGCCATCGGTTTGTACGCTCTCGATCGCCACAGGGATGATCACATTTGGGTCTGCGTAACCATTCCCGTGCGCGTTTGCAGGGAGATTATTCGGGAACAGAAAACCACCCACCTGAAAGAACATCGCGATCGGCTCGCCATGATCACCTGCGACGCCGGGGACAAAATATTGAGGCGGTTTTACTCCACCCGCGGGGGATTCCACGGGCATGCCTGGGATGGAAATTGGCATGCCAGGGCGTCCAGGGTTGGCGTCAAGGGTCTCATCTCGTACCATGATCCGCTGCGCTGGGTCGGGAGCGAAGAGGCCGACATCGGAGACATCCGCCGACACCGTGACGGATTCGCCTTGCGAAGCAATGTCAGAGAAGTGAATATTCTCGGTGTGGCTCCCACCCGAAAGCACAATCGATTGTGTGATCGGCCGGAATCCGGGATATTCCGCAGTGAGTCGATAGTCTCCAGAGTCCACGTTGGAAAAGGAAAACTGCCCCTCACTGTCCGTTTGTGTTGTTAGATTGGACGAGTCAGCCCGACGCCGGAGGCGGACCGATGCTCCGGCCACAACGCTGCCCTGCGGGTCGGTCACATTCCCAGAGAGGCTAGCCGCCGCTAACGCGGCTGGCACACAAAGAGAAAACCACCAGAGCATGAACGCAAAACACCAGAAATGCCAGAACCCTCCGGCGGTTGGGAATTCGTGATTGCTGCCGGACATGCGATATCCTTTCTCGAACCTGCGGAGGCGCTCTCCTCTCTGTGACTTGCTCGACAATCTTGCCGTGCCCGGCAGTTCAATCTGCCTTCTGAGATCGTTCCACTTCTATGATACGGCGCGCAACACGAATTGGATTGCACACAAGATTTTTTAGGATAAATCCAGTCCCGCCATCCAGGAGACAAGTACGCAAGTCGGGTTGTGAAACCTGATTGGGCGGTGGCGATTCTATTGACTGACGGACTAACCGGACATTGAGGCGAGCGGGTTTCTCTTTCCAAAAACGTACCCTCGGGCTGACGTCCAACCGATTGAATTTTCAGCGTTGGTATCACGGGTTCCGCGTCTTCCAAAAAGACTAGGTTCTAGAAACTATTGGGTTCGGTATTTGGTTCAGTCTGGCGCGAAAGGGGCTACCACCGGGAAGGGATTCAGATAGGAACCCGCTGTCGCACTCGTAGGTTGGTATTGACATCATTGTTTTCCGCTTGCCTGAAGCACCAAGCCGCGTAGTCGTAGATCTTTGCGATGAAGAGATCAAGCGTCGGGGCAGGAACTCAACGATAACCGGATGATCTCGGTGGTCTCCTTCTGTACGGAGTTGTCGAATCGTTCTTTCATGATGAGCCTTCTCTGGCAAGTCAAAGAGTGGGTCCGGGTATTCCACAGACTTCCAAAAAACCGCGTGACACTCTACACCAATTGCTGCTGGATAGTCTCGGGTTAAGAAGCGTGAATCGTGCAAAGACAAAGCTGGCGCCACCCGTTGCCGGATGACGCCAACTCATTACTGCACCTCGTATACGTGCCGGACGACTAGTCGCGATGGAAGTTGAACAGGTCCATCAGGTCGCCGATGGCGGGGCTGTTCAGGGGCACGTAGGGGTTGCTGCGGCTGGCCTTGGGGTTCGGGAAATTATCGCGGCTGCGGTTGGTGACCGGCGACAGCTTCCAGTTGGCCTCGATGAACTTGAGGATCGAGACGTGGTCGGTATAAGTGTGGGAGACGTGACCCGCCCGAGCCCAGGGCGAGACCACGATGGTCGGGATGCGGGTACCATCGCCGAAGAAATCCAGCGGCTGGATGTAGCCCGAGTCGTAGTAGCCGCCGCCTTCGTCGAAGGTCACGATGATTGCCGTGCTCTTCCACAGGTCCGGATTCATCTTCACACCATTCACGATCTTCTTCACGAAGCCCTCAAAGAGATTCAGCTTCGAGGAAGCCGGGTGTCCATCCAGCCAGCCGTCGGGCTTTACGAAAGACACCGCCGGCAGACTGCCATTCTGGATGGCCGCGTACAGGTCGGTTGTGTCCAGGTTGTGGGCACGCCCGCCGGCGGTATTCATCATGGACGTTTGGTAGAGGAAGAAGTCGCAGATGTTGCAGAAGGTGTTGTCTGCGGTGACGTAGTTGTTGTCGGGGTTGGCCAGATAGGTGTTCCACTGGTCGCCATAGTAGGCGAAAGAGATGTTCTTCTCGCCAAGCGAGTCGCCGATGCCGCGCAGAGGCGAGGGCGGAATCACGAAGACAGTTTGCCCCGGATCGGAAATCACTGCCGAACTAGAGGCATCCGTTCCGTCCCCAAGGTAGCCGGGATTGTAGTTGTTGAGCAGGTAGTAATGGTCCTTCTCGCAGCGTGGGTCGATCGGCGTGGGAAGCGACTTCAGGTAGCGAACCACCTGGCGTGCGCCGGCTGCGTTACGGTCGGCGCAGGCGCTGTAGGTGCCTCCGCCGGAAGACGCAGATCCGTAGGAGCCGTTGCCGTAGCCGTCCTGCGTGTACCAGTTGTTGGTGCCGGCCTGAGGATTGGGATTTTCGATTTCATCGACCGTACCGCTGTTGACGCCAGCGCTGACGAACTCATTATGCGGCGGCACGGCAGGATTGCCGTTGCCATCGCTGAACCAGATGGCGTCGCCGGTACCAAGCATGACGTGGTTGGCACCAGTTCCACCCATCACGGACTGATGGAAGTTGTCGCTCATTGCGTAGGTATCGGCCAGCGACTTGAAGTAAGGAGCATCACCCTGCAGCATGTTGTAAAAGCCCATCGACGTCGAGCCTTCTTTGGTCGTCGTGTCGGTGAAGTTCGGAGGCTGGGAATTCCCGTTCGAACCCGCGCCGATTGTGGTCTCGACCCAAGGCCAGAGGTCGTCCTTGCATCCGCTGGGATTGTCTTTCGTTGCGTTCGACGCTTTGCAGTCGAACTGCTGCCACATCTGGTAGAAGCGATGCACCGGGCTGTTGTCATAAGCGTCGTAGGGATGCGTCGAGGAGGTCAGCTGGAATGGGCCGCTAGGAAGATTCGATTGATTCGGAATGCGAGTATCCGGCTGGCCGTGCGAGAGTCCGGTGCCGCCGGTCGACAGCAGCACGTAGTCTTCGGTCTCGAGTCCGTTTTCGAATTGCATAGCGGTTGCAGCGTCCGGAAACGGAGCCGTTCCATATCCGCCGGCGAGTACTGGAGGCAGGATTGCATACGGCGTATTGCCCGACGGGCTCAGACGATAGCCGTCGTCATGGTCGTCGATCGCCGATGACTGTGCCGCCAGCGAGAAGTTAGGCCCTGGGCTTCCGTCTTCGTTGACGATGCCCTTGGAGAGAAGATTGCTCACCGACTCTCCGTGCCTGGGTTTGTAGGTTGCAAAGACGTGATCGAAAGTACGGTTCTCTCCGATGATCACGATCACATGCTTAATTGGCGTCCTGGTCCTGGAGTGGTCAGCAGCCGCGGCAATGGCGGGAGAAATAAGTTGAAAAATCAGTGTCGCGACGCCGACCAATGCAGCGGCGCGCGTTTTCAGGGAGGCGAGTTGCGTCGACTCCATGTACTACCTCCTTTTAAAGCTGACTTCTTTTAAAGCTGAGGGCAGGTTAAGGACGGTTTATTTCATTTCAGTCAAAGGAAGATTACGGGTTGATGAATTTACGCTGTCGCGTGGAAACGCGGGTCGGCGGGAATCGACGTCCAGCTTGGGTTTCGGGCAGGCGGGGGAAAGCCGGAGCCAGCCCTTGCTTTGGGACCGGTTTTCGAGCGGCTCGGCGTCGAGGGCTGGCGAGCGGCGACGTGTACGGGAGCGATCGGGAAAGTGCGGGTTAACACTGCAATGAATCTCCCCGCGATGTTGCGGAGCGCATTCTAGAACCTAGTGGTTTTGGAAAGCGCGAAACTAGCATTTCGAAACTGCCAAATCAATGAGTTCGGGAAACGGCGGCAGGGACGCTTCTGGAACGCCTTAGGGTTTTGAGTCGCCGATCTCGCCAAGGAAGGTAGGTCTTACGACGATGAGAGAGTTGGCGATGAAGCTGTTCACGGAGCTTCAAAGTCGAGCGCGTACACTTCCTGCGAACTCACGTCGCGTAGCAGCAGTGGCGCGCCATCGGGAGTGATGCCGCTCCAGGGGAGTGCTGCAAAAACCACCCGTCGAACTCCTTTCAGATCGGCCAATCGCTCCAGCTTTCGGTCGGCAACGCGCACTCGGTAGAAGGCGGGATTCTCACCCAAGCCGGTATCGAAGTAGATGTACTTACTGTCCCGCGACCAGCTCGGGGTGCCGACATCCGTCTTGAGCAGTTCCGACCATTTGCGCGCACCGAAGTCGAACAGCATGAGCTTCTGGCCGTCAATGCTGACCGCGGCGAAGTAGCGGCCGTCGGGCGAAATCGCCGTACGCCGGAGCCTCTGGGAATCGGGGATCGTGGTTATCTGAAGCGTCTTGAGGTCGAATATCTTGATGGTGGCGGCGCCGGCATCCAGGCTGGCAGCATCGATGTACAAAATGGAATTGCCATCCGGCATCCAGTTCGGGCCGAAGCTTCGTTCTCCGGTCGGAAGCAGGCGAGGCGCGCCGCCATCGGTTGAAATCAGGTACAGGTGGGAGGGATGATCAGAATCCCGCCCGGCAAAAACAATCTGCTTTCCGTCGGCAGACCACTGGGGAGAGAAGGCTACCTCCGGCAGCTTCGAGGTCAACTGCAGTTTCTGCGTTCCATCAATCCGACTCCGCCACAAGATGTAGTCTGGATAGGTTACGTAGGCCGCCCACTGCCCATCACGGGAAAAGCTGACGTCTATCGCCGACACACCTTGAAGGTAGGGAACGAACTGCCCAGATTTCGCGTCGTAGCGAGACAGCTCGCCGCGAAGCTGGTCTCCCACCGCGAAAATTTTCTTTCCATCAGCACTGGGCTGCGGAGCTTCGAAACTCATCGGGCCCGAGGTCAAGGGAAACGGATGGCGGTCCAACTTATGAAACAGATCACCTTTCTCGCGCACCGCCCACAGATTTACCCGATTCTGGTGGATAATCTGAAAAACGTAATACTTACCGTCCGGCGTCCAGGTGCCACTGTTGTGCGGTGTGTCGGTCAGCTCCGGCAATGAGCGGTGCATATTGCCGCCGTTGTGCGAGACCTCCCAAACGGAGAAAGTGCCTTTGCTCTCGTGCACGGTAAAACGCAGGGTTTGCCCGTCGGGCGACCAGCGAAACCAGTAGGAGTAATCGGGCAGTTTTGCGAATTGTCGCGTGCCCCCTGGGGATACTTCAAGAAGCTCGTTGTTGCGGGCGATCAGGAGGTCGCCATTCGGCATAGAGATTCCATCCCAACCTGTAAGTTCACTCACCCGCCGGGGCGAGCCACCCAACACGGGTAATGCCCAAATCTGCTGGTCCAATTCAATGCCTGTGAAACTGCCGACTAACAGCTCCGACTTGTCGGGAGAGATGTTCAATGGACAGACGTTGGCGAAGGGAGTGGAGACCGGCACGGTTTCTCCGCCGGAAGCCGAGACCTGTGCAATGATAAAGCGTCCATTGACGTTCTCCTGAACGTAAAGGCGAGGCCCGTCGCTCAGCACTGTGGAAGCGGTTTGTCCGATGAAGCTCTTTTGCTGTCCATCGTGTGTGATCTGGGTATAGCCGGTGATCCTGGGACGTGGCGTGATGGGCCGGAAACAATAACCAAGGCCGGCAAGCGCAATGATCCCAGCAGTAGCAACTGTATACAGCTTGGCGCGTGATTGCTTCTTTGCCGGAACGGCGGGAACCGATGAGAGAACTGAATCGGCAACCACAAGATTGAACCCTGAAGGCGAATTGATGTTGCCCGATTCAATCTGGCGCCGCAGCCGCTTCAGATCCGCCACCATTTCCGAAGCGCTTTGGTAGCGCAACTTGCGGTCTTTTTCGAGCGCCTTGCCGATAATGCGCTCCAGTTCAACGGGCACTTCCAAATTCAGCCGAACGGGCGATACCGGTGCCTTGTGCAGGATCGCGTCAAACACCATCGCCGAGGTAGAGCCCGCAAAAGCCGGGCGTGCCGTCGCCATTTCATAAAGCACCGCGCCGAACGAAAACAGATCGGTTCGCGCATCCAGATTTTCGCCCGCGGCCTGCTCCGGCGACATGTAGGCCACCGTGCCCACCGCCGCGCCCGGACTGGTCAGCTGGGCTTCGCTCATTATGGTTGGGCCCTGGGGCTCGACCAAACCGGATTTTCCCGGCTCAAGCTTCGCCAGCCCGAAGTCGAGGATCTTGGCGTGACCGAGCTTCGTCACAAAAATGTTGGCGGGCTTGATGTCCCGGTGGAGGATGCCCTTCGCGTGAGCCGCATCCAGAGCTCCGGCGATATCGATCGCTAACTCTAGTAACTGTTCCGTTGGAAGGGGTCGGCCCAGGATACGCTCCCGCAGCGTCATCCCCTCCAGTAGTTCCATCACGATGAAGTAGTGCCCGTTCTGATGGCCGATCTCGTGGATGGTGCAGATGTTGGGATGATTGAGCGCCGAGGCGGCGCGAGACTCGCGCTGAAAACGCTCCAAGGCGGAAGCGTCCGAACTCATTTCTGAAGGAAGAAACTTTAGAGCTACGTGCCGGCTGAGTGTTTCGTCTTCGGCCTCATACACCACGCCCATGCCCCCACCACCCAGCTTCGAAAGGATACGGTAGTGCGAGATGGTGTGGCCGATCATTGGAGCGAAATGCTACGTCGGCGAAAAGCTGCAAGTCAATGCAAGCCATGGTACTGGCAGATATTCATCAAGATTGTTGGGGGAAAATCCAGATAGCGCCCGCAACTCCAATCGGCCTGTCACTCGGGACGTTGGCAGCCGATGGATTGGATCCCTGTTGGTGTCAGTTCTGGTGTCAGTTCGTTTTGGGATTCCGTGCGGTTTACTGCGCGTCGATGCAGTCGGTCTGACAGCTAACTCCTTGTGTTTGCGGCACAATGCATCTTGATGCGCTTAGGTGCGCAGCGATAGCCGCGGAGATTAAGAGTCAGTTGCTCGTCATCGATGAAGGCTCCTCAACTGCAGGGACGGGTGCAGCCCATAAAAAGCCCTTCGCAACTTCGTTTTTCAGGCCTCTGATTTTTTGATGTCACTCGAGACAGTGCTTGGCTTGATGCGTTCTTGCCAAGCTCTTTGGATGGTGGAAAGGCTCACCCCGTAGCTCTGCGCCATTCGCTTTTTCGCGTCCGATAGCGACACGCCTTCCGCATACAGCCGACCGATTTGTTGGCGGACTTCTCGTCTTTCAGGAGGCTCCAGTCCATGTGGGCGACCTCCCGGCGATGGCGGTAAACCCTTGGCGGCTTCCTGGAGCCAACCGCGCAGAAAATAAGGCAGGCTACGCAGGAACGTCAGGGCTTTCTCAAATTCCTCAGGGTTAGGGTCTGGCGCACTAAGCAGGTATCGAATAGCGTCTTCTCGATTGCAGGCATTGTTCCAGACATGTTCTGCGGTTAGAAAGAACGGTCTCCATCGCTCAACCACTAGCGGAGCCTTTTTCATAACTTCGTAAAGGTCCCCGCCCATCTTTTGAATAGCTTGCTCGCACTCCAGGACGAGCTGCTCGCAAAGTTCCTTTTTCATTAAGGCCTCACTCTCTCTATCGTTGCCAGAACCCCAGCAAGGTTCTGACTCCGGCGGTATCACAACCTAAGCCCTTGTTAAGACCTAGCCAGTCTCTAGCTTGGAAGCCGACTTTCCATGTCAGCTTCGCATTCTAAGGCGAGCACTACGAACCCAACGCCGGCAGCATCGCAGGCGACGATTCCCAAGGATTCCGCGGCAGGCTCGTCGCCCATCCATCTTAAAGAGGAAATCGAAACGCAAGCACTTGAACGATTGCGCGATTTCTTTCTGCTTCTGGACGAATGGGACCGCGGAAACCGCTGAGGAATGGGGACAACATAACGTTATGGAACTCGCGGACTTTCTTGGCAAGCCATTCCCGTGTCCAGTCTGCAATCGCAGCCTCCGGCTCAAGGCTTCCCGCAAACTGAAGCCCTATTGCATGTGCCTCGAGTGCGGAATTCAAGTATTCTTTCGCGGGCAGGAGGGGATTAAACGTCTTTGTCGCATGATCCGCTCGGAGGAAGCCGTCGCCGCCGAGTTTGATGGTCCGTCGCGTGCCATTTCCTTATTTAACCGCTTGCAAGGTCTGAAACGGCAGAGGCAGCGGCTGGAAGATCAGCAAGGTTTGATTTTCCGGGATGAAGATCGGGACCGGGTGATCGAATCCCTGGACGCTGAGATCGAGCACGTGCGTGACGAATTGGAAAAGGAAGTAAAGGCCAACACGGAGAAACCCAAATGAAAAGAGCGGTTCTATCTTCCCGCGTTTCCAGTAAGGAGCAAGAACGCGAGGGGTTTTCCATCCCAGCGCAGCTGAAGCTTCTCCGCGAATACGCTTTCCACCATGAATTCTCGATTGCGACGGAATTTATCGACATCGAAACCGCGAAAACCAGCGGTCGGCAGAAATTCGATGAGATGGTGCAGTTCTTAACCAAGAACCGGGGTTGCCGGATCGTGCTGGTCGAGAAAACAGACCGGCTGTACCGCAATTTCCGTGATGCTGTCACTTTGGAAGATCTGGATGTGGAAATTCATCTGGTGAAAGAAGGCCAGATCATTTCCAAGGACGCTCGATCCCAGGCGAAGCTGATTCATGGAATCCAACTGGTGCTATCGCGGAATTACATTGAAAACCTGCGGGAAGAAGTGAAAAAGGGGATGCGGGAAAAAGCAGAACAGGGGATT
>Ga0306924_10001334_pt1 | contig 22441 bp, 23 predicted proteins | sample sta12Can44000111_FD_203756 | JGI IMG/M metagenome (GOLD analysis project Ga0306924, IMG submission 203756) | Lab enrichment of tropical soil microbial communities from Luquillo Experimental Forest, Puerto Rico - statanox.12C.anox.44.000.111 (v2)... | ecosystem: Environmental > Terrestrial >...
CCGACAACTTCTTCACCGGCATGTTCGAGACCGCACTCGACCGCGCCGAGATCGTCACCGCGGTCCGGCTGCCGAAGCCGCAGGCGGCGTGCTACATGAAATTCAAGAACCCGGCCTCGCGCTATGCCATCGTCGGCGTCTTTGTTGCCCGCACCGCCGGGGGCGTGCGCGTCGCGGTGACCGGCGCCGGACCTTGCGTCTTCCGTGTCCCGGAGATGGAGACGGCACTGACACGATCCTTCACTCCGGACGCCATCAAGGACATCACGATCCCACAGGACGGGCTCAATTCCGACATCCATGCGAGTGCCGAATACCGCGCGCACCTCGTTGGCGTTATGGCCCGCCGTGCCGTCGCCGGCTGTGCATGAACGCCGCTACCTAATCTCCTTGATAACTGGGAGAAAAATCGAATTCGAGGTGCGTAACGGTCCGCTCGCCGCCCACAACAGTGGCTGTGTCGACAGCCTGATGTAGCCCTCCAATGTGGTCCAGCCAGGGCAAGGACAGGCGGGCGCGCGACCAGGAGGCGCGGTCGAAGCTGGTCCGGTGCCCGCCTCTCCCGCCTGGCGGTTACCGGCGGTTAAGGCTCCACCTTTTACCAGCTGGAATCCGGATCGCAGCGCGTAAAGCTCCGGCGAGCGCCGCAGTCTCGTCTCAAGGTCTTTGATGGACGATGCCGTCGTGATCGACGATGAAGGTCATCACCCCGGAATCGCCTTAATGTGCCGGCCACGCGATCAGTCGAACCCACCGATCATCTTGCCGTGGACGATGTAGCGGGCCGCACCGCCGGGGGCGTTTGCGCCCTGGCCGGTCAGCACGTTGAAATAGGCCCATGATAGGCGGTTCGGCCGCGCTGCGCGGCTCCAATGACAGCATGATAGTCTCCTCACATTATCGAAATCGAAGAAGGTTTCGTCCATTCGAGGATCGACCGATCTTCCTGCTCACAATTGCTCGGTTCCCCGTTCGGGGCGCCGCTGATCGAGATGATCGAAACCCACTCACCGGAGACCGGAGAGCATAGCGCCCTTTGCGATTTTGTCTGCGACCCAACCAACAGCGAGAGTTGATCCGTCTTGAAAGGTTTTTTAACGGGACTGTGACCACGTTCTCTTCAAACCGAAAAACGTCGGTCAGATGCGTGCCAAGGTCACGGTGAAAGGCCGGTTTTGGGTACTCGAGAATAATTTCGGCTGTAACCTATGTCTCTGCTTGCGCGTTTTATCGAAGCGAACCAAAGGCTGAGCCAAGCTACTGAAAATCGCCTGCCAGCATTGTTCAAGCGCCACATTCAGACCCTCTACAAGTACGAAGTCGCGGAGCTGCTCAATCGCCGGCCCGGACAGACCGTCATCGATGTCGGCGGGGGCAAAGAGTGCCCGTTCCTGCCATTCGTCGACCCGCCCTGCAAGCATCTGATCATGGCGCTTGATCTTTCCGACGAGGAGCTGCGCCACAACCGGCAGCTCGATCACAAGATCGTTGCCGATGCGGCGGCGCACGAGTTTCCGTTTCGGGACGGCTCGGCCGATCTCGTCGTCTCCCGCGCCGTCGTCGAGCATATTCGCGATAATGCGGCGTTCTTTCGGAATTGCGCTCGTGTGCTCGGCCCCGGCGGCATCATGGTCCACGCTTTTTCGGGCAGGTTCGCACCCTTCGCATTGATGAATCAGCTCCTGCCAAATCGGCTGACGCGTCGCATGATCGATTACCTTCATCCGGAATGGCACGAGGAAGGCAATTATGGTTTTCTGGCATTTTATGATCGCTGTTATTTTTCGGCTATCAAGGATCTACTTGATCGCAATGACTTCATAAACGTGAGATTTAAGTTTCTATATTATCAAAGCATTTACTTTAATTTTTTCTATCCTTTATTTATGATGATGCTAGCGTACGATTTGATTGCATCGATGCTCGGGATCCGCAATCTTGCGTCCGGGATCATCGTCACGGCGGAGACACCAGTGCTCGGGTCATCTCGGCTACCGCGGTTGCGGAACTCCTCGACATAGCCTCGCACAGAGCGACCCAGCCACGACGACCCGCCCTGGGATAAACGACGAACGTCTTCGAGCTTGTGGGCAACCCAATCGCCAGTCGTGTGTCAACGATGCAGCAACGGGTCCGTTATGCCGGGTCGTTGGCGCGACTTCTCTGCCGTACATTCGCAGAAATAGGTGGCGCTATCGAAGCTGTATTTATCGCTCTTCGGAAGTCATTGCACCTGGTTCCGCGAAGAGGTTCGAAGACAGCAAAACAGGGAGGTGCGATCGTGCCCGTCTCCTGATAGGGCACTTCCAGGCGAATTACACTATTCCTACTCACGCAGTGGCAAGCGATACAGAGAGCAGTGGTGCAGCGGCGGATCCAATTTTTGCACCACACCCTCCGGCAAAACGACCTCCAGCCCGGTTGCGTGCAAGATACGAGCGCTGAGCTTTGGTTCCTCGTTAAAGCTCCGCAGCAACGTCCAAGTGGCGCGCGGTTCGAACCTCCCTACGCTGTCACCGTAAAATTCGAGGCGGGCTGGCGAAGAATTATAAAAAAATAGCCCGCCAGCCGGCGCCAAACCCGCTATGACGTTATGCCCCCTTGCAATGTGTTCGAGAAGGAACTTGGCTCCGCTGAGCGTGGCAGGGTCAGTATAGATCGCCTCGTCAGAGGCATGGGCAACAGCTACCAGGGTCTTCTCACCGAACATCAGGTTTTTGTTGTCAAGATAGATCATCAACAGATCGCCCGCCGACAACAACGCAATCAGACCAAACGAGATGCGTCGTAAGCTCGGGGTCTGCAGCCAGAGGCCCACCACCAATACCGAGCTGTAAACCACGACGGTGAAGTATCGTGGTTCCAGCCACAGCATAATCAACAGATAAGATAGCGCCACGAACCATGTAAGGCTCAGCAGGCCCAATAGACGAGCGACGGCAAATTGCCGCTCGCCCCTGCTACGATTTTTCCAGAGCCAGAGTCCGGCAGGGACCGCGAAGTAGAAGAGAGGAAAGAGTTGATGCGCGGTGAACAGCATCAGGACCGGCTGGATCGCCCGCGGCGCTGCAATCAGCCCGATTCGATCGAGACCGTACCGAACGAGAAACTCGGATTGAAGCGGATTATCGCCCGACACGCCGCGCATGCTTATATGGAACCGATAATACGGATCGCCAGTCATGCTTCCCAGGTAAACGGTGTCAATTGCCAACAGGAGCAGGAATCCTCCCGTAATAAGGAGGAAATAAAAACGCGGTATTCGCCAGCCGAGCAAAAAGAGAATACCATAGAACAGCACGATGATCGCGCCCGTCTCCCGCGTGACGAACGCCAGCCCCGCACATATCCCCGACAGCAGTAGCAAGGTCGGCGTGGGGCGGTTCTCCGAGCCAAAATAAAAGGCCCAGAACGATGCCGCGACAAAGACGCATTCCGCCAGGTCATCCGATTCTCCCGAAAGGGCGAATATCGGCGTCAGCGCGACCAGTGCCGAGGCCAGCAGAGCGGTTTTCCGCTCCAGCAATCTCGTCAGGCAACCATATGTCAACAATACCAAGAGGACGAGATAGACCCTCGTCGGCAGTATCATGGACACTTCATTGATTCCACTGAGCAAAAAGCTTAGAGCGACCGGCAGCACTACAGCATGGCGCAAACCCCAATGGTTGGTCCCGACATAAGGAAAATGATCGAGCCAACCGATCGCCGCTTCACTATAGGACCAATCGTCGCTCGCGATAAAGCCAGTATAGCCGAGCCAGCTGGTAATCCTACGAGCGCAACGAGCAGCGTCACGTGGAGCGCCGTCCTCCCCCATAAGCGCACAACTCTCTGGTCGACTGCTGCATCAGAAGTCATTCTGGGCGTACCTGTTAACTTTCCATGACCTGCTCGTAAATATCGGTTCGGTTTGAGTAATTATCTTCACCGTCATACAGAGCACCGAGCCGATCGATTGACAGAGGCGAACTAACACTAGGTGTCCGTTCCACGCAACATCCAACACACTAAAAACCGCGGTTTTCTCGAATTTTGTTGCGGACCGCTTACCAAATGGTCTATAACTAAGGGAAATTTACGTCCAAAGATGCCAGCGAAGATGTCCAGGAGCGGCACCCAGAACGTCGACATTCGGCGAGGCACTCTTATAATTCCATTGGAGGGTCTTGGGATCGATCAAGCGAGCTTCCATCCACATCACGAGAAATTACATGACAGATATTCAGAATACTGTTTTTTGACAACTCTGCCATTAAGGTTTCTTATATCGGATGCTTATCGGTTCTACATAAAACCCGAAATTGAACTCCGGATTGGGCCGATGCAGTCCACCTTTGAAGGGCACGTGGTGGCTGTCCCAAAGGACCCCCTGAGGCCGACGCGGAAAACGTCGGCTACGAGGGAGGGGGGTGCAGTCGAAGTTGCAATTCTCATCCCCTGTTTCAATGAGGAAGGCGGGATAGGCACCGTGGTGGGGGCGTTTCGCGAAGCCCTGCCAAATGCGCGCATCTACCTCTACGACAACAACTCAGAAGATCGCACTGTCGCGGTCGGAGGGGCCGCGGGCGCGATCGTCCGCCATGAGAAGATGCAAGGCAAGGGCAACGTCGTGAGGCGGATGTTTGCCGATGTTGAAGCAGATGTCTACGTCCTGGTAGACGGCGATGGCACCTATGACGCTAGCGACGCGCTCCGCTTGATCAGCTATTTGCTCGAACATCACGTCGACTTGGTGAACGGTTTGCGGACGGGGGTCCATGTCCGGCGTGGGCACCAGCTCGGCAACGAGATTTTCAACCGCATCGTTGGTTGGCTCTTCGGCAGCCGGTTCACCGACATGCTCTCCGGCTATAAGGTGTTGTCCCGGCGCTTCGTCAAATCTTTTCCCGCTCTCGCAACCGGGTTTGAGATCAAAACCGAGCTAACGGTCCACGCGCTCCAACTTCGAATGCCAGTGGCTGAGTTGCCTACACGCTATGGCCCGCGGATCGATGGCTCGGCCAGCAAGCTGCGGACGGTGCGTGACGGCTTCAAGATCCTGTGGGCCATCATCACTCTTATAAAAAGAGAGCGACCCCTCGCTTTCTTTACGGCTGGGTGCTTGGGCCTCATCGCGTTGTCGCTCAGCCTGGCTGCGCCCCTCGCGGTGACCTTCATCGAGACGGGCCTCGTGCCGCGACTGCCCACGGCGGTCTTGGCGATGGGACTGATGGTGCTGGCCTTTCTCAGCCTCGCTTGCGGGCTCGTGCTTGATACCGTGACTCGAGGCCGCATCGAGATGAAGCGGCTGCATTATCTGAACCTTCCCGCCGCCGGTGAGTCCTATGTCGGATGACTGAACCGCCGATCTGCGCCTATTCCGGCGTCGACAATTTGGAGATCATGGATGACGCTGTGAATTACAACGCCTTCCTGTTGGATCTCGTCACCTCACGGGTTCGCCCGGACGACGCTATCCTCGATTTCGGCGCGGGGACGGGGGTGCTTGCACGGCCCTTAGCCGCCAACGGGTATCGGGTAAGCTGCGTGGAGCCAGATCCAGACTTGCGGGCGCGGCTCACGCAGGCCGGGCTCGGCGTGCACGCCGGGCTGCACGAGATCCCGCCGGAAAGTTTCGACTTCATCTACACGATAAACGTCCTCGAGCACATCCGCGACGATGACATCATCGTCGGGGCGCTTCGGACGCGGCTCAAACCCGGGGGCGTCTTGTTGGTTTACGTCCCAGCCTTTCCACTGCTCTACAGCAGCATGGATCGTAAGGTCGGGCATGTGCGGCGGTATCGCCATGGTCGATTGGTAGGGGTGTTGCGCGCCGCGGGGCTGCAGGTTGAATTCATCTCACACCAAGATTGCCTAGGCTTTTTCGCAGGGGTGCTCTTCAAGCTGATCAGCAACGACACCGGCACGTTCGATCGCCGCGCTCTGGTTGCTTACGATCGTTATGTCTTTCCATTGAGCCGCCGTCTCGACCGATTGGCAGGGATGTTCTTCGGGAAGAACCTTCTCGCCGTCGGACGCCGGCATGCTCAGAGGAGCTGTACTCTCAAAACGACCGGGTTGACGTGGTCGTCGATCTCCTCCGGCAATGCGTGGGTCTCAGCACTCTGCTCCCCGCAAAGCTATCGGCATCCCTGGAGCATTGTCATCCCGCGGGACCGCTTTTCTTTGTTCGACTGACAAGCGTATTCCGTGATCATTATTCCCGCAAGATGAGCACAACCTCGAGCCAAAACAGCGGCCCCACCCGCTCGCCGAACACGTACCAGCCTATCTGGAGCCCCGCGATATCCACCGGTCCCTGCCACCTGCGCTAGACGCACGGCTGCGCAAAGTCAGTCGACTCCCGCTGAGTAGAAATTGCCGCGAGAACTGGCTCGCGACAATTTATGTTCTCACAACGCGTCCGTTATTGCCGCGCACGAGAGAACCGTGTCCCGCTTGACACCTTCATATAAATCATTTTCGACCTTCGCTGGCCGCGAGGTGCTTGCGTAAGAGGCTGTCGGAAACTACGCGGCAGGGATGATCGCCGCACCGAGACCCATTTCGGGAAGCATGCCGACTGGAATCGGTCTAAAAGCCGGCGAACGCCATCACGCCGTGTTCGGAGGACACCAGGATGCGTATGACCAACAAAGTATTGGCAAATAAAACATTTGTGCGGACACCCACGATTATAGGCTCCGGTCGTCGGAATCTACCACGGGCTCTTCGCATAACCAGCGCGTTCGTCGATTCCCATGGCCGCGCCGATAGCTGGGCGCGGCATGGGTAGTCTCGTCGAGGACGCAGCGGCTAAAGCGCCGGCCGAGGCCGTACCGTCTCCGGCAACCACTCGGCGCGCCGCTTCAAATATGAAGACAATGCACCAATATTCGTCGAAATAGGCCAGCGATTGAAATGCGCCCGAAGTCCAATAGCCGACGAGCACGGCTTGGCCCATGCGGCCAAGCAAGTTCGCCCAAGCCAAATCCGGTCGGTCTCGCGAATTTCGGATCAACGAGGTGCAAGCGCGCCACGCATACACGGCAATCATCAGAAAGATTGCAAAACCGACCCAGCCGTGCTCAGAGAGAACGTCGAAATAGATGCTGTGTGCGGCGCGTCCCACGGTCAGCCTAGGTATCGTCGTGCCGGCCAGCATGCGATTTGTAATGTCTGCGTAGTGTGTTACACTGAAGCCGCCGCCCGTTATCGGGTACGCCTCGGCGATCCGCAGCGAAGCCCGCCAAACAACGATCCGCCCGGTGGCGGAGGAATCACTTTCGTAGGTTTCTATCGTCCCCATACGATTGAACCAGGATTGTGGTGCAAACGCATAAACCGCGCCACCGAAGATCAGAATCGCAAGGCCCATCGACATTTTAGCAGGTGATCTGAGCCAGAGAACAGCTGCCATCGCGCACACGCCCAATAGCGCCCCGCGCGAATAGGTGAAGATCGTCGCGAAGGTGATCAGGAACCCCATGACCATCAGGCCGCGGCGAATCCGACGGTCTACCGCCGTGTGCCACAGGTAGAATAGCAACGGCAGGATCATGATCAGGGCAACGCCGAATTCGTTATTGCTCGCTGTTATCCCGCCGTCCGGCCCGTGAATACCCTCGCCGCCGCCGTGGAGAGGGAAGGAGATCGCGCCTTTCACCCCCCAGAAGCCAATCGATAGGACGACCACCCAGATGAGCTGGTTCACACGCTCGCGCGTCGTCGTCAGCGCAAATCCGATGAGGCACATGAGCAGGACCTTCTGGAAGAAGGTCCATTTGGACCAGACGTCTTCCCCGGGCGCCAGTGCAAAATACGAGGTGATCGTTATCCACAACGAAAAGAGTATCGTCAATATCACTTGCGGCGTAACAGGCAGTTTTTTCTTTTCCGTACCAGAGAACAGCCACGAGATACCGGTCAGGATCGCGATGACGTAAGCGTAGGGGAGAGTAGCGAGAGAGGGGTCCCAGATGAGCGTATGAAAATTGCCAAAAGAAAAGGCGTACCAAACCAACACGCCATTGAATGGTGTTTTGAGAATCAACGTCAGGGAGCAGAGGTACACCAGAAGGAACGCGTAGCCGCGCATTGCCCGCTAGCCCCGCAGGTTCAGGCGCGGAGAACGTAACCCGAGAACGGCGATCGACTCTCCAGGAGTTCGCTCGGCTGTATCTCGGTCAAGATAACCCATATCCGGTCCTCCCGGTAGCGGGTACTTGCTGTCTTTTGGTTCCGTAGAAGAGAAACCAGCCGCCTAGCCGATCAAAAGTCTGAATGCCCAAGAAGCCCAGAAACCGGCTGGGATCATCGCGACTCCATCGCAAATTGCGCAAATAGGTTGTGATCCGTCCATCCGGCATGATCGGCCGTGCGACCCTAATGACCGCTATGATGTCGATGAGCTCACCATACCTTGCCACCACTTCGTCGGGAGTGCGAAAGAAGCGGACGTGACCCTCATAATCAAAATTCGGGACGGTACAGACGCACCACTCCATCACGCCAAAGTCGGATAACGTCGAGATCAGCATCGATATGTTCCAATACTTCGGTACATACGATCGTATCGTAGTCGGAAGTATAGGATCCAGCGTCGAGAGCATCGCCGAGGAAAAACAACTCCGGACATCCGCTCCGACCCGATGCGTTTTGAACAGCTATCTGGCTGAAGTCGAACCCGCGATACGCGCATGCATGCTCCAGCAGGATCATTTCCGCCAAGAAGCCGTTGCCGCAACCGACTTCGAGGATTGAACGGCTGCCGTGACCTTGACAGTTCTCCACGACCTTTCGCAGGAGAGGATAATAAAGGCTCCGCGTTGCGGGGATATTACTCTCCGAATGAAGGCGATCGTAAAATTCGACCCCTTCCTGCTGGCTCATTAGTTCCATCCCGAGGCGCGCATCCCTCGGTCATGCTTGCTGTCCTGCAAGCTGCCCCCGCCGGAGCCACGATAAGAGCGACGCCAGCGTCGTAGCATCCGGAAGAAGCGTCGTTCCCGCAAGGCGCGTACGATCTCCATAAAGCCCGTCATCTCAGCCTCAAATTCGATATCTGAGACGGGATGGCCGTCCATCAGCCGTCGCAGGGCGAACCGGGGCGTATCCGGATAATTCAAACCGGGCTCGATCGTCGTCGCGCTCTTCACACCCAACGCAGCCAACCACTCTCCCTGATTCAGCTCGGAGGCAAACAGCAACCGACCATCAGGCTGGGCGTAAGCTCCGCTCGGGTAGCAAAAATGTTCAAGTGGATGTGAAACAACCCGCTCGAGGAATGCGCGATTTTCGACGATCTCGGACTCGACCTTTTCTCGGTCATCGAGCGGCCATTCATGGCGGTGCGAGTGGAGCTGGATATCAACGCCGGCATCAGCCAACTGTCGGAGCTGCTGTTCGTCCAAAGCTCGAAACAAGCGCTGCGTTTCGATATCCTCAAAAGAGACACCGAGAGCCTCTGCCATTTCCCTCAGGAACTTCAAGCGATCGGCAGCGGGTAACGAGGCGCCAAGTTCCTGGGCCAACGCCTCAGCCTGCTCGGCCTGGGAATCCAGCGCATAGGTACCAAGACCACCGGGCAACTCTACCCGACGCGCCTTCGTTCGCCAGAACAGGTAGGCCAATGTCACGGAGAAAACTGGCATCGGGTGCTGGATGTAATAGGTCGGGACATACAAGGTGACGGGGATCGCGAGCTCTTTGATGATCGGCAGGGCAACGGAATAAACGCCCTCCCATCCATCGTCCATCGTGACGACCGTTGCGCAAGGCGGGAGCCGATCCAATGCCAAGGCTTCGACGGCTTCGCCCAACGGCAAAATAGGATACCGTTTGCGCCGCAAATATTCGATGCGTCGACGAAACAACTCTTTGCGGATGAAGAGTCGACTTCTATACTTGTACTCTTCCGCCACTGCAATACCGTGATAGCAGATGATGCGTAATCCATCATGCGTCATGTATCGAGCGATCTGAAACAGCCCGATGAACTTTGCGACGATAAGCGCCGACCGCAGGATTGTGGGCGGAATCGATACTTGGCCGGCAAAAAGACAAAGCAACGGTGCAAGCCGCAGCCCAAGCCGCATAAAGTCGTTCTTCATCCCGGCCCCGGCAGTTCCGCGCCTAGTTGTATCACCGCCTTATCCGAAATGTCCGCCCCCTCGAGTTCGAGTGCGGTTCGGGGTAAAGCGAAAGTTCTCATAAGTATCTTAGCACAAGGCCGGTCCCACTGCCAGAGTGATGCTAACATAGTTAAGAATGGATGAATTGCAGCATTAAAGAGGCAGCGATGAATGCCAACGAGTGCCGCCGATTTTAGGCGATCCCCGCGATGCTATCGTCATATCTTCTAGAAAGCTACACTCACACGATTGCCGAATTGACGCAAAGCGTATTCAAGCGAAAGAATCCGTGCGTATTGCGCGTGATCGACGACATGCTCTATCTGCAATAATCGTCGTAAAATTACCGCTCCGCCCGGAAGCACCGCTTCTCGATACGGCAAGGCGAGGTAGCCCGGCCAATCGCCCGACCGACGAAAATGTCTCAGTCGATAGGTGTAACGCCGTAGCCACGGAGGACGGAGATAGGTCCAGTAATCCGAGAGCCGCCGAGAAGGTGGCGGCGATCTGCTGAAATCGTGGCCGTAACTCGACCGATAGCCAGCCAGCCTGCTGTCTACGCGCCGAATGAGCTCAGCTTCGTAGACCCCATGGTTCTTCCAATGGAGCGGCAGCGCGCTCGCTTGCTCGGTGATCGATCTTTCGAGGTATGGCATTGCCGTGAACCCATACCGGCCAGCAATGCTGTCAACCTTGCCATCCCAGGCGCGGCAGCGAAAACTGTGATAGAGCCATTCCACGGTTGGTCGCGGCAGCCACCGGTCGTCGCTACCCAAGAGATTTATAACTTTTCTCTCCAGAGAGCGGTAATAACCCTCGCTGTCGAAAGCGGCTGTACACGTAGCCGGATCAAAGCGGCTGTAGAAACTCCATAAAATTTCGCGGATAGTGTATCCGCGATCGAGCAAGTAAAAAAAGTTCCGAAAAATCTCACCGCCACCACCGTTAATTGCAATCGTATCACCAAGCACGCGCCGCGCAGATTCCTCGGTCTCTGCCCCGTTATGGAAAATACCGGCATAGCCGTATCCGTCAGTCGCGAGAAAGTTGCGGTGTGCGGTATCGGTAAATTGCATGGGCGGAATGATAGGCCGATTGTCTTTGTCAATGACATCAAGCGGAAAGTCCTCGCCACGCGCGATCTCTTGCGCAAGCAGCACATCGCGTTCGCGCGCGCTGCCATAGACATAGACGCTAGGCTTCATGCCATGGCGCCGCAAATAGGCCAATATCAAGCGCGAATCGTAGCCGCCGGACAGGGCGCAGCGTACGCGATCGCCGAAGCTCCGGGCGACAGCGCCGAAGTAGCGGTCGAGCAGCGCAATACTTTCTCTGAACGAGGCATCCCGCTTGGCCAGGGTGAAGGTACGGGTTACAGATAGTGTCGGACGAACGATCTCCAACGCGTGCGGGCTTACGATAATCCTCGCCTGGATCGGGGCGAGCTTCACCTCGCCGAAAAGCGTCTCGTTGCCCGAAACCACACCGTTGAACACGTACTCGCAGGCGCTCTGCTGCGAGAGGGTCAGCGAGGGAAGGACCGAGCAAATTGCATAAAAGGACGACGAGACGATACGAGCCTCAAGGTTATAAAACAGGTGGTAGCCACCAAACCCGTCGAGCTTGATCTCTGTCCGGCCACCTTTTTTCAGGACGGCGGCGTAATGACCCATGACCTCTTCGCGGATCGCAGCGGCCCCTTCGTATAGCAAAGCGGCAGGGGCCAAGCCGATCCCGTCGGATAGGCAGGTACCGCAAACAAACGCAAAATCGCCGTTCGGGTAACGCTTCAGCCCAACCGACCGGCTCTGGAACTTCGGATAGGCGCAAAAAACGTAACCCTCTGCGTTGATCATTTCGGGAGAAGCAAAGCCGAGTTCGGCAAAAGCCCCCTGCAATCGTGTTACCTCGTCTTGCCTATCCTCGTGCGGACCTGAGCACACAAGAAAGAATCCGCCCATCAGCGGCAACCCGCTGCCGGCTGATTAGGTTCTGTGCGCGCCTTCATTGCGACGACTAGAGATCGATAACTGACTTTATCTTTGGTCGGGAATCGAAGTGCCGCTTCCATTGAATGTATCACTATTGTGTAACGTGACGAAACCGCTTTTGACTTTGTTATCGGATTGGCCGTGAGTTTTGCAGCGCCATGTCTATAGCCGAAGGCTTGCGAAAGGTCACCTTGGCAACCCCGGCGACCCCCGGGCTGCATCTAATAAGAGCATCACAATGCTTCCGCTCCGTCGAAGGCACTCGACTGCGGTCTGGCCTCTCACTGGTCAAGTGGCCCGGATGCCTCCGCTGGTCGGCGAGGGCTATGGAAATCGACGTGACCGGCCACTCGTCGAGTTTGACGGCGCAAAAGGTAGCCATGCGATAAGGCTCAGGGACGGTACGTCAGTGCAGCGTCCGCCTTTGGGTCACTGAAGCGTCGGATCGGTTGGGTTGCGCTTGTCATATTGACATTTATCATATTATGAAATTAGACAATCAATTGCTAGAGACTCGCAGCAGCGAAAAGGATGGCCGCTTCCGTGCTTCAGGAAACGGTACCGGACGTTCGTTGAGCGAGCTTGTCGCGCCGCCGGAGAGGTTGATGACAATTACAATTAGTAATTTGACAGTACCCCCAAGTGCACCCACCGGAACGATAATCGGTGTGCTTACGGCGACAGACGCAGGCAGTATAATTCCTTGCAATTTCATATTATCAAAACAATCCAGCGGCTATTTCGCCATTTCCTCAAACAATCTTATCACGGTGTGGAGCGGGTCAATTGCGCTGGGCTATTATCCTGTGCGAGTCCGCGCAGTCGGGATCAACCAACGGTTTAGCGGTGCTGCAACCGTTATCATTAATGTCATTGCCTCACCACTTCTCCCGACGCCGACTGGCGTAAGTTTTGTCACGACAACGACTTCCCTGCCCGACAATTCGCCCGCAGGGACTACAATCGCGACTTTCTCCGTATCCATGTCCGATGGCTCTCCGTTCGCGGGCACTCTGGGAGCCAGCCCAACCGGCACTGTTGCGATTTCGGGCAGCACGCGGCTGGTGCTCGCGCGCGCGCTCACCTCGGCAGATGACGGTTCGCAAAAGTGGACGGTTATCGCCACGCAAAACGGGTAACGGTTTCGTCCGCGATCGCGGTTCAAGTCATCCCTTTGAACCCACCGCCACCGCCCGCACCACCGCCACCGCCGCCTCCGGCACCGCCGCCGGCGCCTAGTGGACCATCGTTTCACGGTGAACGGGAGCGTGACACCAGCGCCTGCGGTGACTGGGAGCAACATCGTCATTGCGGTGATGAGCGATCCTGGCGGCGATTACGTCCGTATCCTGGAACCCAACGGGAGCGAGATACAAAGAAGCGGCAGCACGCCGGCCGGCAATTCTCAGTTTACGTTGCCGCTGACCGAGCAGAATCAATTCCAGCAACAGTCGCCTGTGCCGCCCGGCGTATACACAGTTGAATATGATCAGGGCGGGGCTAACGCTCCGATACCGATACGGCAGATCAGCCTCACGGTGATTGCTGCGGCACCCCCCGGCCCGCCTCCTCTGCCTCCTCCGCCTCCTCTGCCTCCTCCGCCTCCTCCGCCTCCTCTGCCTCCTCCGCCTCCTCCGCCTCCTCTGCCTCCTCCGCCTCCTCCGCCTCCTCTGCCTCCTCTGCCTCCTCCGCCTCCTCCGCCTCCTCCGCCGCCGCCGGCTCCGCCTCCCTCTCTATCGCTCATGGTAAACGGCTCGGCGTCGCCAGCGCCAGCGGTGGCCGGTGATCCGATACACGTGGGGATAACTGGGCTTCCGAGCGGCATCGGCGTCAATGTCTATCTGACGGATACCACCCTCAGCAATCAATTCCACACCGTTACGCTCAATCCTAGCCCGACGAGCTTGGACTGCATATTTCCGCTGACGCAGGAAAGCTCGATAATCCAAGGCGAATTCATCCCGCTTACTGCCGGCGAGTACGCGATCGCGGTATTTCAGGTAGGCAATCCCTACACGCCGCTCGCGAGTGTGGCCTTCAGCGTATCCGCGTACGTCACTCCGCCGTTTCCGCCGTTCAGCGTACAGAATTGGATCTTATTCAATCTTGCGGTAAGCGGGACTGTCCTAGCATCGTCCGCACAGGCGTCTGCGGTTCAGGGAACGATAACGATCGGTGGAACGTACCAGACCTTGGAAGGGTTCCCCCATCCAACTAACGTCACGATGCAGTTCGTGCTGTACGGTGATGCGAGCAGCGGAGCCTTGGTTCCGACGAAGAGGCTTATTGGGGCGCAAACCTTCGATGCTGGCGGATTCCCATTCGTACCCTTCGACACGACCACCGTCCCGGACGGCACGTACATGTTAAGTTGCATAGTCGTCGACTGCGCCGACACGAACAGTGCGCATTTTTCAGCTTATCAGATAATTCCGTATCCCCGTTCCCTGATCATCATGAATGAAGGAGCGAAAGCTGCGTCCGGGTCATATCTCATTCCAGCCGCGTCGCTGAGTGTTAATGCTGAGGTAAATTCAACGAGCGTGGATTATGTACATTACAACGGGCTGCCCGTCTACAACACGGTCACTCCGTACCCGTATCCTGGCCCCGGCCTCTCACCGGTAGTCGCGCCTCCGGTCACGAATTCAGAATCACCGTTTCACAGCAACCCAGCGGGAGCCCGAACAGGCGGTTACTACATCGAGAATAGCGACACGCTGAACCTTCACGAGTATCGGCGGATACCGATGTTCTTCACGACCAACGCGGGCGGCGTGTTCGCCGGCAATTGGTCTGGAGAAGGCGGCGGCGAAGGCGTTGAGAGTACCTACCCCGCAATGGCAATCGAGTCGTGGCTCGACGGGCCACGAAACAGCCACACCGCCACCGGCAACTCGATCATCGTCGCGACGGTTGACCCGCGCAGAACCGGCGACACTGGGCCATTTGATGCTTACCACTGGACGATCATCAACATCGGCGGCAATCTCAGCGTACGTGACCTCGCCGGCAACATGTTGACCATCGCCGGTTATAAGCGCGATCTTTCCAAGCTACCGATCGATTACCTCGATGGGACCACTGCGGAGTTTCCGAACACCGTCCTGGTCGGCACGATCGACACCGCACCCGCTACAACATTCAGCGATTTCGGTGGAGGCCCGAACGACTGTTGCTGGGACCCTCGAAATCCTAACATCTGCTACGTCGCTCAGACGGTCGATCACTGCATTGTCGCTTGTGACTTTACGGTCCAGACCATAGCAGGCATTAAATATGGTCCACGCAATCCACGGCTCTATCGTTATGCCGGCTACAAAGGTGGCCTAACTGGCAATGGAGTTGGCGGCTATGCTGACGGGCCAGCTCTTGGCTCGGTTGTTGGAAGCGTTCAGCAAGCTGACGGCGCGCAGTTCAATGGCATCTACAGCATCTGCATGCAAAGGGTTTCGGGCATATCCGGGCACCCGGTCGGGACGATGTACGTTGCGGACAACTACAACTGCCTGATCCGCAAGATCACGCAATCCTCACCCGGCGTCGCTAGCACCGTAAGCACTCTCTGCGGCCTGGCGGGAGGAACGGGTGCGCCGGGGACTGCATCAGGCTTTATCAACACGGTAACCGCCTCCGCCATCTACTCGGTCACGTCGATCATCTCGAACGGCGATGGCACGGCCTCGGTCGTGCTTGCGCCGAGCCCTACCTCGCCCGTCGCTGGCGTTGGGTGGAAGGTATCGATCCTAGTTAATGGTTCGGAATACTTCGGGGGCGGTCCGACGTTCGAGAACAGCAGCTACGGGATCTACACGGTCTCTGCGTTCACTAACAGCCAGCATTTTTCGCTCACGATGAACCCGGTTCCTAGTTCGGGCACAATCACTGCCCAAATCTGGGTTGCGGATCACTACAGCGCGCCGAGCCCCGGTGGCGTCGGTGTCGCGTTCTCTGCCGCGAACTGCTACACGGCGTACCCGCAGACGCTCAGGATGACCTCGACCGGCGACATCGTGATGAGCGAGGCGTGGTACAACATGATGCTTCGTCGCATTTGGCTCAGCGGGTCGAACGCCAATACGATCACGCGTATCATGCCGTTTGGCAATCTCGCTCAAGTAGTCGGACCAGGATTTGGGTTCCATGATGTTGACGATGTCGGGGCGTGTGGGCCAATCGACGACATCGTGTGCTTCAAGACGGACGCCAATCCCGGCAGCGCCGGATACACCTCACGCATAGCAATCGACGGATCCAGTGAAACGGCCTTCGTCGGAGGAGATGGAGGAAGAGCGTTCCCGCAAGAGAATACTGGTGCTACGGGGCACTATCCGTGGGCGTTTGCCTTCTCGAAGACGCAGTGCCGGTTCATAGGGGCGGGCAAGGCGGACACGATCTTCTACAGCGGGCGCCCATTTGTTCCTAGCATCGATTCTCCAATGTCATTCGACATTTACTATGGCAACGCCGGGTTCAATAATTTCCTGCAGGGGACATGTTCAACCTTTCCCTGGCTCCTGCGCCCGTCCTTCGCTGCGCTGTACGGCCACGAGGGAACGGGGCTTCTTGGGCAGAACGTTGTACCGACGTTCGATGACCTCGCGGCGCTGTACCCTCATGACTACTCCCCTTTCTCGGGAAGCCTTGCCCAGTTCATCCAACACGGTATGGGCGGTGCGACGCTGAGGCCGGAGTTCTCGATGGATGATACGGTGTCTCCGGCGCTTCCGGGCCGAGACCTTGCGCAGCTCCTATACTTCGTGAGGCGACAGGCTCTGCCCGGAAGCTACCCGATTTTGTATCCTCAATTTCTGATGGGCCAGGACGGCGCGGGCTCGGGGGCCTTGGTCAGCCCGAACACGCTCGCGCTCAACTGCGTGCGCCCGGTCATCAGCAGTGTCGTAGCCACCCGCGGGAGCAACACGAGCATTGAGGTCACGTGGAACACCGACACACCGACCATCGGTCTGATCGCCGCCGGGTCACCGAATTCTGCCGGACGGCCGTATCCATACAACCTGTGGTCATCGCTCGAGAGCACCTACGGCACGTCTCACGAGGTGACGATCTCTGGCCTGCCTGACGTATCTGTCATCGGCAACGCGCCGACACACTTCTGCATCCTCGTAAAGGACAAGGCCGGTAACTGGGCGCGTTCTCCCGACGCGCTCGTATAGTGACATGACAATGAACGGTTGACACTTTATCTCTGATACCAGCGTTTTCCACAGTGGGTCGGCCGCCAAGTAAAAGGCAGGGTCGGCTCGCTGCAATCTCACTCATCACCAAGGGCGACGCTGCTCCGTTCCCCTATTGGTGGATTGCGACGGAGGACGTCGGCGAAGATTTGTTCGAGGTTGCGGAACTGGTCGTCGCGGCTAAGGCCCCGACTGACCGACTGGTCGAGCGCTTTCAGACGGCCCGCCTGTTTGTCCTCGATCCATGTCTTCAATTGATCTCTAATCAACTCGGGGGTGTTGGAAACCAATCCTCCCCCTCGCTCCCTGATGAGCCGGGCCGCGACGCCCTACTCGTAGCCGATGAAAAGGATTGGGCGACGCGCATATAAATATTCGAAGATTTTGCCGGGGATGTTCCCTTCGTCGCGTTTGTCACTCCACTGAAGCAAAAGCAGGATATCTGCTTCCATCTGCAGCTGTAGAGCGCACCTATAAGGCACAGATGTCCGGACGATGACACGGTCGCGAACCCGATGCTGCTCCGCCAAGGCGAGGACCTCATCACCCGCGTCGCCGAAAAACTCCACCCTTACGCGCTCGCGAAGCGTCTCCCCGAGCAGTCCAATCGCGGCGAACAGTGCCGAGGGGTCGCGGAATCCTTGATATATGGAGCCCGTGTACCGAATCCTTAGCACCTCTCCCTGATCATCGTTTATCGGAGATTGCGGGAAGTCCTCCTCGGCATAACCGTTATAGACGACGTCCGTAGGTTTGCTGTGACGCCGGCGCAACTGCTCTGCCCAACCCGGCGAGACCGTCACCAACGCCGTGGCACTTTTTACCATCAGCCTCTCGATCATTGCGTCAACCGGCCTGCGCCAACCCGGCTCTCTGTAACCGTAATATGGATTGTCGACCCAGAGGTCGCGAAAGTCGGCAACCCATGGGATGTCGAAGGCTCGGCTGAGGCGACCCGCGACGATCAGCCCGGTGAATGGCGGCGCGCTGGCGAATATTATGTCGGGCCGCCACTCCTCGACAAGTTGTCTGCCGGCGGGCATCGCTGTCTTGATCCAATCACTTCGCATGTCGGGGATATGGACTAGGGCGTAATATTGGCGTTGCAGCCAGTCCCAGGCCGGCTTGCTCGGCCGGTTGCCCTCGGCCAGGGACGTCTCGCCGCTCACACCCAGCGCGGCTGCTGTGCGGCGGCGGAAGGACCGACCCAGAAGGGCGAGCCGGTCCCTGCGCTGCCGGTACTCCGTGTAGATGACTTGTTCTATTGGGATCTCGAGCGGCAAGCTTTGATCCCCACCGATATTAGTCGTCAGGACGCGCACCTCGTGTCCGTGTCTATCGAGATAGCGAGCCAGCTTGCCGACGCGGATAGCGCCGACGACATTCGCGGGAGGAAACCAGAAGGAGACAATCAGAACTTTCATGTCAAAAATCGAGCCGAAAATGAACTCTCGCTTCCGCGGCCAGGTCATCGCAATCTGCTGTTCGGAGGACTCGGAGAAGCCGCAAGCGACCGCGGTATTTTGAGCCATCGGGGACCCCGCCTGCAACCTCGTATGGGTTCGCCGCGGGCTGTCGACCGACAGATTGAGCCGGCGAGCATTGTGGACGGGGGGGGGGTCGCGGACGACGTTGGTGTAAAGCCCGCACAGGCGAATACCGGGGTCGGATCGCCGATCCTCCGGTGCCAGCGATCGACCGGAAGCTGGCTGGTGATGGTCGAGCGGCGGATCAATGCAGAGTTGCGGCTTGACAACCGGAGGCAAGTTCTGGTCGCAGGCGCCGCCGGGCTCGCGAAGAGCGCCAAAGGAGGCAATGTCTCTTGATCCGCTCGGCCGAAGGCCTCGAATACCCGGCGTGTCAATCGGCCGGGGACCCGTCAAACGGACCGGGGTCAGGTCGATTTATACGAAAATCAATCTGGCTTCTTTTGTATTTTCGCAGGAAATCGGTACACCCACCTCGGGAGATCGACTCTGACCCCACTTCCGGGCGGCAAAGCGATCGTCCCGCTCGGGGTCGACCGTTTTGGCCAATTCGGCGGGATCGCGATTTCTACCGCGCCCACGGTATCGATGCGGAGGTGATCCTCGAAGCCGCAGCTCGCGCCTGCCTCACGGCATTGCGGCAAACGGAATGAACGATCACTGTCCTGCCGTCCGCCCCTCTGCCGCTGCCGCGGAATGCGGCACCGCCGGCGGCGATCAGGTTTCGCGCGGCTGGTTCTCCGCGGTCGGTTCGGGAGCGGCATCGTCGACGCGGGTAGCCGCCTTTTCCTGCTGCCGTTGCAGCTTTTTGTCGTTTCTAGCCTTTTTGGCGCGGTCGCGCTCGGCACGCTCAAAGCGATAATTCGGTTTACGCATTAGCAGACTCCTGACGACTTGCGGCGCGTTGAGACGCGTCTCACGCTAAGCGATTTTGTGCCGCGGCCTCGCGCTTTTTTCAATACGCGGCTTGCCGCAGCATTCGGGCGACCTTTCGATCAGTAACCCTCGCGCTCGAGCCGCTTGCGCATCGCCTTGCGGTATCGGCGGACCGCCTCGGCTTTTTCGCGCGCTCGCCGCTCAGATGGCTTTTCGTACGAGCGACGCCGCTTCATCTCGCGAAAGGTGCCCTCGCGCTGCATCTTTTTCTTCAAGACGCGGATGGCGCCGTTGACGTCGTTGTCGCGGACATAGACTTGCACTGGATTATTTTCCTTTCCTGATACGCAGTAGTGCGGCGCCGGGCGAGCCTTAGCGACGACGCACGCGGGTCAAGGACTTGATCGGGGCCCGGGGCTTTCCGGAGATCTCGGCAATTTGCCGATCCTGGGCCTCTATATAGGTCTTGGCGAGCAGGTCTGCGTCGATGTCGGCGAGTTCCGCGCCCGGTATTTTGCGGTTCGAGGTGCGCGTCCCGTCCTCGTAGAGGACATCGAAGAGAATGAATTCCTCGACGCGGCGAACGGTGGAACGTCTGGCCATGTTCAAACCCCGGAATGCTGGTTGAAATGCCGCAAGCATCGACTAACCGGCGGCGGCGAGGCGAAACGGCACTAGGCACTCCAGATCGCCGTCCCACAGTACGTAGCGCAAGGCCTGCAACGCCGTACGCAACGTCAGCGTTGACGCCGATTGAAACCCGGCATCGGCGTTGTGGCATTCCTCAAGCCGATAATTCGGGATCCGTGAGTCTACATGGTGCACGTGGTGAAAGCCGATATTGCCGGTAAACCACTGGAGGAAGCGCGGTAATCGAAGATAGGAGGCGCCTCGGAGGCAGGCCGCGGCAAAACTCCAGCTAGTGTCCGGCATCCACTTCGCATGCTCAAAGCGGTGCTGGATCGAGAACAGCCAGACCCCGACGATTGAGGCGATTACCATGATTGGTAGCTGGACGGCGGCGACACGGCCGTAGCCGAGAGCGAGGCCCAGGCCGCCGAAAAAAACGGCCAGGGCAAGGTTGGTCAGGTAAACCCCGCGCCGTTCGCGCCGCCATCCTTCTGCAGCGTCGAACGGCACCCGATAAAGGACGACAAACACCAAGGGCGGCAGCAACAGGTTGGCGACGATCGGATGACTGGCGAAGCGGACCTGGCATCTACGCCAGCATCCGCGGGCCCGGTATTCAGCGACTGTCACGCACGACGAGTAGATATCCAGCCCGCTTGCCGAGCGCCGGTCGAGATTGTTCCAGGAACCGTGGTGCCTGGCATGCTGCCGACGCCAGAAGGCATAGGGCGTCAGTGTCATCAGGCTGCACAACCTGCCGATCAGCTCGTTTGCCTGTCGCGATCTGAAGAACGAGCCGTGTCCGCAATCATGTTGGATGATGAAGATGCGGACAAGAAACCCGGCGGCGAGCGCCGACATTGGCAGCGCGATCCAAAGCGAAAGGGCCAGGCACAGGTACATCACGGCGCAGGTAACGAAGAACCCGCCAAAAGACGTCGCCAGTTGCCCGAGGCTCCGTGCCAAGATCGGCGCCTGGAAAGCCCTGGTCCTGAAGAGGATCTGGTCCGGCTGAGACATTACCGGATCCACCCGCGGCGCAGATGAAGTCTCCAGCGAAAATGCTCTCGCACCGCTACTGCCCGGTCACAGCAGGGACAGAGGTAGCGCCGGCCGTCGAGTGATACGCAGGTTTCGAGCACAGCAAAGTCGCCATCGGTGATCTGGCCATTCGCGTCGCGCGTCACGCGGCCGCAGAGTGCGCCCTTCGGACAAACGAGCTCTTCGCCGTCGCGTGCGATCAGCATTTTACGCGCTTTTCGCTGTATCCGCTCAGCGGGCGCCATCGAAGCGAGCGGCGGGGGAACGGCCTCGGGGTGGCTCGCGGCGCGCGGCCGAGCTGGGTTTGGTCGACGACCGGCGGTGCAGAAAGACCGGACGCGAAGCGGCCGCGATCGTTTCACTGCGGTGGGCGGCGCCGTCGGCGCCACCCCGCCGCTCGCGCCGCGCCCAGGCCGCTCGGCCGCCTGCAGAATCCGTGCGCGATGCGAGGCCGAATGTTCCCGGCGAGGGTACTTCGGCCGGGTGCTCGGTCGGCCCATTGCGCGGGGCCCGAGCCGCCGACGGGACCGGGACGGCGCACAAAGAGCATCGCGTCAGCTTCTCGATGTCGCGCAGGTAGGGGCGCTCCTCATCGCTGCAGAACGCGATTGCAATTCCTGCGGCGCCGGCCCGCGCGGTTCGACCGACACGGTGAACGTAGTCTTCGGGCACATTCGGCAATTCGAAATTGATCACGTGCGATACGCTGTCGACATCGATGCCGCGAGCGGCGATATCGGTGGCGACGAGTACGCGAGCCTGGCCGTCGCGAAAGCCGGCGAGCGCTCGTTCGCGCTGCAGCTGCGATTTGTTGCCATGAATGGCGGTCGCCTCGATGCCGGCGCCGACCAGGTGACGCACGACGCGGTCGGCGCCGTGCTTTGTCCGGGTAAAGACGAGCACGCGCGCGAAGACCGGATCGCGCAGGAACGTCGTAAGCAAATCCCGCTTCCGATCGCTCGGCACGAAGACTACCCTCTGTTCGACGCGCTCAACCGTCGTCGCCGGCGGCGCGACGACCACCTTGACCGGGTCGTTGAGATAGTCTTCCGCCAAGTCGGCGATGGGCCGCGGCATCGTCGCCGAAAAGAGCAGCGTTT
>Ga0306924_10001336_pt1 | contig 22423 bp, 32 predicted proteins | sample sta12Can44000111_FD_203756 | JGI IMG/M metagenome (GOLD analysis project Ga0306924, IMG submission 203756) | Lab enrichment of tropical soil microbial communities from Luquillo Experimental Forest, Puerto Rico - statanox.12C.anox.44.000.111 (v2)... | ecosystem: Environmental > Terrestrial >...
TTTGCCCGCGACGCCCAGGCTCATCAGCTTCTCACCTTTCGGGCTGAACTTGTGCACCTGATGGCCTTTTGTGCCGTTCTTGTTTCCCGCGAAATCGGTGACCCACACGTTGCCCTGCCTGTCCACCGCGATCCCGTGAGGGGTTACCATCACGCCCTTTCCGAAGTTGGCAAGCACGGCGCCGGTCCTGCGGTCGAACTTGAAGATCGGATCGAGTGGGGTGTTGTCGCAGTCGACCGGACCACCGCCAGCCGTGCCCGCGCCGCAGCGCTCGTACGCCCAGACGTTCCCATCTGTGGGATCTATGTCAATGCCAGCCGTTGTGCCCCATTTGCGGCCCGCAGGGAGCTGACCCCAGTTGCGGGTCACGATTGAGGCCGGATTCGGCAGTCCCTCGCCCGTGATCGGATTCCCTGCGGTTGTGCTCCGGGCGTTCGACGACTGGCCGAAAGCGCGAATGTTGAGATAATGCGTCGTCAAGAGAATCGAGGCACCAAAGGCGAGAGCAGACCACAAAATTCGTGACAGCGCCATGGTAGGCTCCTTCATCCAGCCTGGTAGTATAGCCCAATTCAAACCCGTCGGTCGTTTGCCGGTAAAGTCCCAGGCGTTACGGCGCCCGGCAGCTCAGCCTGAACCAGGGCTTTGCGGCGGTAGCGGCTTTGTCGCTCGCGCTGGGAATCGGCGCGAACACCGCCATCTTTCAAATGCTGGACGCCGTGCGCCTGCGCACCTTGCCGGTACGCGTGCCACAAGAACTGGTGTCGGTGAAATTTCAGGAGAGCGCCCTGCGCAGCGGCTGGGGATCGAGCCGCAGTGCCGAGTTGACGTACCCGCTCTGGAATGAGATACGCAAGCGTCAGCAAGCCTTTAGCGGGATGGTGGCGTTGAGCGCGGCCCGTTTCAATCTGGCCTCCGGCGGCGAGGTCCGTTATGCCGAAGGCTTGTACGTGAGCGGCGGATTCTTCGAGGTATTTGGCGTTCCGCCACTGCTCGGTCGCGTTCACTGAAGTCGACGATCCGCCTCCTGCCAGTCTCCCGGACCTGTGATCAGCCATTCCTTTTGGCAGCGCGAATTCGGGGCTGATCCGGGAGTGGTAGACCGGTCCGTGAGGCTCGACGGCCGGGCGTTTCCGATTATCGGCGTGACGCCGGCCAGCTTTCTCGGCGTGGAGGTGGAGTTCCGGTACGATGTCGCGGTGCCGCTCTGCGCCGACTCGCTCCTGGCGCCGTCACCGCTTGAGATCACGCGGCGAATTCCGCGCCGGGATGCCTGGTGGCTGTCCGTCATGGGACGGCTCAAAACCGGGCTGGACCGGCCGCCCGGCAGGCATTCGTTCGAGAGGCTCACCCCGAGCTCTCCTTTTATGAAATGAACGGCGGCAAGCCGATGATGCATGCGAAGAAAACGCCCGCGGGGCCGAAGAAAAGAATGGAATTGCTCGAAGGGGCTGGGTTCACAATTTCGGGCGCCACCGGCGCGTCGCGGCCCCAAGAAGTCGGGCGCGATGATATTCTCGACGCATGTGCGGTGTGCTGGACCGCAGAGCGAATCGCGCGCGGCCTAGCTGTGCGCGTGTCGGCCGAGCCCCTCTGCGATTGAAGGGATTGCGGATGGAAATATGGCGTTGAAGCGGTTTCCTGGTGGTGTCGAGCACGAGGAACTACGCGTGAGGAGAGCGTCGTGAACCAAATGCGAATCTCCACCGAGTGCCTCACCCTGCGCTCCTGGCGCGACTCCGACAGGGAGCCGTTCGCCCACATGAATGCCGACGCTCGTGTGATGGAATTCCTTCGCGGGCCTCTTGCGCAAGAAGAGAGCGATGCCATGCTGAACGGAATCGAAGCTCATTTCAAGGAGCATGTATTTGGCCTTTGGGCAGCGGAGCTTCGGCGAGGTCGCATGTTCATAGGGTTCATTGGCTTGGAGATTCGTCAATTTGAAGCGCACTACACGCCTTGCGTGGAGATCGGTTGGCGTCTGGCGGCGGAGCATTGGGGACGGGCGCTGGCGACAGAAGGAGCGCATGCAGTCATCGGGTATGCGTTCAAGTCGTTGGGCCTGAATGAAATCGTGGCGACGACGGTTCCGGCTAACACAAGGTCACGTCAGGTGATGGAAAAACTGGGCATGACACACAATCCTGCCGATGACTTCGATCATCCCCTCCTGCCGGAAGGACACCCGCTGCGGCGGCATGTGCTGTATCGGCTCAAGAGAGCGGATCACTGAAACGAGAACCCGTATCGAGGCCGGTTCTGGAGAGGGAAAACCGGGTCAACCGATTCTTGCAGGTTGCGGTCGCGTGTGCCAGGAGAGACACTGGCGCTGGAGGTGGCGTGGTATGGCAAGGATGCCCTCCATTGTCGCCGAATTCCTTTCCGGGAAGCGTTTTGCCGTGGCGGGCGTATCGCGGCAGCCGCAGCAGGCGGCGAACGCCATTTTTCGGAAGCTCCGCACTTCGGGTTTCGAGGTGGTTCCGGTCAATCCGAACGCGACGGAGGTCGAGGGCGTGCGCTGCTATCCCGACCTGGCTTCTGTCCCCGGCGTTATAGACGCTGTGGTGGTTGCTACCCATCGGAACCGGGCCCTCGATGTCGTGAACCAGTGCTGTGAGCGTAACGTGCGACAGGTCTGGTTTCACCGGTCATTCGGCGCGGGTAGTGTTTCGCCAGAGGCCGTGCATGAATGCGGCGCACGCGGAATCAGGTGCATCGTGGGCGGCTGCCCCCTGATGTATTGCGAGCCAGTGGAGCTGCCGCATCGGTGTATGCGGTGGTTGTTGCGATTTGGCGGAAGTGTGCCGGGATAGACGCCCTGCCTTCTGGCACTTCGCACAGAGATACAATCGGATTGGGAGGTGCGGGTCTGAAATGACCCTCGATAGCAATCAGTTCTTCACCTGGTGTGTCGGCATGATCGTGCTGCTCTTTGCGGCGGGAATGCTTCTTGTGGCATTCAGCACGGAGGTGCTGCCGTAGCTGCCGGCGCGGGGAAGGTTGACCGCCTGCCTTGATTTCCTGCCTGGCGGCTCGCGGCTGGCGCGAGGTTGTTGAAGAAGAAAGATGGGTTGGTAAATTGAGTCCTGAGTTTTTGGCGAAGCGGGAGTGACGATTTTTTGAGGAATGCGGGCGCGTGCTTGGGCCAAGGTTTGGCAAAGCACTAAGCTCAGATGAGGAGAAGGTATGAGGAAGACGCGGACGGGAGACGGAACGGGATTCTTTCTTCTTGGCGCCATAGCCGGGGCAGCGGTGGCCCTGCTGATGGCACCAGCTTCAGGTGCACGTACTCGGCGGCGATTGCTTCGCAAGGGCGAAGAGGCTGCGGATTACCTGATGACCGCCGGCAAGGACCTGATCGACAAATGCGAGGACCTGTACGAGCGCGGCGGGGAACTGGTAGAGGACGCGAGTCATGAGCTGTCCGGCAAGTACCGCGCGCTGCTCGAATACAGCAAACAGGCGGTGGGCGAGGCCGAAGCGATTCTTCGACGCGCAAAGACGCCGGTCAGCAGTCGGTAGGTCGGGGGCGGAAAAAGACAGAAGGACAAAACCAGTGCATCGTGGGCGGGTGTGTCCGATGATCCTTTTCCTGCGTTGGAGCGAAAAAACAGGCCGCCAGTGAGGCGGCCTCGGGCGTATGGCCCGAAAAACTGGATCCAACTGAATGCGCAGCGGATCTTTGGCTTCGCCCTGATAATGAGTAGACGAGATGTACACGGTATTGGATTCATTCCGCTTTTTTCCGATCGAACCAGCGCCAACTGCAGGCGATCGATTACCTCAAGGAGGAGAATCGAGTGCTGCGTGAGCAACTCGGGGATCGCCGCTTGCGGCTTACTGACGACCAGCGTCGTCGCTTGGCCGCCAAGGCCAAGGGATTGGGAAGAAAGCTTCTCCAGGAAGTGGCCACGATTTACCACGCCGGAGACGCTGCTCGCTTGGCACCGGAAACTGATCGCCCAGAAGTACGACGGGAGCGGCAAGCGGAAGCCAGGGCGGCCGCGCAAGGCCGAAGAGATTGAGGCACTCGTGGTGCGCATGGCCCAGGAAAACGAGGATTGGGGTTACCGGCGCATTCAGGGGGGCGCTTTCGAACCTGGGATATAAGATTGCGCGCAGCACCATCGCCGATATGCTGGAGCGGCATGGCATCGAGCCGGCGCCGGAACGGAGTCCGAAGACCACCTGGAAGGAGCTTCTGAGGCAGCACTGGGGGTTGATCGTAGCGGCGGACTTCCTCACCATCGAAGCCTTGACCCGACGCGGCTTACAGCGGTTCGTGATCCTATTCTTCATGGATCTGTCGACACGCAAGGTGGAGATAGTCGGTATCGCGTCGAGTCCCAATGGTTTGTGGATGGGCCAGATCGGGCGTAACCTCACGGATGCGGTGGACGGGTTGCTGAAAGGTAGGCGATATCTGATTCACGATCGTGACCCGTTGTTCACGGCTCAGTTCCTGAAGATGCTGGCTGAAACGGGTGTGGTCTCGGTGAAGCTTCCGCCGCGCAGTCCCAAATCTGCATGGCCACGGTGAACGGTTTGTGCGGACGATCAAAGAAGCGTGTCTGGAGCGGATGATCTTGTTCGGCGAGGGTGCGGTGCGTAAAGCGACTGCCGAGTTCATCGCGCATTATCATAGCGAGCGCAACCACCAAGGCCCGGACAAACATTGATCTGTCCTGACCCTGCGCATGCGGTCGCCGCAGGCAAAGTGTGCATCGGCGCGAACGTCTTGGTGGGCTGCTGAACTACTACTGCCGCCAGGCTGCCTGAGGACTAATCCCAGATGACCAAAACGGCGCGAGTAGTCCTGTGAACCGCTGCAACCTGCCCCCCCACCTGGTCGGGGCAGCTGGTTCACTCTGGCGTTGATCGACAAACGCGAACACGACTGCACGGACCACGTTATGATCGCCAGGAAAACAGGGATCACCTTTTCGGATATTACGCGGTCGCCGGCCCCCGAAGCCGCGTGGCGAATGTCGGCGGTTTACACGCGGCGCGGAAGCGCCGGCATTTTTGCCAGCGTGTCGGATGGGCTGGCTCAGGTGATGGCGTTTGACTAGGCTCGGATCGGTGGTACGGCCGGTGGCGACTGAACCTTCAACGTGAGGTTCTACATGTCAGGCGTGCGGTCCAGCTAGTACCTCAGCGGTTATCGTCTTTCGACCCAACTTTTCAGGAGCCTCACAGTCGCGACGGCGACTCCAGCGGCGATCGCGGCGCAAACTGTCCAGGCCGGGACTTTGCGCTCGCGGTTGGAGGGCCGAATTTGCTCGGGCCGGACCCCGAGCCCGACAAAGCGGCCGGCGAGATGCTGCACGCCGGGTACTGCCATGGCAAGCCGCAACTGCCAGGGCGCTTTCAGCGGACCCGAATTCTCAAATAAGAAGCGATTCATGGCTCGGTGGGCATTGACCTGGAGGAATTGGGTCACTTGGGTGGGGAACTCGCGGCGACGCTGCACAGCAGCCAGCACCTTATCCGTAACTTGGTTTTCCAATAGCGGCTGAGCAAGGATTCGCGCCGCTGCGGTAGCATCCTGTATTGCCAGATTGATACCTACGCCCCACGCAGGGGACATGGCGTGAGCCGCGTCGCCGATGCACAGAAGGCCAGGGCGGTACCATCGCCGCAACCGGTTGATCTTTACAGTCAATAGCTTGATCTGGTCCCAATCGTGCAATTCGCCAACACGGTCGGTGAGGTAGGGAGCAATCTGCGAAACAGCCTGACGGAACTGGCCGATTCCGCGGCTTTTGACTTCGTCGAAGCTATCTTTGCGGACAATCAGCCCGGCCTGGAAATAGTCCCCGCGATTGATGAGAATCAGCGCTTTCCCATAATTGAAATTCCCAAGCGCGCGCTCCGGGTCGTCGGGTTGACGACTGATGCGGAACCAGAGCACATCGATGGGAACTCCGTATTGTTGTACCTCCATTTGGGCGGCCTGGCGTACGGAGGAGTGCCGGCCATCGCAGGCCACGACCAGTCTCGCCTGAATGCGCAGAGTAGTTCCGTCCGGCCTGCGCACCTCAACCCCAGTGATACGAGACCCGTCTGCAATCACGTTGACGGCTTCGTGCTGGATGCGGAGATCGAAGGCGAGAAACTGCTTAGCTTGCCTGACCAGAAAATTGAGGAAATCCCATTGCGGCATGAGCGCAATAAATCTTGCGCGGGTCGGGAGACGGCGGAAATCGGCTGCGCGAAATGAAAAATCACCGAAGGCAGCACCGATGGACATTAGCTGCTGGTGGGGCAGTTTGAGGAAGTCTTCAAGAAAACCGAGTTGGTGAAACACTTCGAGTGTGGAAGGATGGACAGTGTCGCCGCGAAAGTCGCGGAAGAAATCGCCGTGCTTTTCAAGAACCGTAACGGGGACGCCGTTGCGAGCCAGTAAATAGCTCAGCATAACGCCTGCCGGCCCGCCGCCGACCACACAACAAGTGGTATTCAGGGTTTCGTTCGGCACGACTGCTCTTATGGTAATACCGATACGCAGAGGGGCTCTGTTCTCAAACGCACCAGAAGACCGCGCCGTGGCTCGGCGTGGCGGGGCTGGAGCATGTGGCCCGAATTAATCAAACAGGCGACCGGCTCTCGCTGATCAAGAAAGCTTGGCCGGGCCCTTTGCATTTTTGGCAATCCGAGATTTGGTCGGGAATACCCCTATGATCAGATCAGCCCTGCCGGTGCCCTGTTGGGAATCAGTCCGCCAGTAAACGTCCGGTTTCGGAGAACGAACACTCTATCTCTCAAGCTTGGGGGGGTTATGCTAGTGTCGAGATGGCCAACGTCATCAGTGCAATTCAGGGCTTAATCACAGTGTTCAAACCGCATTGTGCCGATTGCAGCACACTCAACGAATTGGCGGGAGTCGCCTCTGATCGTTCTCGCTGGCGCAAATGTCACGATCTCTTTCACCGCATCAGACAGAAGACGCTGGCCGCAGAGCGTACCGCCGACCACGTACTCAAAGCCCAGTATCTGTTCGAAGAGGCTTGCGCAAAGACTCTGTACAATCTCAGTGGCGAGCCAGCTCCTTTCGATAGAGATGCTCCTTTCCAGATCGTCCCTGACGCCTTCGAGCTAGCCCGCCGGCTGAACATCGGCGATCCCGAAGTCGTGCGAACAATCATGTCCTAAGCCGGATGCTGATTTCCGCCTGGGTCAGTTCTGAAGAGGGCTGGTGGGTCACGCTCGTCAGGTGCCAAACCCGGAACCGCCGGCGTCATTCCTGCGATGGGCACATCGCAATGCTCGCTGATTTGCCGCCGCTCATTGCAAGTCAGCGCGCCGGACAACAGGAGGCTCGGCGCGCTCGGATTATAGCCGCGGGGGCTCGCTGTCGAACTGAACCGGGTAGTATGCGACCTGATACGGCTCTGGGGTCGGCGATTTCCTTCGCTCCCGTACCTGCTGCAGCCATTCGGTGAACGAGGACTGCCGCGGTACGAATTCTTGGTCGGGATTGAGTTTGGCAGTCGCATTCCACATCTGAACTTGTGTAGCGCTTGCAGAATACTGGTTTTGTCTAGCACACCTCACGTTTTGGCGCTCGTTCCAACTACACCAAATCCAACCATTTACGAGCTACACCTGTACCAAACAACTACCTTTTCGGTACTGTTTCGACGAATTATCAGCGCATTAAGCGACGTCGCTGACGGATCACGCAGACCTCGGTTGCGTTCACCCGTTCCAGAACGGTCTGCGGTGTCTGGAAGCGGCGAATCAAGAGGCGGTCGCAGGCCAGCGGATCAAAGGCCCGCGCGGCCGCCTTCTTTGCCCGCATCCCAATTCCTGAGCAACTGCGCTCGATGCCTGCGCAAGTCGAGGCCGCTGCGCGTCGTCGGATAGGGCACATCACCCATGATTCCCTCCCAGAGGACACGGTTGAAAGCTTCGGTGTCGATGCGATCGGCATCGTGGAACTCGAAGCCCTTCAATTTCTCGGCCCACCAAGCTGCAGCGTGCAGTTGGCGCACCTGAGGACTGATTCTGGCATTGGTCTTCTTGCAGGCAGGAACGAGAGCGGGATCAACCGGAGGGACGCACAAACTCCCCGGGATAATCGCGTTGTAGGGAGTGAAATCCGCGCTGCGCGTAAACACGTCAGCCATGGGCGCAGCATTGGCGTCACTTTGGTTGAGGTGGTCAATCCCCAGCAGGTCTTCGATGGTACGCAGAACGTTGACCGTGTTGTAGTTGGTGGAGATGGTTACGCCCCGCTTGCTGTACGGGGAGATCGCATAGACGAACGACCGGTGGGAGTCGATGTGATCGCCACCGCTTTGCGAGTCGTCTTCGAGAATAAAGATCGCCGTATTGTGCCAGTCTTGCGAGTGGCTAATATAGTCCACCAGCTGACCGATGGCATAGTCGTTATCGGCCATTTGCAGCGACGGAGTATTGAGCCCCGCAATCGCGGTGCTGGTGCTTCCAAAATGATCATGCGGCAGACGCAACAGCGTGAGATTGGGGAGACCGTTGACTTTCATGTCTCTCAGCCACTCGTTGAACAGGTACGTATCCGCGTTGTTCATATCGAAGCCGCGGTAAAAGATATCCGTCTTGTCGCGGAGCTCAGGTTCAAGGGCGACGGCTTGCGGCAAATTTGAGGCAAACGGCGTGGGCGAAACCGGAAGGTACGTCTTGAGAACCGGATCAGGCAGCGTCGGGTCCTTTTGGGTGGTGAGATAATACGCCTGATCGACGAAGAACCCGTAGTTGCGCACGGTTTTGTTAGCGCGAAGGGCCGAATCCCACAGATGGCCACCGACCGAACCCGCGCTCAAATGCCCGTCCTCATCTTCCGGTTCGTCATCAACGCCGTTCCGAGGTGGTTGGAATGAGGAGCTGCCGAAAGGAGCGTTCACATCTTTGGGGCCGGGCAGAACCGCTGAGCTGCCGGACGGATCAAGCAGCGTCGTCAACCGGACCGTAAGCTGACTTGGGTCGGCGGCTACCTCCGGCAAGCCGATTCCAATCAGGCGATTGGTACCCTCGGCGTCGTAGGTAACCCCGTTGCCGCCGTTGCCGTAGTTGACCGCGATGGTTTTCTCGTTGTAATCGGTGGTCTCGGCGTAAGTAGACCAGCCCCATCCATCTCCGCTGACTTGGCCACTGTCATAGAAGTTATCCATCAGGCCGAAGGTCAGCGCCAGACTGTGATGATTGGGGGAGACTGCCTGTGGATATTGGGTCAAGAAGGGATCGCCGTTGCCGCGGGGGAGATCCCCGAGAACCTGGTCGTACGTTTTGTTCTCCTTGATGACGTAAATGACATGCTCGATTCGGTTGCGCAGAAAAGCCATCATGGGGTCGGCGCGCCGGTTGGCGAGGCCGTTATTCTCATCCACCTTCCGGGAAAGGGTTGAGAGCGTGGTAGCGTTCGGCACGGGGATGATGTTTAGTTGTGCCTTTTCCAACGGCCACGATCTGGTTACCACGAAGGTCGGATTGGGAGCCGGGCCGTTGGCCGGGTTGGGACCGGAGTTGCTCTTAAACGTACAAACATAAAGCCTAATGCCGTCTTTGCTGACTGAGACTGAAGTGGGGTACCAACCTGTGGGAATGCGCCCGCTGACATGCCTGGAAGCCAGGTTCACCACCGCTACTGCGTTCTCAAACCCGAGCGTGACGTACAACGTTTTTTCGTCGGGGCTGAGGGCCGCGGAATTAGGGTTCGAACCTTTGTATCTGTCTTCCGGCCTAGATAGCGAAATCGTACGTAACACTTTTTCGGCGGCCGTGTCGATCACCGAGATCGTATCGCTGTTGCCGTTCACGACGTATAAAGTTTTCTGGTCTTTGGACAGGACTGTCCGGTTCGGCTGGTCGCCGACGAGGATTGAAGTAAAGGTTCCGCTGGCGATGTCCACCGCCATCACCTGGTCGTCGCGCTGGCTTGTAACAAACGCCGTTTTTGCGGAGCCGTCCAAGTTGGAGACGACGGCCACATCGTATGGGAACTCACCTTGGGCCACAGTATCCCCCGGAGTGAAGAACTTGACCTCACGGATGACGGAACGAGTGGCTGTGTCGACAACCGAAATGGAGTCGTTTTCAAAGTTCGCCGCAACCAGTGTTTTTCCGTCACGACTGATTGCCAGTCCTGCAACCACGGCTCCACCTACAATCAGGGATCTGCCGTTAAACGTAACGGCCTGGGCGGCCTTTGTGCCTTTGAGGATGGAGCCATCATATTTGGGGAATGGCGCGCTCGGATTGGAGTTATGACCGAGGAGGATGAAGGGCGCGTCCGGCACGAATTCAGAACCATTGGATCGGTACACGTACACCCGGTCATCCTGGCCGCCGGAGACAAAGAACTGAGTGCTATCGGGAGCCCATACCAGGCCGCTATAGGTACTCGGAATGTTGATTTGCTGCCGCTTCGTGACGGTTCCGTCACCACTCACGGAGTAAACGAACACCCATTCGGAGAGCGTCGTTGTGCCGACCGGAACACCGGTATTGGGATCCAACGTCGGAAAACTGATGGGTGCCCCGCTCGGAACACGATTGTTTTTGTTCCAGCCGCTCGTGAGCACCAACAGCGTCTTTCCGTCCGGGCTCAAAGCCGTGTTGACTGCTTCGGCAGCATCGGCATTCCCGTCCGACCGCAGGCCGGTCGAGAGCACCTGAATCGTGGATCCCGGAGCGGCAATTGGTGTAATGACTTGGCCGGTTGGAAGAATCGATCCGTTGTTAAAATTCCCCACAGGCAGCGTCGTGTGGCCACTACCGGACTGTGCGACCGCCAGAGCGGGCGTCAGGACGAAGAACATCGTGGACAAAACATCGATAACTTTTGGCAAAATACCCTCCAGGATTCAGGGGGACTCGCTCGCCACGACCATGATTCCTTAGGGGATTATCGATGTTCCAAATGAACCTGAAATGAAACTGTGGTGAATGTCCGGTTACGGGTTTCAGGAGGCGCTTGGCTGGCGCTTGCGCCAGAACAGGCCATCATCGCGGCGCGCGGTACGCCTGACCCTCAACCACCGGATGCCGATGCTGTTGGGCGAAGGCTCTCGCAGCCGGTTGCAAAGTGATATCGCCATTGCGGGACGAATTCTGGGGCGAGCGCCACCTCGTAGCAACGGTGTCCCGCCACTTGTTTTTCCCACAACCGGGGCGCGAGCGCGAGCGCGCCAAAGGATGAGCTACGCAGAGTCAGTCCCCAAATCAACGCTTGGGGTCGCCAATGAGGACCATCTTACCCAGTCGTGCCCATTTTATTGTTTGAATGGGGAACGAACCGGTCGACGGGAGCATCCTGCGGTCCGTGGTGTAGACGTAGAGAACCAAGACGCCGCCCTCCAGCTTCGCCTGATCGGCTTTAATCCGCCTCCGTGTGCTGGAGAGGAACTCGATGCTTATACGCCAGATTACGAGATCAAAGAACCCAGCACTGCGCGTGATGAGTTTCCGAGGCCCCAGAATTTCCTGATTGTCGGCAGCTCTGCATTGCTGGCACCATGATTGCTTCCGACCCATGATTTCAAGTCTTTCAAGTATGGGGCTTCGAGGAAGTCTGGGTCACGCCGTTTCAGTTCGTGTACTATTTTGGCGGGTTCCCGGGAGCGCCATTTCAGCAGCCGGGTGAGGCATTTGCTTGCATTTTAAGTCAATCGTGGGTCCTCACCCGTATTTTTGGGAAGTCCAAAAGTAGGACTTGGACCGGAACTACTCGGAACTTGGAGAGAACCGATAAGTGCCCGTTACAAGTCGGGCCGCTGGCCAAAGGATGGTAGCCTTTCGCTGGACGGCCAGCTTGCGGTCGCTCAACATCACGGTTCCAGGTTGCTGGCCATTCCAGACCACATCCCCAGCTCGGGCCTTGCTGGCTGGCACCGGCTACCTGTTGCGCCGACAGGTCGAGGACCGCCTGGATGGTGGCCCGTCGTGCAACATCGATCCGTTGGTCAAACGCCATCCGGCACTGCTCGATCAGATCGACCATCGGCAACAACAGTTGACCACCTTTGGACAGAAACTCGGCCAGCTTCCTTTCATTGGCCTTTCCCTGGTTGTGGATCGTGTGATAGCTTCATTTCACGGCGGTTCATCCTTTCAAGGTTTAGTGATCCGATTCTCATTAGAGAATCAGGCTGAACCGCCGCTCAACTTTCAACTAGGATCGGTCCACCCTCGCGGTGGCCGCTAAGCGCGGCGCCGCGGAGGCGCATCGCCTGGCTCAGCGGAAGCAGTGGGCCGTGGTTCGGAAGGCGAAAAAGGGGCAGCTATTTGTGGCCCCTATCAACCACGTCGGAAATCTGCGCGATATTGCGGATTTCAGCTAATGGATCCGGCCTCGAGCGCAACCAGATCGGCTCGTTTGCTCACGTGAACGATACTCTGTGGGCGGCTTTGTCCTGTTCCGCCTCAATCCATAAGCCCGCGCACACGCCATAGGTCTCTAAATATTTCTTGACCTGGAATTGATTTCCTCATAATGTATTGGAAAGCACACTCATGCACTCGATTCTCGCGGAGTGAGCCTCCGGCGAGACCTTGTCGATGTCGATGAAAAGCAGACGCGCCTTTCTTCGCAATGCCGCAGTCGCGGCTCCTGCCGTCAGTACGATCTGGTCGCAACGGGGGGCGTGTGGAATCGACCCGCGCATCCAGCACATCGTGGTGCTCATGTTGGAAAATCGCTCCTTCGACCACATGCTCGGCTTTACATTCCAAGGAAATCCCAAGGTGAAAGGCTACCCGGCGGACCTTACCAACTTGCCGCCCAATCTGGATCCTACGACTGAGAAACCCGTTTGGCCGTCTCCGGAGTCGGAGTATGCCGGCGATTTCTATCCGGACCCTGGTCATGATTTCCTTGACGTTCGGCTTCAGCTTTTCAATACGACGACCCCGGCGAAAGAAGCGGAACCGAACATGCGGGGCTTTGTACGGTCGTATTTGGAGGTCTGCAGGGCACCGCAGAATGCCAGAGCCGATGTTAATCCTGCGATGCAGTGCCTCAAAATCATGCGCGGGTATGAGCGAAGGTGCGTTCCTGTTCTTTCGAAGCTCGCCGAAAAATACGCCGTTTGCGATCATTGGTTCTGTTCCGTTCCGGCCGCTACTCTCCCCAATCGAAAGTTCGTCCATGCGGGTACCTCAAGAGGCCAGTTGGACCTCTCCGTGGCTGAATTCAATGTGAGTCCCACGATTTATGAGGTCCTGGATGGCGATAACGTCTCCTCCGTAATCTACGCGGAAGGCTGGACCGCCGCCGCCACTTTCGACAACCTGATTAAGTATCAGGATCGATTCTTTGGCACATTGGACGACTTCTACCAGGACTGCGCCGAAAATCGTCTGCCGGCCTACAGCTTTCTGGAGCCTCGCTATGCTTCAGGCCTGACGGACGGCGTGTTCCGACCCCAGAACGATCAGCACCCCGATTCAGATGTGCAGACCGGGGAAGAACTCATCTTAAGCGTGTATCAGGCGATTCGCGCCAACCCCAAGGTTTGGAACAGCACTATGTTGGTGATTGTTTATGACGAGCATGGCGGGCTATTCGACCACGTGTGCCCTCCTATAACCGTGGCCCCGGACAAATCTCGCGACGACTACTTTCCTGATTTTGGCTTCGACCGCCTCGGGCCGCGGGTGCCCGCGGTGGTCGTCTCGGCATACACGCGAGAGGGTACCGTGTTACACGACGTTTTCGATCATACCTCGATCATTGCTACCGCCCGCCTGCTGCTGACCGGCAGATGCAATGATCAAGCACTGGGTTGTCGGGCACAAAAGGCCAAGACATTCGAATGCGCCCTGAATATTCCGCCCGGCAAGCCACGCACTGATAGCGTCCAATTCGACCCCTTTTGTGCGAACCGCCACCTTCACGTGCAGAAGCAGCCCAATCACCTGCAATTGAAGTGGCGCGATTTTGCCAAACATGTAAATTCCAAGCTGCCGCGGTCACAGAGGAGTTCCATCGACCCCGACACGCTGCACACGGACCAGGATATCCAGCGGTACCTGGAAAGCGTTTACGCCGGAGTTCGGGGACGGCGATGAAACGACTGCTCCTCTTGCTTCTACTAATCAGCCTGCCGATCTTTGCGGACGGAATAACAGATCTGCGCCGTTCCTGTTTCCAAAGAGCGTTGATCATACATCCTAATTACTGGTTGGCAGAATGCATTCAGGAGATGTTTTCAACCGAGCCGGTGCATTTGACCATCGGCACGGTCGCGCCTGGCGCGGGGATTCTTGCCTACGGGGTCGGACTTTCCCACGAGCGGCGTTTCGGCCAGCAGGAAGTCCTCGCCAGCGGTTCAGCTGTCAGGAGCACCGATGGATCGTTTCTGCTGCGGGGCGCAATTACCTTCGCTCTTCCTCCGCTTGGCGTTGCGGACGTCTCGCACGACAGCGCGCGGTTCGGATCAAGGAGCCGGTCGCCGGTTGCGGGTATCTCCACTCTGGATGCGAAAGCATCACTGACTCTGACGGCACTCCGAATGGAAGCCAAAGAACAGGACTTCTACGGTCTCGGCAACACAACCGATCGCTCGGCGCGAGCTGGATACAGCTTGCGGTTGAACGACTTTGGTATCGTTCTGAACAATCCTCTGTTCCTCTGGAGTTCCGTCGGATTTGATGCTCACTTTCTTCAGCCGCGTTCGGGGCTCTCCAGCGATACCGGCATTCCCCCGGCCCGCGACGAATTCAACGAATTCACCGCGCCCGGCATCACCACCCGTACCGATTTCCTGAGTTTCCGGCCGAACCTCAAAATTCAGATTCCGCCGCGCCGCTCCACATACGTCGGTTTGGACTTGGGATACACTTTCTATCACTCCTTGAGCGACTCCAGCCGTTATTCCTTTCGCCGGCTCAGCGCCACCACGCGGGTGGTTTATCCCATCCATTTACTAGCGAAACGAAGTGCGATTTTCGAGGAGGTTACAGCGCCCGAGCAGAGCGTGAGAGTGAGACCGATGACGCCGGGAAGGTGGCTGCGGGAGGCGGTTTGCTGGAGCGAGCGCAGCGGCGAGTCTTGTTCGTTGGGAAATATCTCCGCTTCAGCGGCAGTCGACTACTCGTTTACTGGCGCCCCGAGCGACGTCCCTTTCTACTTTCAGGACACCCTCGGCGGCACCGATTTTGACGGGAATGAGACGCTGCGAGGGTATGCTGACTATCGTTTCCGAGGCCCCAACCGAATGTACGGCCAGCTCGAATACCGTCATCCGATATGGGGGCCGCTCGGAATGCTCGGTTTCTACGATGTCGGTAAGGTTGCACTGGACCGATCCGATCTTTCCATCGATCACCTCCACCACAACTGGGGAATAGGACTGTATGCCCGGATTGGCACTCGTGAAATTGCTAGAGTGTATTTTGGTTTCGGGACCCGGGAAGGAACGCAGTTGCACCCCAAAATGGGGAGTCTTTTCTGACGTAGTCGGTCGAGCGTTTAGTTGGAAAAACTCTTCTGCCGGCAAACCGAACCCTGCCGGTCGCCAATGATCGGTCGTTCAGCTTTTCAAACCGAGGGCTTCCCGGATGAACGGATCTGGCCAAGGACACCCTGTAAAGCCAGAACCAGATCCGCGGCGCCGGACGATCGACCCGACGACCATAGTGATCCTAGGCGACAGGTCTCGGGTGGTACGGGACTACCAGAATCTGGCGATTGGCGGGCGCGTGTAATCAAGGACAACCGACGGCGCCGCAGGAAGAAAAGAAATAGGATAGTAGATCGACGACCGTGACGATCCCTTACAACCCGGCCGCAATGACTCGCAGGCGCGCACTTCTCGTCACGTTGGCCGTGCCCGCCGCCGCGCAGACTGCTGCCTCTGATCGCCAGTTGGTCACTTGGACCCCTCTCGCAGTCTTCGTCGGCGCACCGGTTCTATTTAGGGCGACGACCTATTCCGGCCCCGCAACCTGGCTCGAAAAGACGATCGAGTTCCGGCCCGATAGCGAACACACTTTTTCAGCTCTCGCTGGCGCCGGCCTCGATCGCGCGCCGGGCGCATACCCTCTCGTCTTTGATGGCCAGACCGTGGAGGTCGGGGTGAAGGCCCACCGCTATCCTTCCTCCAGAATCACAGTGCCGCCGAAGTTCGTACAACCGCCCAAGGAGGTTCAAGCGCGAATCGACGAGGAAATGGCGATCAAGCGCGCGGTCTTCAAGTCCTCGCCTCCCGACCGTCTTTGGAAAGGTCCCTTCACCGCACCCGCCAATACGCGCTACACCTCTTCCTTCGGGGTGCGCCGTGTCTATAACGGCAAAACGCAGAGTACTCACCAGGGTCTCGACTATTCGGCCTCGATAGGCACCGAAATCAAAGCCTCCAACGCCGGTCGCGCCGCCATCGTCCGCGACATGTACTTCGAAGGTGGTTTGATCGTGATCGATCACGGCGAATCCATTTTCACGATGTATATGCACCTCTCGGAGTTCCTGGTGAAGGAGGGAGCTGCGGTAGAGAAGGGTCAGCGCATCGGCAAAAGCGGAGCCAGCGGCCGCGTCACAGGCCCGCACCTGCACTTCGCCGTGCAGTGGCAGGGTTTCTATCTGGAACCCTCAACTCTGCTACATCTCTGGACCTAGGCTGCCGTTTGCCTGCCTCAGGGGCCATCCCACCCAAACAGGAACGAAGTACCGCGCGAACGTGCGAAACTATTCGAACTGGGCGACCTGCCTCTTTGATGCAATCAACGCCGCGAGAAAACGGCTTGAACCGACGGCAAGCACATGGGGAGACCCAAGGCCGTGTTCGATCGTGACGACGTGGTTCGGCTCCGCGATCAGGAACACCTGTCGTGGCCGGAGATCGCCCGCCGGACCGGCGCGGGAGTCGGGACCGTGGTCAGGGCTTACCGGGACCGGGCGGAGCACGCCACAGCCTTTCCAAGAGTATGAGGAGGCAGTTCCATGAGCGAGCCTGAACCGAAAGGGCCTTCCATGCCGCCCGGTACCTTTCGAGAAGTGGAAGGTTTCGGCAAGCCGGAGAGCAAACCAGATGGCACGCGCCGCTCCAGGCCTCGGCCCGATCCCAGCGCGGTGCCGCGGTCGATCCGGTGCCGAATGCCGGAACGACGAAGCCCGATGGCGGCAAGCGCAAGCGGCGCAAGCGATCCACCCAGCCCCTTAGCGAACCGGAGTGGGCGATGGCGAAGGATACCGCCGAGCAAGCCGGCAGCTCAAGCCGGAGCACCGGGCGCTCTACACAGCCGATCCGAGGCGCTTCCGCAAGGTCGTGAGAATCGCCCACCCAGACGATAGCTTGCCAACCGTCGACGCTGAAAGACTTCACTGCCATTTTCCGCGGATGGCTCTGGGATTGGGGTCCTCGAACTCATCGACAAACAGTTTGTGATCTGGCAGGAACAGCAGAACGAGTTGAAGCATTGGCTCGGGCCGCTGCACGACATGCGGGCTTCTCTGGACACGAGTGCAGCAATCAATAGCCTTCGGGATAGCTTGACTCACGAATACGACGACTACGAAGATCGGCCACTGGCCAACGGGGAACTCACCAAGTGTCAAATCAACCGCGAGGTCTGGCATCAGGTCAACGGCCTTCGGCAGCGCCTGCAATCCTCGCCCCAAGGCGGTGGAGCGGCAGTAGTGCGCTTAGTCGAATACTGGGACCGAGTTGTGGAAATTCTTGAACAGTCCTTAAACTGTTTCGCCGACACTGGACCGTCGAGGTGATCTTTCTGCAAGGCCCGTCTTCCGACCGGAACCGCCACTCCTCAGCAAACGTCGACGATACATCGAATCAGCTCCTGGCCGTAGCGGACCGACGATGAAGGACTCTCAAGGCGATCACATAAAGGCTGGTCGCCGAAGATCCCACGATTAATGCGTAGATCATTGCGGCTGCGATACCGCCTAGCACGCCAAATAGGGGATCACCCAGCCAAATCTTATGTGGGTCGCCGCCTCTTAGCCAAAGGATGAGACCCCAGAGACCGAGCGATACGGGCCCGATTAGAATCCCGCTGAAGAGGATGGTCCAGATTCGCCGCTCCTCAGCATCCTTGAGTGCAGCCACGAACGGCAAGTACAGGCACCAAACTGGGAGCGCAAATATCATCGTGAAGCGAAGAATGAAAAGGAGCGGTTCGGCCCGGAAGAGCCCTTGGCTGCGTAAGAAAAGGCCGAAGAGCAGAGTGAAGAGAGTGACGGAAAAGAGTAGAGAGCCGAGGGACAAGCTAATGCGCCTCAACGTATTGATCAACTTGCTCGTGCCAGAAATTATCATGCCCCGTCTTCGTTGCGACACATTTTAGTCTACCTATGTCCTCCGCCTTTATTGGGAGCGAATGCCCGTTCCGCTCTTCCTGGCCATACGGCTTGATATACATGTCAGGATAACGACTGTCCCCCAAAGCCGAATGCCCGCCGATATCAATCATGCATTGTGACGGTCGCCGTCGCAGAAGTGCCGGTGCGTCCAGGCAAATTCGCCGCCCGTTTTCACACTCGAGATGTGCGGAGGGGAACCGAGTCCAGGTGTTCGATGATCCGAAAACCAACGTAGTCTTCCCGGTGCTTCCAAGTCCGTCGATAGTAGCAGTCCCAGTAACTCACGACGCGCTGCTTCGTCGTTTCCCAGAACGAGATGTTGTCGTTCAAGAACGCAGCGTAAACGGTCGAATCCAGGGAAGAGAGGTTATTGTGGATCGCCTCCAGAATTTCGACCACGTATTCGCCGACGAGTTGGATTACAAAGGGCGGAATCCAACTCTCCTTGCGGGAGATAATCCGCCCAAGGTTTCCCCCCCCCGCACGAAGCCATCGTGATGCCGTGTCAGGACGCAACCGAGGACCACCTGCTGTAAGGATGTGAGGCTGCCGAAACTGATGGCCTTCCGGTCGTAATAAACCCGGTAGGGGATGATCAGCGCCTCGTCTCCAATTGTCGTCCGAAACGTTGCCGAGCATGAGTGAAATGCCGTGGGAAGGACCGACACTACACGAACAACGTCGTGGCGCAGCGCCTGTGGAAACGCCGACAGTATTTGCATGTCCTGGTCGCGTGCATCCATGTCATGAGCCATTTGCCCGACTGCCACCATCGTATGCGCAGAGGTTCGTGGTAGTAAAGTGGCACAGCTACGACCGAGAAGTTCGATCCACTGGCCTCATGCAATGGCCGCAGAGTTTGGCCTTCGGGGTTCGCAAAGGCCTCCCGCATGACGTGCAGGGCGGCCCGTAATCGGAAAGACGGTGGTGCAAGATGGCGTTGGCGTTCGTTTCGTGGAATCCTGTGATCCGCTCGTATTCGGCGAGTACGGGGCCGTAGATTTTCTCCAAGATGCTGCCGTGCTTACCGGTCCCGCGAAACGCCATAACCTGACTGTACTCGTCATCGTCGAGCATCGGAACGTCCATCTTGCACCGCCAACACCAAATGACCCTCATGCCCGTCCAAGGCTAATCCTAACCAGACACGTGGCCCATGTGCCCAGTTTCGGCCAGAACCGTTCCGACCGTTTGCGGGAACGTCAGGACGCCATCGCATGCGGGGCATTATCCTGTTCAGAGATGCGATTGCTGTTCACCGTCACTGAGGCGTTCACGGTGGCAGGTCGAGGGGTCGTCCTCCTGCCGGAACTCAACTTCGTCGGCGAGGAGAAGTTCAGAGTTGGAGAGTCGCTCCGACTCCGATTTGCCGACGGTGCAGAAGAACTGGTCCAGATAGGTGGACTTGAATTCTTGTGTCCATTACACGGAAAATGCCAGCTGGTGATGATGCTTTCTGGCAAGAGTAAAGAAGATATTCCCATCGGAACAGAGGTGTGGGGAATCGAGAAATCCGCCGTTTGACGGAGCCTGGGAGAATCGGGAGAAATCGGTGCCAGCCGCATCATCCGAGAAGACACCTAATCGATAGTCTGATCTTCAATGTGGACACAACTGCAATCATTTGTGGGGAAGTCGCTGCGGAACATTGAAAAAGTGGACTGGTCCTGGTTCTTCAGGTTCGATGCGCCGCTTGTGATCGTGACGGAAGCTCAGTGGCGTCTCATCACACCACAGGGAATCGCTGTTGCAGATGGAGACCACAAACAGCAGTTTCGGCATGCCCGAACCTGTGGACGCCTCAAGGTGCGTGCTTTCTTCCCTGCCGTCACCTGAAGTTCAATCGGTCACCCTCGACGAGCAGACCGGTGACTTGCGGCTGAACTTCGCCGACGGCACCTGTCTTCAGTTTCTCCAGATGTCGTGCGGCTACGAGGCGTGGCGTGCCCACACCGCAGGCGGCGAAATCATCTGCACCGGCGGCGGCCAGACCGTGCTCATCGAAAAATAGGAGGGCGGCTGATAGTCCGGTGTTTTCAGTCTGGTGGCATTTCGGTTGGAAAGTGGCGTTTCATTCCATTGGCTGTTGGAACTGGACCCCGGCGGTGGACCTGAAAAGCCCCTTGCGTTCTTCACTCTTTGCGGGTGTCCCCTATTTCGGCCTGGCTCGAAGGGTGCGGGCAGTGGTTGCGTGAGGATTATTTGCCGAGGTACGCTGCCAAGAGTTTGTCGAATCGATCCAGTTGATCCGAGAGTTCCGCCATTCTCGCCTGTCCGTCGCGCACCTGATTCTCGGACTCGATCTGCTCTACCTGGCATTTCTGCGCCCTGTCCGTCCACATTTCCAAATTGGACTTCTCTTGCTTGAGAGAAGCTTCGGCGGCCTGTCGGGCATCAGAATTCGCCGCGTCTCGCTGTCTGGTTTCCGCCTCTTCGATCCGTCCAGCTGCCCACTTCTGCTGTTGCTGTGCCTGCTCGCATTGGCTACGAGCCTGTTCCAGCCGCACTTTCGCCTTGTCGAGTTGGACCGATGCGCTCTGCAGCCGATACATCCCGATCTGCACTCTTTGAATCGTTGCCGCGACGGATTGCAGGTCCTGCCTCAACTGGCGGACTTCGTCAAGCAGGGTCTTGGTGACCATGGACTCCGATGTGCCGCTCTCAGCGAAAGCAGCAGGCAGTGTGAGCAGCAAAGCCATACTCCAGACTGGTCTACTTCGCATCGCATGCCCTCCATAACAGTAGACTCCGTGCCGGCTCTCGTTGTTCCTGAACAGGGACTCACTTCCCCGAAGGACTGGCGCAGTATGCTCCGCTGGATCACTCGTAGTCTATAATTCCTAACATGGACGGAGGAAGACGCATGGCGATGGCGGGTTTCGGCGTCCCTCTTGGTATCATCCTGATTGCTGCGACGACGCTAACAGGGTTCGGCCAAGATCGCGACCTCTATAACCAGGAACCGGTAGAGGTACTTCGCGTTGCTAAGGCGGACTTCCAATTTGTCCAAGCGGTCGCCCACGCGGATACAGCTGGCGTTGAGAAAGTCCTCGACGCCGACTTTACATGGACAAGTGCCGATGGCGCGGTTCATTCCCGGTCGGAGGTATTGCACCAACTACCGAAGACCGCAATCCTGAACGAAAAGGATGAAGAATCGCGAGTCTTCACGTATGGCGTTCTGGCCGATGTCCAGGCGAACCGGGGGCGATTCCACGAGCTGCGAGTGTGGGTAAATCGCTCCGGGGGTTGGAAGGCCATCGTGTATCAGGAAGTGATATCGCTCGACAGACCGCCGACGTTCACGCCCGGCGCTGGCAGAGACTGCGACAATCCCTGCAAGGCTATCCCATTCACACCGAACACCGAAACGGAGCGGCAAGTGGCACTCGCGTACTCGAAGCTGGAAACAGCCGCCCACGCCCGCAACTCGGCGGCGTTCGCTCCGATGGTAGCTGACGAGTTTGTGGCAGCCAGCTCTAATAGCGACAGACTCCAAACCAAGCGCAGCCGGATGGCAGAATTCGACCGCTCGAAGGATGCCGGAGTAGCGCCGACTCCTCTGCTTTCCGCCCGGATGTTCGAGTTCACGGATGAGGTGCTGATGGTTTCAGAGCACAAGCCAGACCGTGGAAAACCGCTGCATGTGACTCGCTTGTGGGTGAATCGCGCCGGGAGCTGGATGGAGACGCTGAGCTATCAGACAGGCGTAAGTGTGGCCGCCAAGCCATGATAGGTAGTACGCCGCGGGATTTCCATATCGAACGCGCAAATTTCCGGTATCGCCGATTGACGTAGGCACTGCTGCCCTTTAGACTGGGCCACGGATGTCTCGACCGAGGGTTTACCTTACGCTGCTTCTTGGCTTGACCTGCACGTCTCCACTGATCGCTCAGTCCCGCTCAATCAGGCGGATTAGTGAGATCAGGAGGCTTTCCCAACAACTCCGCTGGGTCGATACCGCCCAATCGGGTGAGTATGAGCGTACAAAGGCAGTAATCACGCAGCGCCTGCTGAAGGAGCTGGACACCTACTTGGGGGAGAGCCTTAGACCGGACCTGATGACAGCCGAGCCGGTGACGCAGGCCATGGACTCCGCATTGGAATACAAGAGGGGAG
>Ga0306924_10001337_pt1 | contig 22395 bp, 21 predicted proteins | sample sta12Can44000111_FD_203756 | JGI IMG/M metagenome (GOLD analysis project Ga0306924, IMG submission 203756) | Lab enrichment of tropical soil microbial communities from Luquillo Experimental Forest, Puerto Rico - statanox.12C.anox.44.000.111 (v2)... | ecosystem: Environmental > Terrestrial >...
AATGGTCGATGGGCCGTTTCCCGAGCACTACGAGCCGGTCGAAAGCCCGGTCCGCAATCCGCTGTCGAAGACCCAGTCGAGCCCCTGTGCGCAGGTGTGGCAGTCCACCGAGTTCGACAAATACGGGACCGCCGAGGTCTTCCCCATCGTCGCCACCACCTACCGGGTGTCCGAGCACTGGCAGACGGGCGCGATGAGCCGCAACATGCCGTGGCTGGCGGGCCTGGTCCCGAGCGCCTTCGTCGAGATCGGCACGGCGCTGGCCGCACGTGAAGGGATCAAGAGCGGCGACCGGGTGATCGTGAGCAGCGCCCGGGGCTCCATCGAGGTTTACGCGCTCGTCACGGAGCGCTTCCAGCCCTTCTTCGTCGATGGCCGGCTGATCGACGAGATCGGCCTGCCCTGGCACTGGGGCTACGCGGGGATCGTCTCGGGCGACATCGCCAACGATCTGACCGCGAGCGTGGGCGACCCCAACACGCAGATCCCCGAGACCAAGGTGTTCCTCTGCAACCTCAGAAAGAAGACTCCGGCATGACGACGCCGTCGGTCAAGCCGAAGGCGATGATCCAGGACAACACCCGCTGCATCGGCTGCCGGGCGTGCATGATCGCGTGCAAGTCGTGGAACAACCGGCCGGCGGACCACACGGAGTTCTTCGCCGGCGCCGGGTATCAGAACCCGGTCGACCTCGACGCCAACAACTACACGCTCATCACGTTCAACGAGATCGTCACCGGCGCGCAGCCGGACTGGGTGTTCGGCCGCCAGCTCTGCATGCACTGCGAGCATCCGGCTTGCGCCTCCGCGTGCCCGACCACGGCGCTGACCAAGACGGCGCTCGGGCCCGTCGTCTTCAACGAGTCGCGGTGCATCGGCTGCCGGGCCTGCATGCAGGCGTGCCCGTTCCTGATTCCCAAGTACGACTACGAGAACCTGAATCCGAAGATCCACAAGTGTACGTTCTGCGCGGACCGCATCGAGGCGGGGCTCAAGCCAGCCTGTGCGACCGTGTGTCCGACCGCCGCCATCAGCTTCGGCGACCGCGACGACATGGTGGCCGAAGCCAAGCGGCGGATCGCCACGGCCCCCGGCACGTACATCCCGGAGATCTACGGCCTCGACGACGTCGGCGGGACCAGCGTCCTGCATCTGTCGTCGGTGCCGTTCGAGCAGCTCGGCTACATCACCGGCCTGCCGAAGACGCCGATGCCGGACCTGACGCACCGGTGGCTGCGCGTCACACCACATTTCTTTGCCCTGCTCTACGCGGTGTTCGGCGCGCTCACCTGGATCATGCATCGACGCTCGAACCGCTCGGATTCGAAGGGACCCACCGCGTGAACTGGCGTATCCGGCTCACCTGGTGGGACATGGTGCTGCTGGCGATCATGGCGCTGGGCGTCGTCCTGGCCGTTGTGAGGTACGCGGGCGGGATCCGAAGCGTCGCCAACATCAACAACGCGTATCCGTGGGGCTGGTGGGTCGGCTTCGGGATCATGACGATGATCGCGCTCGGCGGTGTCGGCTTCACGATCACCTTGCTGGTGGAGATCCTCGGTCGGCATCGCTATCATGCACTCCTGCGCCCCGCCGTGCTCATGGCCCTGCTCTGCTACGCGAGCGCCATCGTCATGCTGATGGTCGAGCTCGGCCGGCCCTGGAAGGTCTGGATGATCCTGGTGTCCTGGGCGCCCAGCGCGGCGCTGTACGAGGTCGGCTGGTGCGCGTTTCTCTACCTCAACGTGCTCGTGCTCGAGTTCGTTCAGGTGCCGCTCGAAGAGCTCGGCTGGGGACGCGTGCTGAAAGTCCTTCGCGTGATCTACATACCGATCATGCTGCTCGGCGTGACCTTGTCGCACCTGCACCAATCATCGCTGGGTACCTTGCTGACCCTCATCCCTCACAAGATCAACGTCCTCTGGTGGTCGGAGCAGCTGCCGCTGATCTTCCTGTTCTCGGCCATGATGGCGGGCCCGGCGCTGGCGATCCTGGAATACCTGGCCGCCGCGCGGTGGCTTGGATTCCCCCCGAACATCGACATGCTGGGCGGTCTGGCCCGCATCGAGGCCTGGCTGGTCGGGCTCCTGCTCGTCTTTCGGCTCGGCGATCTCGTCATCCGTGGCGCCGTGGAGGCCGCGCTGAGCTGGACCTGGTTCGCCGTGTCCTTCTGGGTCGAGATCGGCTTCGGCCTGCTGCTGCCCCTGGTGCTCCTGATGATGCCGGAGGTGCAAGCGAGCCGGGGCGGGCTGGTGACCGCGTGCAGCCTCGTCGTGGCCGGCGTCCTGCTCCACCGGCTGAACGTGGCCGTGTTCGGCTTGCGGGTCCGACACTGGGAAACCTACGTCCCGTCGTTCGGCGAGATCGGCATCACCCTGGGCATCGCGGCCGGCGCGGTGTTCGTGTTCGGCGTGCTGGCGCGCATGCTGCCGATCCACGAAGAGCTGCCGCCGACGGTGGCGAGCCAGCCGCGTGCCACGGCGCGGGCCGCCGCGTGGCACGGCGCGCGGAGCGTGTCCTGACGTGACGACCGATCGACCGTCTCGGGCATCCGGCTTCCGCATCGTCCTGGCGCTCGTGGTGCTCGTCAACCTCATCCTGACCGTCGCCCTGATCACGCAGGTGCGCGAGATCCAGCGGCGCGTCGCGAGCCTACCGACCGACCTCGCCACCAGGCGCGACGTCGCCGCGCTGCGCCCACTTCAGGTTCGTCAGATCATCCAGAAGAACTGCGTGGAGTGCCACAGCGCGCGCCGGCTTGGCGTGACCGTGTCGATGGAGGCGACGGAGATCCGGAGCACGGTCGAGCGCATGCAGACCCACCCCGGGGCCAACATCCCGGAACGTGAGCTCGAGCGCATCAGCGCATCCCTTCAGGTGGTCCGATGCGCGCGCTGCCACAACGAAGCGACGCTCAACCTGATGGTGCTCAAGACCGAGCCGGAGCGGATTGCCACGATCCGCCGCATGGTCGCGCTGCCCGGGTCGGGCGTGCGGCCGGATCAGGTGACCGCGATCGCGCAAGCGTTCGAGAAGCTGCTCGCGCAGTAGATCACTTCTGTTCCTTGCCGCCCGGAAAGTCGTTGAGCTTCTGGATGTCGACCGCCTTCAAGCTGCGTGTCTGCATGTCGTTGAACAAGAACTTGCCACGGTCGTTCAGCTTGTCCGGCTTGAACGACTCCTTCTTGGGCATGGCTTCCGTATGGCAGTACTGGCAGTTCTTCGCGGGCATTCCCGCTTTCTTGGCGTCCGTCAGCATCTGGGAGGTTGCCCAGGCCGCGGAGACGGGGACGAAGGACAGAAGCACAGCCGCGACGGCCGATCGGGTGACGACGTGCATGGGCCAAGCCTCCTCGAGTGAATAGGATCGCGACTTCGACCAGGCTCTCCAGCTGCTCGCTCGCTACGCATGCTACTCGACTCGCTGACGGATCTCAACGAGTACGCGTGGCCAAACGAGCTCAGGCTCGCGCGGCTATTCGTAGCGCGGCTTTCGCTTCTCGCGAAATGCCGCGACGCCCTCCTGGAAATCGGCGCTGGCCCGCACCCGGTCGCCTAGCTCCTGCTCGAGCGCCTCGCGCGCGAGCGCGTGGTCGGCGATCGTCGCGCTGATCTGGCGCTTCACCGCCTGCACCGCCGAGGGGCTGTTGGCGGCGATCGTCTCGGCGGTCTCGAGCGCCCAGGCCATGAGCCCTTCGGCCGGCACGACGCGGTTGACGAGCCCCAGTCGCGCGGCCTCGGCCGCGTCGACGAGACGGCCCGTCAGCAGGAGATCCATCGCGTGGACGTAGCCGATCTGCTGGGTGAGCTTCACGGTGGCGCCGCCGAAGGGATAGATCGACCAGCGCACCTCCGGCAGGCCGAAGCGCGCGTGCGGCGCCGCGGCGCGCACGTCGGTGGAGAGGAGCAGCTCGACTCCGCCGCCCACGCAGTCACCGTTGACGGCCGCCACGATCGGCTTGGAGAACACGTGATGCTTCAGGAGTGCCTTGCTCACGACGCCGGCGGTCTCTCGTGACGCGGAGAGATCGCCGCTCATGTCCGCGCCCGCGCAGAAGGCGCGGGTGCCGGCGCCGGTGAGGACGACGCAGCGGCAGCTTCCGCGGTCGAGGTCGTCCCACAGCCGGGCGAGGTCAGCCATCATCTGGCGCGACATCGCGTTGAGTCGCGGCTGGTTGTCGATGGTGAGCACCACGACGTGCCGGCCGTGCTCGCGAACCTGGACCTCCACGCTCAGTCGCCCTTCAACTCCGGGACGACGACCACCTTGCCGAACGCCCGGCGGTCGGTCAGGAGCTTGATCGCCTCCACGCTCCGCTCGAGCGGCAGCCGGCGCGAGATGCACGGCCGCAGCTTGCCCTCCTCGTACCAGCGCAGGAGCTCGTCGACCGACCGGCGCAGCTTGTCCGGCGCGTGCCAGCGGAAGTAGCGCAGCGAGGTGCCCATCGCGGACCGGTTCTTGACCAGGAGCCGGTTCGCGGGAATCTGCTGCACGCCGCCCACGAAGCCGACGACCAGAATGCGGCCGCCCCAGCCGAGCGCCGACAGCGCCGCGTCGAACAGCTCGCCGCCGACCGGATCGAAGCACACGTCGGCGCCCTTGCCGTCCGTGAGCGCCATCACCCGGTCGGTGAGCTTCTCGGTCGCGTAGTTCACGAGGTCGTCGGCGCCGCGCTCGCGCGCCACCGCGAGCTTCTCGGCCGTGCTGGCGGCCGCGATCACGCGCGCCCCCATGGCCTTGCCGATCTCGACGGCCGTGAGACCGACGCCGCCCGCCGCGCCCAGGACCAGCATGGTCTCTCCGGGCTCGAGGCGGCCCTGCCAGCGAATCGCGACGTGGCTCGAGATGTACGCGACGGGAAACGCGCCGGCCTCCTCGAAGCTCATTCGCGCCGGGATCGCGAAGGTCTCGGCCGCCGGCGCCACCGCCAGCTCGGCGAGTCCGCCGTAGGCGAGGATCGCCATCACGCGATCCCCGGGCTTGAGCCTCGTCACGCGCGGACCGCACGCGGCGACGATGCCGGCGGTCTCGAGGCCGGGGCTGAACGGCAGATCCGGCTTGGTCTGGTAGCGGCCGGCCGTCATCAGCGCGTCCGCGTAGTTCACGGCGGTCGCCTTCACGGCGATCAGAACGTCGTCGGGGCCGGGAGTCGGGGCGGCGACCTCGGCCAGCTCGAGACCGTCCACCTCGCCCCACGCACGGCAGATCACGGCACGCATGGCTTTGTGCGTCCTCTAGGGTAGCGCGTTGAGATACTGGGGCGGCCGCCGCGCCTTGGTCGCCTGCTCGAACGCGTAGGCGAGCTTGATCAAGCTCGGCTCGCTCCAGGCGCGTCCCATGAACGTGATGCCGACCGGCAGGCCCATCGCGGTGCCGGCCGGGACGCTGACGAGCGGATAACCGACCAGCGCGGCGCTCTTGGCGCTGCTGCCGCGGAACTGATCGCCGTTGATGAGATCGACGGGCCACGCCGGCGTCGTCGTCGGCGCGATCATCGCGTCGAGCTGCTGGTCGTCCATGACGGCGTCGAAGCCTTCCTTGCCGGCCAGCCGGCGGCACTTCTCGAGCGCCTCGAGGTACTCGGCCTCCGTCAGCTCGCCCTTCGCCTGCGCGCGCTCGAGCAGCTCCTGGCCGAAGAACGGCAGGTTGTCGAGGGGGTTACGCTTGTTGAACTGGATGACGTCGTCGAGCGTGCGCACGTGCGCGCCCGGCGCCACGCTCGCCAGATACGCGTTCACGCCGGCCTTGAACTCGTAGAGCAGCACGATCAGCTCGGCGGCGGTGAGCACGGCGCGATCGAAGTTCGGGATCTTGACGGGATCGACGACGATCGCGCCGCCGTTGCGCAGGGTGTCGAGGGCCTGGTTCACGACCGCGTCCGCCTTCGGGCTGTAGCCGAAATATCCGTCGCGAGGCACGCCGATGCGCGCGCCGCGGAGCCCGTTGAGCTCGAGGAACTTGACGTAGTCGGTCTGCAGGCGCCCCGAGCTCGCCTGGGTCGCCGGGTCGCGCGGATCGACGCCGACCAGGGCACCCAGGACCGTGGCGGCGTCGGCGACGGTGCGCCCGAACGGCCCCACCGTGTCCTGCGTCGCCGAGATCGGGATCACCCCGGCGCGGCTGGTGAGCCCCACGGTCGGCTTGATGCCGACGACACCGTTGACCCCGGCGGGGCAGATGATCGAGCCGTCCGTCTCCGTGCCGATCGAGACCGTGACCAGATTCGCCGCCACGGCGATCGCCGAGCCCGAGCTCGAGCCGCACGGCGTGCGATTGAGGACGTACGGGTTGCGCGACTGGCCGCTGCGCGCGCTCCAGCCGCTCGAGCCCGGCGTGGATTTGAAGTACGCCCACTCGCTCATCGAGGCCTTGCCCAGGATGATCGCGCCCGCCTGCCGCAGCCGGTGCGCGATCGTCGAGTCCTCGCGGGGCCGCGCGCCCACGAGGGCCAGGGCGCCCGCCGTCGTTTCCATCTTGTCGGCGGTGGCGATGTTGTCCTTCAGCAAGATCGGAATGCCGTGCAGCGGGCCGCGCATGCGTCCGGCGCGGCGTTCCTCGTCGAGGCCGCGAGCGATCGCGACCGCGTCCGGATTGATCTCCTGAACCGAGTGCAGGGCGGGGCCGCTGCGGTCGACCGCCTGGATGCGCGAGAGGTACATGTTCACGAGCGTCTCGGCGTCGAGGCGTCCCGCGGTCATCGACGCCTGCAGCTCGGCGACCGTAATCTCCTCGAGGTTGATCCCCGCGCCGGGAATGCGGACGGTGCCGCAGGCCGCGAGCAGCGGGGCGACGGCCATGCCGGCCGCGGCGATGCCGCTGGTTCGCAAGAAGTCCCGGCGCGTCGAGCCCGTGATGCCGCGAGCCTCACCCATGTTCGATCCCCCGATGCGTGACGTGTGCAGCAAGGTCACGATCATATCTGCGAAAAAGGACGCGCTGGCCGTAATTTGTCAGCGGCCCGGAACGACTGCGCCAGCCTGTCCAGTCCCGGACCACCGACCCGAAGTGTGCGATTTCCGCTAAGTCCCCGAGAAATCGGAAAGCCCGCGGATGAAAGGCCTCTGGCATCGCCCGTGCACCTCCATCGATTGAGAACGATGAACGAGGAGAGTTCCATGACGAGATCGTTTGCAGCGGCCCTCGGTGTCCTGATGCTGGTCGCGGCGACCGCAACGGCCGCCCGCGCGCAGTCGACGCCCGCGACCGAGCCCGAGGTGGTGTCGACCCCTGCCGCCGGCGCCTACGCGTCGTTGTCACAGGGCAACAAGCGCATCGCGACCGCGCTCTTCGAAGCGCAGAACACGACCGCCAGCGGTACCACGCCGATGACGCTCGAGCAGATCGCGCAAGTGCACCGCGGCGGCCGCAAGTGGGGCGACGTCTTCCGCGACATGAAGTCGCAGGGTCTGATCGAGGCCGAGACGCTCGGCCAGGTCCTCGGCCGCTACGACCGCGCCCGTCACTCGAAGAGCTGAGCCGAGCCCGGCGCGCCGGCCAGATCGCGCTCGACAACGAACGGCAACGCCATCACGGCGAGCGCGACCAGCAGCACCTCGGTATCGCCGAAGTTGTACTCGAAGAGCCCAGCGACGAGAAACGCGGCGACGGCCGCCATCGAGCCCGCGACCAGCGCGCGGCCGTCCTCGTCCGACGGGGGCACACGCCTGAGCACCCGCCACGCCGCGCCGAAGAAGCCCACCCAGATCGCGATCCACGCCGCCAGCCCCGGAAGGCCGCGCTCCACGACGATCTGAAGCGGCGTGTTGTGCAGATGGCTGGTCGAGCGCCGCAGGGCTTCCGGCGGCGCGACGACCGGGTAGACGTGCTTCACCCCACCCGGTCCGATCCCCATGAGCGGATGGGCGATCGCCAGACCGAGTCCCGCGGAGAGCATCGCCAGCCGATCGCGCGTGGTGTCGTCCGCGAGGTCGCCAATGCTCTTCACGCGGTGGAGCAGGCGCGGCTCGAGCGCGAGCGAGCCGGCGAGCACGACCGCCAGCGCGGCGAGCACGAGCCAGCGGCGCCGGAGCGTCAGCACGCATAGCCCGCACCCGGCGGCGAAGCCGAGCCACGCCCCGCGCACCGACGTGAGCCCGAGGGACAGGACCCCCGCCAGCCACGCCGGAGCCGCCCACGCGGCGGCCCGCCCGCCACGCGCGACGCGCGGTAGCACGCCGATCAGCACGAGGATCAGGACGCCGGCCAGGGTCATGTAGATCGAGAAGAACCCGCGGGCGCGCGCGCACTTGCGCATGAGGAGGCGCACCGCGGCGTTGTTCGTCTCGAGCGTGCCGCCGGGCGGACAGAACCCGACCTGCACGAAGGACAGGAGGGCGACGATCCCGACGGCCATCAGGAGCTCGTTCGTGAATCGAACGGCCGCCGGCGTGTCGGGCAGAGCGGACAGCACGACGTAGAAGGCGCCGAGCGTGAGCAGGCCTCGCGACGCGAGAAGCAGGCTCTCGCCGGGGTGCGCCGACGCGAGCGCGGCGACGAGCGTCCACGAGGCGAACACGAGCAGCGGCCCGATCAGCGGCCACGCGGGGCGGACCCGTGCGGCCCGCTCTCGGGCAGCGAGTCGGCCGGCGACGAGCACGACGGCGAGGACGACGAGCGTCGTCTCCGAGAGCGTGATCGATGCGGCCAGCCCGACCGTGAGCGCCCGGAGCAGCCAGTCCCGCGTCCGACTCAATGCGCGTTGCGGTTGATGCGCAAGGCGTCCCAGATGGTCAGCAGGAGGATCTTCAGATCGAAGGCGAGGCTCCAGCGCTCGATGTAGTAGAGGTCGTACTCGATCCGCTTCTCGATCGACGTGTTGCCGCGCCAGCCTTTGATCTGGGCCCAGCCGGTCATCCCCGCCTTCATCTTGTGGCGGAGCATGTAGCCGGGGACACGCTTGCGAAAGTCCTCGACGAAGCTCGGGCGTTCCGGGCGCGGGCCGACCAGGCTCATCTCGCCCCGCAGCACGTTGAAGAGCTGCGGCAGCTCGTCGAGGCTCGTCCGGCGCAGGAACACGCCGACGGCGGTGCGGCGCGGATCCCCCTCGCGCGCCCAGACCGGGCCGGTCTCGGCCTCGGCGTCGACCCGCATCGTCCGGAACTTCAGCATCCGGAAGCGCCGCCCGTCGACCCCCATGCGCTCCTGACGATAGAAGACGGGCCCCGGCGAGGCGAGCTTGAGGGCGACGGCGATCCCCAGCATCACCGGCGCCGCGCCTACCAGCGCCACCGTGCCGAAGACCAGATCGAATGTCCGCTTGAGCACGCGGTTCCAGCCGTAGAGCCGCGATTCGCGCAGGTGGATGAACGGGATCATCTCGAACTCTTCGACGCCGCCGCGAGCCGGGACGAGACTGAACACGTCCGGCACCAGGTGGATCGCGATCGGCTCGTCGCCGATCCCGCTGAGGACCGTGGTGAGCCGCGCGGCGTCCGCGTGCGGGAGCGCGATGAAGACGATATCCACCTGCTGGCGGTCGAGCACCGCGCGGATGTCCTCGATGCCGCCGAGCCACTTCACGTTCTCGGGCACTTCCTTCTTGTCGCTCAAGAGCCCGAGCACGAAGATGCCCACGTCACGGCGCCGGTTGAGCACGCGCAGCACCTCGGCGGCCGGCTCGCCCCCGCCCACGACGATCGCGTAGCGCAGGTTGTAGCCGTGCCGCCGCGCGAAGCGGAGCGCTTCCCGGAGCGCCGCGCGCGCGAGGCTCACCGCCACGATCGACTGGGCCAGGAACATGAGGATGACGAGCCGCGAGTAGTCGTGGCCGCGGAACACGAAGCTCATGATGGCGACCAGGACGACCGCGCCGACCGTCGACGCCTTCGCGACGTCCCACCATTCCGCGCGGCGGGAGCCGAGACGATTGGGCCGGTAGAGGTCGAACGTGCGGAAGGCGATGCCCCAGACGATCAGGATCGGAAGGAGCTGCAGGGCATAGTCGCGGAACGGCGGCAGGCCGGTCACCGGCAACAGGTGCACGCGCGGCATCAGGTGGAAGCGGATCCAGTAGGACCAGACCCAGCAGGCCGAGATCAGGAACAGATCGCCCGCCAGCGCCAGGTTCTCGACGAGCCGCGAATGCGCCTTCAGCACGCGACCGGCCTCGCGCGGAACTCGCGCCAACGCGCGCCGATGTAGGCGCCGAGCTTCTGCTTGAAGACCGCCCGGTCGAACGTCTCGGCGCGCGCGCGGAGGGCCTTGCCGTCGAAGCGGTCGGCCGCGCGCTCGAACCGAGCCATCGCCTCGACCAGCGCGTCGACCGACTGCTCCGGGAAGAACACGGCCGTCGGCGCCACATCGGCGGCGTCGAGCCCCACCATCGTCTCGAGCGCACCGCCGCGCGCCAGCGCGACGGTCGGACGGCCGGCCGCCGCGGCCTCGAGCGGCGTGATCCCGAAGTCTTCGACCGCCGGGAAGATGAGCGCGCGGCAGCGTGCGTAGAGCTGGGCGATCTCGGCGTCGGGCCGCCAGCCGAGGAAGCTCACCGTCGGCCCCGCGAGCGCGCGTAACCGCGCGTCCTCCGGGCCCGTGCCCACGACGACGAGCCGCCGACTCAGTCGATTCGCGGCGGCGACCGCCAGGTCGATGCGCTTGTACGGCACGAGCGCGCCCACGACCAGATAGTAGTCCTCGCCCGTCTCGGCGGTCTCGAAGCGCTGCACGTCGACCGGAGGATAGATCACGTCCGCCGCGCGATCGTAGGCGCGCCGGATTCTATCGGCGATGTGATGCGAGATCGCCACGAACCGGTGGACGCCGGCGGTCCTCCGGTCCCAGCGCCGGAGCGCGGCCGCCAGCGGCGGGCCGAGCGTCCGCGTCGCCAGACCGCGGCCGGATCCGAAATAATCGCTCGAGAGATCCCACACATAGCGCATCGGAGAAAAGCAATAGCACAGATGGAGCGTGCCGGGCGACACCCGCACTCCCTTCGCGACGCAGTGGCTCATCGAGACGACGAGATCGTAGCCGGAGAGGTCGAAGCGGCTGATCGCGAGCGGAAACGTCGGGAGATAGTACCGATATCGCGCGGCGGCGCGCGGCAGCTTCTGCACGAACGACGTCACGATGCGACGGCGCTCGATCCGCGGCGAGACGCTGCCCGGCACGTGCAGGAGCGTGAAGAGCGGCGCATCGGGGAAGAGCTCGCACAGGACCTCGAGGCAGCGCTCGCCGCCTCGCATTCCGGTCAGCCAGTCGTGGACGAGGGCGACTCGCGCGCCCGGAAGCAAGCCGGCTGCCGCTAGCGCGGGCGTGAGTCGATCCGGCGACGCCAGTACTCGAGCAGATCCGTGAGCGTCTGCTCGAGCGGGATGGTCGTGCGCCAGCCGAGCGCGCTCTCGATCTTCTGGCGCGAGCCGCGCAGCACTGGCACGTCGGACGGGCGCAGGCGCGCGGGATCTTGACGGATCTCGATGTGCGAGAGCGTCGACTTCTCGATCAGGAAGTTCAGGACCCGCTCGATCGACCACTCGACGCCGGAGCAGAGGTTGTAGACCTCGCCGGGCGTGCCGCGCTCGAGCAGGAGCCAGTAGCCGCGCACGATGTCGCGTACGTCGGAGAAATCGCGCGTGGGCTTGAGATCACCCACGTACACGACCTGCTCGCGCCGGCCCGCTTCCATCTCGACGATCTGCTTGGCGAAGTTGGACGTCGCGAACGTCTCGCCGCGCCGCGGACCGGTGTGATTGAAGGCGCGCGCCCGGACCACGTGCATGCCGTAGCTCTTGAAGTACTGCCAGCCCATCAGATCCTGGGCCACCTTGCTCACGGCGTAGGGCGAGAGCGGCCGCAACGGATTCGTCTCGTGGATCGGCAGCTCGTGGGGCTCGACGAGACCGTATTCCTCGCTCGAGCCGATCACCAGGAATCGCGCCGAGCAGTCGAGCTGGCGCATCACCTCGAACAGGTTCATCTGGCTCACGACGTTCGTGTAGAACGTCTCGGTCGGCGTCTGCCACGAGGCGTGGACGAAGCTCTGCGCCGCCAGGTGGATGATGTAGTCGGGCCGCGCCTGCTCGAGCACGGTCCGGACCGAGAGGAGATCTCGCAGGTCGGACTCGATGAGCGTCACGCGGTCGCGCAACGGCTCGATGTGCTCCATCTTGCTCCGCCACCGGATCGATCCGAACACCTCGGCGCCGCGCTCGAGGGCGTACTCCGCGAGGTGGCTCCCGACGAAACCGGTGATGCCCGTGATCAGAATCCGCACATCGACATAGTACTATACCTGACGTGGAGAGCCTCCCAGATGCATGAGGGAGCGGAGTGTCCCGCGCCAGCGTCCGGGCAGGGCGAGCGCGACGAGCGGCCGAACAGCGAAGAGCGCGCACCATCCCGGATAGGCACCGCTCCGGACCGCACGCCAGCGGACCCACGCCTCCGCGCGGAGCCGGTCATCGTCCCGAGTGGCGGAAACGCGGCCCGGCACCAGCCGTCGGACCACGAGGAGCTCCGGCAGATTCGCCAACCGCGTGACCCGAGCCAGACGCATCCAGAGGTCGTAGTCCTGGGCGACCGGGAGTGACGGATCATAGCGGCCGGCCAGGTCGAGCGCCGAGCGGCGCACCATCACGGATGAGTGCACGAACGGATTGCGTCGAATGAGCGCCCGCCGGATCGACGCGTCGTCCACGGGCGGGCACACGGCCGCGATCTCGCGGCCGTGCACGTCGACCTCCCGTGCCCAGCTTCCGACGAGTCCTACGTCGCGGTGGGCGTCCAGAAACGCGCGCTGGCGCGCGAGGCGCTCGGGCAGCGCCACGTCGTCGGCATCCAGTCGCGCGACGAGGGGCGCCCGCGCGAGCTCGAGCGCGCGATTGAGCGAGTGCGTCAGGCCCGCGCGCGCGCGCCGCTCCACGCGCAGTCGCGGATCGAAGAAGGCGGCCAGCACGTCGGCGGTGGCGTCGGTGGAGCCGTCGTCAATGACGACGACCTCGATCTCGGCCAGCGTTTGAGCGAGCAGCGACTCGATGGCGGCGCCGACCCACGGTGCCCCGTCGAAGACCGCCATGATCACGGACACGACCGGCGTCGTCACCGCTCCCGTTCCGCCGCCCCCGTTCGAGGCGAACGCGCCACGCTCATCAATCTACCGCTCGACGGGCGAAGCCGAAAGATGGATCGGCGAACCTTCTGATCGAGTGGCACTGCGCGGTCGATCGTGGGATGCTCGGGCAGGCGCCGTGAGCTCCCGCGAGCGGCGGCGTCCACGACATGCGTACCGGACCCACCGGCGCCTCTTCCCTCTCGCTCTGGCAAGGCTCACGCCGCGAGTGGCTGTTCGTTCTTCTCCGTCAGCAACTTTCGGTATTACGCATTGCGTGACGGTCTACCGTTGCGGTGGGCTCGAGCCTGGGACGAGGAGCCCATCGGCGTCGACTACATGATCATCAAAGATGGCGATCTGGGTCCGGAGTGGACGGCCGGCAAGCCCCGGCGAATCGCTGAGCGTCTCGCTCGTGACCGCAACCTGGCTCGCGTCTTACCCGTCATCGGCGAGTTCCCGTTGCCCGAGGGCTCGACGGCCACCGTGCGAGCTCGACGTGTCGGAACCGGCCCGGCGGTAGCGCTCTCGACCTTCGGTCGACGACTCGAGCAGGCGATACGGCGCCGCCTTTCCCCGGTCGCCCGTGACATCGACGGCCTCGAGATCCGCAGCGTCACCACCGAAGAGCGGGCTCGAGACGGCCGGGTCGACCGCGTGGAACTCGAGGCGCGGGCGGCGACGGTCGGAGACTTCTCGCGACCGCGCCCGGCGCTCCTCCGCGTCCACGACCTCCGCCTGGTCGTGGAGGATGCCCTGGTGAATCCCTTCAGTCTCGACGAGGAGAGTCGGCTCGACCCGCTCGACGCCGGGCGCATCCGATTCGAGCGGGCGACGATCCTCTCCGCCGATCTCACCGCCTTGCTCCGGGATTTGAAAGGCTTCAGTAAGGCATCGGTCGAGCTAGGGCGCGGCTTCGCGTCCTTCGCGTTCACGCAGTTCGGCCCCGACGTTCGTGCGCGCGTGCGGATTCTCCCCGGGCGCGATGGACCGATCGTCGTCGTCGCAGATCACGTCTCGGTGGGCGGGGTGGCGATCCCCGCTCTGCTCGTCACCTGGGTCGTCCGCAATTACGATCCCTCGCCGGTGATGGCGGCGCGCTCCCCGGCACCCATCGGGGTGGGGCGGATCGACATCAGTCCGGATGCCATCCGGATTTCGCCAAATCGTTGACGTGAGCCCATCGCTCACCGCGGTCAGGCTACCCGGCGGGCACCCAACCGCCCGGCCCGCGCTGGGCAGCCGAGTCTGACCGCCGAGGTCTCTCAACGCCGTCTGCTTCGGCGCGCCTCGACGGCCAGGACGGCCGCGAAGTGGCGGATCCCGGGGATCGACCCAGCGAGATTCTCGACGCGGAAGCGCCGGCGAGGATCCGGCAGCACTCGGCGAGCGAAGGGAATCCAGAACCCGGTGATCCGCACATCCTCGAATCCGCCGAGTCGGCAGAGTGCACGGATCTCACGCCGGGTGACGAAGTCGTGAGTAGCCCAGTTGCGCTCGTCCGACCGGAAGCTGCGACTCCGATAGTCTCCGAGATATGCACGCCACAGTCGCGCCGCTCGGCGGGTGTTGTGATGCGGCTCCACGAGGAAGAGTCGACCGCCTGGGCGCACGACAGCCCCGAGAGCCGCGAAAATCTCGTCCCGCCGATGGAGGTGGTGCAAGCTCTGGAGAATCAGCGCCGAGTCGATCGAGGAGTCTGCGACGTGGGCCCGCAGATCGAGCGCCGAGGCACCGATCACCTCGACGTTGCGCAGACCGTCAGCAGCGCATCGTTCGCGCAGCATCTGTTGCATATCGGGGACCAGCTCGACCGCCCTCACCGATGAGGCACGCCGGGCGATCAGCGCGGTGAAGTACCCGCTTCCGGCGCCGAGGTCGAGAGCTCGACCATAGCCTTCGGGTGCCCAGACCTCCTCGATCAGCCGGCGACAGGGATGGTCGTGCTGCTCGGCCTCGCCATACCGGTGATTCTGGTCGTAGTTCACCGCTCCGGCGCCCGAGAACGTTGTTTCGTTGGAGAGCCGGTTGATGACGTCGAGCTTCGCGCGCGAGGCTTCGGAGAGAAGGGCCATCTTCACCGGGTGGGGCAGGACGAGATACAGGAGGTAGTTTCGACGGCCGATCTCGATCAGTGCCATCGCGCCATGGTCCGATCCGTCGTCTTGCGGAAGAGGACGTTCAGGTAGGGCAGGCAGAGCGACGGCGGCAGCCCCGCGCCTCGCAGGAGCGTCACGCACGCGCTGAAGAACGGCAGCAACGCGCGACGGGTGCGAGACCGCGTCGTGTCACGGAAGAATCGCCACCCGTACCCTGCCTCCTCGGTGACGTCCTCGAGGCCGGCCCAGCCGGACGAGGGCAAGCAATCACGGAGCGAAGCGTTGCGCCAACCCGTGCCGTCCATCGTGAATTCCTCGAAGCTTTCCAGACCGAACTTCCGCGACCGGCACGTGCGCGCGTACGCGAAGGCCATGCGTGGCGGCAGCCACTGGATCAGCGGCAGTCCGACAGAGTGCGTCTCCAGAGGAAACCAGCGATTCGGGGTGTCGAGGATCGTGACGTGGCCGCCCGGCGCGAGCACGCGGTAGTACTCGTCCACCTGGACGCGCCGGTGCCGCTCGGGAAGGTGTTCCACGACGCCGACGACCACCACGAGATCGAAGATGCCCGGCGGCCACGGCAAACGGCACGACTCGTCCTGGGACAAGAGCGCCACGTCGCGCACCTTGTCGAGCCCCATCTCGGCAACCTTCGTCCGGACGATCGTGACAAATGCCGGGTCGACGTCGAAGCAGTGGATCCCCGCCACCGCCGGCTGCTCGGCTAGATATTCGGTGATGTGGCCGAACGAGCAGCCGACCTCGAGAACTGAGAGGCCCGTGATGCCACGTGCGTGAAGATGGCGGAACAACGGACCCAGGAAATGCGCGCCGCGCGTCTCCTTGAAGTGGAGGTAGGCCGGCGCCCGGCGCGCGCCCTTGCGCTCGATGAGCATCCGGATCACGCTCTCGCTGTAGCGGCTCGAGTATTCCCGGCCGTCCACCGTGAGCAGCCGGCGGTCCCCGGCATCCACGAGTCGGTAGGGAAGCTCGCTCATACCCCTACTCAGCCTTGGTGCAGACCGCGAACAGCTTGTTGCTGAGCCAGCGGCCGACCGGCCAGCTCTTGAGGGCGCGGATCCATCGACTCCGGCTCTCGCCGAGAAGAGAGGTGCCCTCGAGCTCGACGGCCGCAAAGCGCGGTGTGAGGAGCCGCTCGAGGCGACGAGCCGAGAGGGGAGAAATGTGCGTAGGATCGTCCCGCAGGCGCCTCAGGTCCCGCGCACGCACGGCGGCACGCGCGTCATACAGCCGCTTGACCGGATAGTTCGGGGTCGTGAGGGCGAGCCGCCCGCCCGGACGAAGGGCGCGGTGGATCTCCTCGAGAGTTTGCGTTGGGGACTTCGTGTGCTCGATTACCTCGACTAGGGTAACGAGGTCGAACGCACCGCCGCGAAATGGAAGCTGCTCCGAGCGGGCCACGACGACGCGGAATCCCTTGGCCCGTATTCGGCGGGCGCGCGTGAGACTGATCTCACAACCCACGACAAGGGCTCCAGTGAGGTGCGACTCAAAGAACCCGAGGTAACGGCCGTCGCCGGCGCCTACGTCCAGCACCGCGCGCGGGCGAGCCCGGACGAGCTCTTTGAACCGGCGGTAGACGAACTCCGGTACCGCGTCGTCGATCGGAAACGCGTCAGCGTAGTCCTCGAACAGCGCGGTCGGGGGCGCACCGAGCGAGACTTGTCTGACGAAGCGCACTTCGGCTTCGAGGAGGGCGTGCGCGTCGTAGTGGCCGACCACCTCGCGCGCGCGGTCGCCGAGGCGCCGCGCGAGGCTGGCGTCGCTCAGCAGTCGCTGAATCGCCCGCGCGATGTCGCCGGTGTCCTCGGGATCGAACAGCAAGCCGCTCACACCGTCTTCGAGCAGCGACGGGATACCCCCGCGGGCAGCGCCGGCGCACGGCAGCGAGCACGCCATGGCCTCGAGCAGTGCTTTCGGGTGGCCCTCGGTGAGCGACGGAAGCACGAAGACGTCCGCGCCCGCGAGGTGCCTGGGCACCTCGCCAAAGGGCACGACGCCGCGGAACTCGACGTCGACACCCGCTTGCTGCGCGCGGCGCTCGATCGTCTCGCGGCGGCCTCCCTCGCCGATGATCACGAGGCGCGCGGGCGGGACGATGCGCCTCATGGCGTCGACGAGTCGCTCCAGATTCTTCTCGCGCGAGAGGCGCCCGACGTATAGCACGCACTTGCGATCGCTCGAGCCGGACGAGCGCGACGGCGCGAAGACCGCGAGGTCGACGCCGTTGGGGACGTAGAGGATCCGGCCCGATCCACCGAGCGTCTCGACGTGGGCGCCGAGCTCCCGCGACGTGGCGATCACACCGGCCGCGCGCGGGATCGCGATTCGCTCGAGCAGCCGGTAGAGCCAGGGTTTCACCCGGGAGCCCGCGATCCGCGCGACCTCGCCGTACCTATAGCCGTAGGTGACGACGTAGGGCGTCCGGTAGAGCCAGCGGGCCACCAAGGCCGGGATCACGCCAGGAAATTGCTCGACGCGCAGGACCTGGCAGCGACGAAACTCGCGGTGATACACGAGGGGAAGAAGGACGGCCCACAGCCGGCTCGGCCAGCGGCCGCGCTTGGGGAGGACAACGACCCGCTCGCACAGGAGTGGATCGGACGTGAAGTCAGCCAGGGCCTCATCGAAGTAGCTGAAGTAGAGGACCGTGTGGTAGGCGGCGGCGTAGTGACGAAGGTCGTATGCGAGCAGGCGTTCATGTTGGCCGCCGCGGCGGAGATCCGTGAGACCACTACCCAGAGCCGGCAGCACGCCGACGACCGAGCCACATGTCTGACTCACGCGCGCGCCTCGGCGTAGGCGGTCAGGAGCGTCTCGACGACGGCATCGGCGCCGAAGCGCTCGGCGACGAAGCGCCGGGCGTTCTCGCCGAGACGCCGGCGGAGCTCCTCATCGTCGAGAAGCCGGAGGATCGCCTTGGCGAGCGCGTCCGGATTGTTCCTCTCGACCACGAGACCGGTCTCGCCGTCGACGATCTGTTCGGGGATCCCGCCGGCGCGCGAGCCGACGGTCGGGCGTCCGGCGGCGCCGGCTTCGAGCGGGACGCGCGAAAGCGCCTCTGGGCCGACCGAGGGCACGACGACGAGATCAGCGGCCCGGTAGAGGGCGTGCATCGAGTCGTGCGCTATGCGCCCGAGCCAGCGGACGTCCGCGAGCGGGGTCGCGGTCGGGCGGCTGTCGCCGGCGATCAGGAACACCGCGTCGGGCCGCGCGCGGGCCACGTGGGCCGCAGCGCTCAGGAACACCGGACCTCCCTTGCCGAGCGAGACCTTGCCGACGTACAGGATCGCGACGCGACCGTCGAGCCCGTGGCGAGCGCGTAGCGCCTTCACGTCCGCTTCGTTCAGTGCGGAGTCATCGGGTGACGGCGTGTAAACGACCCGAGCGCGCTCGCGTCGGCCGTGTCCCGCCCGCAGATAGATCTCGAGGAGGCCCGCGCTCACGCCGATCAGGCCGTCGAGCCGCCGGAGCACGACGTTCTTCAGCTGAGCATCGGCGTAGAGCAGCGCCAGATGGAGTCGGACCGCCGCTCGCCGCAGGCGTCCGGCGCCGATATAGTGGTCGAGGTAAAAGGGGACACAGTCGTGCTGGAGCTTCAGCGCGCTGCAGTTGCCTGGTACGAATTCGTGGCTCAGCAGGCAGGTGGCGATCGGGCAGATCAGCCCTGCGTCGCGGAGCGTGAGGAAGACAGGGCGGCCGAGGTACCGCCCCGCGAGATAGCTGCCAACCAGCGCGTGCTTGTCCTGCGCGTGGATGACCTCGGCGCCGGTGCGCCGCGCTTCGACGACGATCGCGCGGCAGAGACGAAGGTGGAACCACGGGCTGACGAGTGTGCGCGTTGGCGCGAGGGAGGCGCCCGCCGCGAGGCGGCGGCGAATCGGAAACCGGACGATCCGCGGGCCGGGGCCGTCCTCACAGCCGGGGCCGCCCCAGCCAGGCGTGACGACGGTCACCATGTGACCCCGTTGGGTGAGCAAGCCCCCGAGAGCCTCGATCGACCAGGGGCTCCCTCCGGGCGCGAAAGGCGCATAGTATTCGGTCGCGAAGAGGATCCTCATCGCGGGGAGCAGACGACGTAGAAGCCAGCGTTTTCCTCGGGCCAGTGCGCCACCAGACGCCGCCGCAATTCGCTGAGTCGCCGATATGCGGTCAGCGACACCCCGCCGACGACGTCGATCAGCCCGATCAGTGGTGTATCGTACACACTCGGGTGAGTCCGCACGATCGTGAAGCCGTTGCGCGCGAGCTCGGCGCGCAGCTCGTCGAGCGTGTACTCGATCTTATGGTCGGGGTCTGAATAACAGAAGAGTCCGGCACGGTCGAGTCGACGCTTCCAGGTAGTCCCCCGGTTGGGTACCCCGAGGAGCAAGAGGCCGCCGGTCTTCAAGACGCGCCGGATCTCGGCGAGCACGAGATCGCGTTTGTGCACGTGCTCGAGCAGATCTAGGCACAGGACGATATCGAAGCGCGCATCTGCGAAAGGCAGTCCGCTTTCCACGTTGCTGGCCACGAAGCCAACGTTCGTTGCCCCGGTTCCACGGCTCGTGCGCCGACCGACCCCGAGGGACGCGATGTCTGCGTCGACCCCGGCGACTCGTACGCAGTGCCGAGCGGCCTTGAGCGTGTGCATGCCATTGCCACAACCGACGTCGAGAAGCGCGGCGCCCGCCGACAAATGCTCGAGATACCAATAGTGCTCCGGGGTGTCGCCGAGCAGATGCTTGGGGTGAACGTATTCGCGACTCTTCCCTGTCCACTTGGTGAGCCGGATGGCGAGTCGCTTGGCCTTGGCGTTGGCGAAGACGATTGCCGAGAGGACGAGACGACGCAGGCGGCGACTCATCGTGTCAGGCGGATCGCCACGTAGATCGAACGCACGGCGTTGCCGAGTCGGCGCAGCCGCGGCGAGCGCAGCCTCCGACCCGGGACGGGCTGGAGGTTCGCCGCGCCGAAGCCGCTCGACTTGAGGATCGCCTCCCACTCGCGGTACCGCACGGGCCGCTCGGCGATGCCCAGCGGCTCCGACCGCGCGCGCATCGTGCGCGCCTCGCGCGCGTGCCAGGGCCCAGCCCACGGCGAGGCGCGCTCGATCCCGAGATAGCGTCCGCCGGGCGCCAGCACGCGCTCGATCTCGCGCAGAGCGCGGACCGGATCCGGAAGACGGTAGAGCACGACCTGGGAGTAGATCGCGTCGAACTGCCCATCATCGAACGGGAGCGCCTCCGCATCGGCCGCGGCGTGGACGTCAGGCATCGCACCGAGGACGTGTCCCACGCTCACGGCCTGTTGGCGCAGATAGCGCGGTGAGATGTCGGTCGCGACCACGTACGCCCCAGGCGCCTTCGCCTTGGCGAGAGCGCTCGCGTAGCAAAGTCCGCCGCCGATTTCCAGGAACCGGCGTGTCCGGCCGTCGACGATGGTCGGCAGCCATTCGGTGTCACACCACTCGAGCCAGTAGCGCTTGTGCATGAATAGGCGGCGCCACGTCGGCAATCCCGAGTCGACGTGGACCAGGTCCTCGTTGACCTTGACGGGCTCGCGCGCGCTGACCAGGAGATCCCAGACTCCGCCCTCCGCCGCGAATCGCCGCCGACACCCGGGACACACGACGTCCCCGGCCAGCGCGCCCACGGTCTTGCCGCAGTCAGGACAGCGTACGAGGGCGGGCTCTGCCGAACTCATCGACCACCTTTTGGTACACCTTGCGCACACGATCCACGGTCATGTCCCAGCGGAAGTGTCGCTCGACTCGCTCCGCCGCGGCCGAGCCGAACCGGGCGAGGAGCGCCGGATCGCGCAGCAGCTGGAGCACCCGCTCGACGAACGCGACCCGGTCATTCCTGCCGACAAGGAACCCGCAGCCCCCGTCGTCCACCATCTCGGCGAGCGAGGCCACCCGGAAGGCGACGACCGGCTTGGCGCAGGACATCGCCTCCTGGGGCGCCAGGGGGAAGCCCTCGAGCAGCGAGGGAAACACGAACACGTCGGCCAGGTTGAGGATCGGGACCTTTTCCGCCTCGGGCACGTACCCCGCGAAGACCACGTCGCGCTCGAGGCCGAGCTTGCCCACGAGCGCGGTGAGCTTGGCGCGCAGCGGCCCAGCGCCGACCCACAGCAGAGCGACCGGTCCCGGCGCGCTCCGCCGGATCTCCGCGAACGCCTCGACGAGAAAGAACGGGTTCTTGCGGTGGATCAGCGGTCCGAGGCACAGGAGAACGCGCTTGTCCTCGAGGCCGTAGCGCTTCAGGAGAGCCCGGTCCTTCGGCATCGGCGCGTACTTCGTGCCGACGCCACAATACACGACGGTGACGTGATCGGTGGCGAGCCCGAGCTCGTCGGCGAGCTGGCGCCGCGCGAACTCGCTGTCCGTGATCACACGGTCGGAGGCCGCGAGCACGCGCCTCTCGATCACAGGATTCAGCGGGCTCGGATCGAGGTGGTGATGATGCGTCACCACCGGAACCGGCAGCCCGTAGCGCCGGCGCGCGAGGAGCGCGGCCGGGCCGACGAATCGCACGGAGTGGGCGCGCAGGAGATCGAAGGGGCTTGTGTCCCACACGCGTTTGATCGCGCGTGGCCACACGAAGGGCGTGACGTACCAGCGAAGCCCCTTCGGGGGCCACACGGGGTGCACGTTGAGGCCGGGCACGCCGCGCTCGTGGGGCTTCCCTCGCGCGAGCAGGACGTCGCACTCGACGCCCAGTCCGGCCAGACCCTTGAGAAGGTCGCGCTCGTAGACCTCGCCGCCCGATCCGGATTCGGGCGCGATGCCGCAGTGGGGAGAGCAGATCCGCATCAGGCCACGCCCTCCGATCGAGCCACCGCCCGAAGCGTGTCGACGACGAGCGCGCGGTCCTCGGCGCTCAGGTCGGGCGAGCTCGACACGTAGAGGCCTCTCGAGACCAGGTCGGCGGCGATCGGCGTATCCGCCGGGTCGAAGCCGAGGCCGCGATACGGCGTCTGGTCGGTGATCAGCGAGAAGAAGGGCCGCGTCTCGATCCCCGCGGCGTGCAACGCCGCCTCGACCCGCCGACGGAGCGACGGCGTGCGAAAAAGCATGTGGTAGCCGAAGTGGGCCGCCCGGGCGAAGGGACGCTCGGAAGGGAGCCGCTCGATCAGCCGGTCGAGCCCGGAGAGCGCCGCGTTCAGCGCGTCGACGTTCTGTCGCCGCCGGTCGATGTACGCGTCGATCTTTCCCAGCTGCACGCACCCGATGGCGGCACAGA
>Ga0306924_10001340_pt1 | contig 22381 bp, 23 predicted proteins | sample sta12Can44000111_FD_203756 | JGI IMG/M metagenome (GOLD analysis project Ga0306924, IMG submission 203756) | Lab enrichment of tropical soil microbial communities from Luquillo Experimental Forest, Puerto Rico - statanox.12C.anox.44.000.111 (v2)... | ecosystem: Environmental > Terrestrial >...
CGGCGGCTCCCTCGAAGACCTGGACGCGGTGCGCGCGGCGGTCGCGACGCCGCTGCTGCGCAAGGACTTCGTCCTCGATCGCTACCAGCTGCTCGAGGCCCGCCTCGCCGGGGGGGACGCGGCGCTGCTCATCGTCGCGGCCCTGTCGGACGCCGCGCTGCGCCGGCTCCTCGACGACGCCGCGGCGCTCTCGCTCGCGGCCTTGGTCGAGGTGCATGACGACCGCGAGCTCGATCGCGCGCTCGCGGCGGGCGCGCGGCTCGTCGGCGTCAACAACCGCGATCTCCGCACGTTCGCGGTCGACCTCGGGACGAGCGAGCGGCTGCTGCCGCGGCTGCCGCTCGAGGTGAAGGGGGTGGCGGAGAGCGGCGTGCGCACCGTGGCCGACGCGCGCCGCCTGCGCGCCGCGGGCGCACCCAACCTGCTCGTCGGCGAGGCGCTGGTGCGGGCGCCGGACCCGGGAGCTCTGCTCAGGGAGATGACATCGTGAACTGCCCCCTCTCCCTGCCCTCTCCCCCGGTGGGGGAGAGGGTCGATTACACGCCATGCCACGCGTTTCGTCACCCTCGCCCCGCCGCCAGGCGGGGAGAGGGACGGGGAGAGGGGCTCGTACCGTGAGTCGCGTCCGCGTGAAGGTCTGCGGCATCACCCGCCTCGAGGACGCGCTCCTCGCCGCCTCCTTCGGCGCCGATGCGCTCGGGTTCAACCTGTGGCCGGGCTCGAAGCGGCACGTCGACCCGGACGCGGCGCGCGCCATCGTCGATCGCCTGCCGCCCTTCGTCACGCCGGTCGGCGTGTTCGTGGATCAGCCGCCCACGACCGTGCTGGCGCTCGCGGCGCAGGCGGGCGTGCAGGTGGTGCAGCTCCACGGCGACGAGAGCTGGGAGGACGTGAACGGCTACCCGATCCCCGCCGTGAAGGCGGTGCGGCTCGCCGGCCCGGAGAGCCTGCGCGACCTCCACCGGTACCGCGTGCGCGGCTTGCTGCTCGACGCCCCTTCGCAGGGCTTCGGCGGCAGCGGCACCACCTGCGACTGGGGGCTGGCGCGGCAGGTGGCGGAGCGGTTTCCGGTCGTGCTCGCCGGCGGCCTCACCCCGGAGAACGTGGGCGAGGCCATCCGCGCGGTGCGGCCGTGGGCGGTCGACGTGGCGAGCGGCGTCGAGAGCGCGCCCGGCGTGAAGGACCCCGACAAGCTGCGCCGGTTCATCGAGAGCGCGATCAAGGAGAGCCCGTGACCACCATCCCCGACGCCCGCGGCCGCTTCGGCGACTACGGGGGGCGCTTCGTCCCCGAGACGCTCATCCCGGCGCTGGACGAGCTCGAGGCGGCCTGGCGCGCCGCGCGCGGGGACGAGGTGTTCCAGCGCGAGCTGGACGAGCTGCTGCGCCGGTTCGCGGGGCGCCCGACGCCGCTCGGCGAGGCCCGCCGCATGTCTTCGGACGTCGGCGGCTGCAGGGTGATGCTGAAGCGCGAGGACCTGTGCCACACCGGCGCGCACAAGATCAACAACACGCTCGGCCAGGTGCTGCTCGCCCGCCGCATGGGCAAGAAGCGCATCATCGCGGAGACCGGCGCCGGCCAGCACGGGGTCGCCACCGCCACCGCCGCCGCGCTGTTCGGGCTGCCCTGCGAGGTGTACATGGGCGGGCTCGACGTGGAGCGCCAGGCGCTCAACGTGTTCCGGATGCGGCTCCTCGGGGCGCGCGTCATCCCGGTCGAAGCGGGGTCGCGCACGCTCAAGGACGCCATGAACGAGGCGATCCGGGCCTGGGTCACGAAGGTCCGAGACACCCACTACATCATCGGCTCGGTCGCCGGTCCGCACCCCTACCCGGCGCTGGTGCGCGACTTCCAGTCGGTGATCGGGACGGAGGCGCGGGCCCAGGTGCTGGAGCTGTGCGGGCGGCTCCCCGACGCGGTCGTCGCATGCGTCGGCGGAGGCTCCAACGCCATGGGCATCTTCAGCGCCTTCGTCTCGGATCCCGGCGTGAAGCTGGTCGGCGTCGAGGCGGCCGGCCACGGTCTCGCGACGGGGAAGCACGGTGCGTCGCTCGCGAAGGGCCGGCCCGGCGTGCTGCACGGCTCGCGCAGCTACGTGCTCCAGACGCCGGAGGGCCAGATCGCGGAGGCGCACTCCATCAGCGCCGGGCTCGACTACCCCGGCGTCGGGCCGGAGCTCGCCTACCTCAAGGACGAGGGGCGCCTCACGGTGAGGAGCGCGACCGATGCGGAGGCGCTCGAGGCGCTGCAGTACCTGGCCCGGACCGAGGGCATCATCCCGGCCCTGGAGAGCGCGCACGCGGTCGCGGCGGCGCTCGACCTGGCCCGCGAGCTCGGCCCGGGGGGTCTCCTCATGGTGAACGTCTCCGGCCGGGGCGACAAGGACGTCGACCAGGTGCGGAGAGCGCTGGCGCCCGCGGAGCCCGCGCCGGTGAGACGGAGGGCGCCGGTGCGCCGGACGCGTTCCTCTCCCCGACCCTCCCGCCGCCGGGCGGGCGGAGGGCGGAAGTCGCCAGGGACGCGGCGGAGCGCGCGATGAGCGAGACGGCGAAGCCGATGGTCACGCGCGAGGATCGGATCGCGTCGATGTTCGCCGCCGCGCGCGAGCGCGGCGAGGCGGCGCTCCTCACCTACCTCATGGCGGGCGACCCGGACGTCGCCACCTCGAAGGCGGCCGCGCTCGCCTGCGCGGAGGGCGGCGCCGACCTGATCGAGATCGGGATGCCCTTCTCGGATCCGATCGCCGACGGGCCGACGATCCAGCGCGCCGCGGAGCGCGCGCTGGCGAGCGGCACGCACGTGGGCACGGCCCTGGAGGTCGCGGCGCACGTGCGAGCCCGCTCGACGGCGCGGCTCGCGCTCATGGGGTACCTGAACCCCGTCCTCTCCTACGGCCTCGACCGCTTCTTCGCCGACGCGGCGCGGAGCGGCGTGGACGCCGTCATCCTCCCCGACGTGCCGCCGGAGGAGGCGGGCGAGCTGCGGCACGCCGCGGCCACCGCGGGCGTGAAGACCGTGTTCCTGCTCGCCCCCACCTCGACGGACGCGCGCCGCCGGGCCGCGGCCGAGGCCGCGAGCGGGTTCCTCTACTTCGTGTCGGTGACCGGCGTGACCGGCGCGCGCCGGGCGTTGCCGGAGGATCTCGCCGCGCGGGTGGCGGAGGTCCGGGCCGCCTCGCCCGTCCCGGTGGTGGTCGGCTTCGGCGTCTCCACGCCGGCGCAGGCGCGCGAGGTCTCGCGCCTCGCCGACGGCGTCGTCGTGGGCAGCGCCATCGTCGCTCGGGTGGCGGAGCAGGGCAGCCGGACCGCGCGCGCCGAGCGCGTCCGGCGCTTCGTCCGATCGCTCAAGCGCGCGATGCGCCGTTAGCCGAGAGTACCGTGCCTCACAAGACCGACGACGTCCGCATCGCGGGCATCCACGAGCTCGCCCCGCCGGCCCACCTCATCCGCGAGTTCCCATGCACGGAGCGCGCGTCCGAGGTGGTCCACGCGGCGCGCCAGGCGCTCCACCGGATCCTGCACGGCGCGGACGACCGCCTGGTGGTGGTGGTCGGGCCCTGCTCCATCCACGACGTGCGCGCCGCCCGCGAGTACGCGGCGCGCCTCGTCGCCGAGCGGCGGCGGCTCGCGGGCGACCTCGAGATCATCATGCGCGTCTACTTCGAGAAGCCGCGCACGACGGTGGGCTGGAAGGGGCTCATCAACGATCCGGAGCTCGATGGGACCTTCCAGATCAACCGCGGCCTGAGGCTCGCCCGCGAGCTCCTCCTCGACATCGCGGAGCTGGGGCTGCCCGCCGGCTGCGAGTACCTCGACATGATCACGCCGCAATACCTGGCCGACCTCGTGTCCTGGGGCGCGATCGGCGCGCGCACCACCGAGAGCCAGGTCCACCGCGAGCTGGCGAGCGGCCTCTCCTGCCCGGTCGGGTTCAAGAACGGCACCGACGGCAACGTGCGGATCGCGGTGGACGCCATCCGCGCCGCCCGCGAGCCGCACCACTTCCTGTCGGTCACGAAGGGCGGCCACTCCGCGATCGTCGCCACGGTCGGCAACGAGGATGGTCACCTCATCCTGCGCGGCGGCCGCACGCCGAATTACGACGCGCAGAGCGTGGCCGCCGCCTGCGACGAGCTCGCGCGCGTGGGGCTCGATCCGTACCTCATGATCGACGCGAGCCACGCCAACAGCCGCAAGGACGCCCCGCAGCAGCTCCCGGTGTCCGAGGCGATCGCGGCCCAGCTCGCGGCGGGCGAGCCGCGGATCGCCGGCGTCATGATCGAGAGCCACCTCGTCGCGGGGCGGCAGGACCTCGTGCCCTGGTCCCTCGTCTACGGACAGAGCATCACCGACGCCTGCCTCGGCTTCGAGGAGACGATCCGCGCGCTCGACGTGCTGGCCGCTGGCGTGCGGCGCCGGCGCGCGCCGTAGCACCTGCCGTTCGCCCTTCGGCTACGGCCGGCTACGCCGGCCAGAGCCTGCCCTGAGCGTAGGCCGCGGGCGGCCGGAGCCGAAGGGCTCAGGGCGAACGGACCTGTGAACGGACCTACGTCGCGAGAGGCCGCCCCACGGCGCCCGCGATCACCTTCACCTGCTTCATGAGCTCGGCGAACTCGGGCAGCGCCAGCGACTGGTGGCCGTCGGAGAGCGCCTGCTCGGGGCAGGGGTGCACCTCGATGATGAGGGCGTCGGCGCCGGCCGCGACTCCGGCCCGCGCCATGGCGGGCACGTGCTTGCGCAGGCCGATGCCGTGGGAAGGATCCACCACGACGGGGAGGTGCGTCAGCGACTTCAGCACGGGGATCGCGTTGAGGTCGAGCGTGTTGCGGGTCATCGTCTCGAAGGTGCGGATGCCGCGCTCGCAGAGCGCCACCTGGTAGTTGCCGTGGGCGAGGACGTACTCGGCCGCCATGAGCAGCTCCTTGATGGTGGCCGCGGGTCCACGCTTCAGCAGGACCGGACGCTTCACCGAGCCGAGCTTCCGCAGGAGCGAGAAGTTCTGCATGTTGCGAGCGCCGATCTGGAGCACGTCGGCGTACTCGGCGCACATCGCGAGGTCGTCGGGGTCCATCACCTCCGTCACGACCTTGAGGCCCGTCGCCTCGCGCGCCAGCGCCAGCAGCTTCAGCCCTTCCTCCCCGAGCCCCTGGAACTCGTACGGGCTCGTGCGCGGCTTGAAGGCGCCGCCACGCAGGAACGTGGCGCCGAGCGCCTTCACGCCGCGGGCGGACTCGAGGATCTGCTCCTTCGACTCGACGGAGCACGGGCCGGCGATGACCGCGACCGCCGGACCGCCGAGCTTCGCGCCACCGACGTCGATGACCGTGTCCTCCTCCTTCACCTCGCGTGATACGAGCTTGAACGGCTGCGACACGCGGATGGCGTCGGCGACGCCGGGCATGTCCGTGAAGAGCCCCACCTCGAGCGCCCCCTTGTTGCCGGTGATGCCGATGGCGACGCGCTGCGCGCCGGGGATGGCGTGGGGCGTGTATCCGAGCCCGCGGATCTTCTCGGCGACCGCCTCGATCTCCGCCTGCGTGGCGTGCGGCTTCATCACGATGAGCATCGCGGGAGTGTAACGCCTGGGTCGAGCCGGCACCAAACGCGGTCGAGGTCGTGGTCGACGGTTTCGTCTCCCTCGCCCCGCCGCCAGGCGGGGCGAGGGTCGGGGAGAGGGGCTGTGGTCGTCGCGGCCGTCCCTTGCGCCGCGCCCCGTTCCGCGGCAGGAAAGAGGGCCACCATGGCCGCCCTCGCGAAGCGCGTCCTCATCGTTCAGCCGGGCTCCGCCCCCGCCCCCATGCGCGAGCGCTTCGGCGACTTCCCGGACTGGTTCGCCCGCTACCTCGCGCCGCGCGTCGCCCTGGCGGTGGTGCGCCCCTACGAGCACCCCCTCCCGGCACCGTCCGGCTTCCACGGCGTGCTCGTCACCGGCTCGCTGGCGAGCGTCACCGACCCGACCGCGTGGATAGAGGAGACGGGCGCGTGGCTCATCGAGACGGCGCGGACGGTTCCGGTGCTGGGGGTCTGCTTCGGACACCAGCTCCTCGGGTGCGCGCTGGGCGGGCGCGTCGAGCGGAACCCGCGCGGCCGCGAGGCGGGGACGGTCGAGATCGAGCTCACGGCGGCCGGCGAGCGCGACCCGCTCTTCGCCGGGCTGCCGCGGCGCCTCCTCGTCCAGCAGACGCACGAAGATCACGTCGCGGAGCTGCCGCCGGGCGCGACGCTGCTCGCGGGAAACGCTCGCACACCGGTGCAGGCGTTCGCGGCGGGCGATCGCGTGCGCTGCGTCCAGTTTCACCCGGAGTTCGACGGGGCGCGGTCCCGCTTCCTCGCCGAGCTGCGGCGCGCGCGCGGCGAAGCCGCGGCGTGGGGCGACGTGGATCCGGCCTCGATCCGCGAGACGCCCGAGTGCACCGCCGTCCTCGACCGCTGGCTGACCCATTTCGTCGGGGCCCCGGCGTGAGGCGCGACCGCCGCTGGGACTTCCTCTACGACCGCGAGAAGCAGCCCGTGAAGGACTGGCTGCTGGCGCGCTTCGCCGAGGCGCTGGCGGAGGAGATCGCCGCCTGGCCGCCACCGTGGGACGAGGCGGTCCCGGAGGAGCTGCGGGCGCGGCACGCGGCCGGGCTCGGCGCGCCCCTGCCCGAGGCGGGCGTGCGATTCGCGCTCGAGCTGGCGCGGCTCGAGGTCGTGTGCGCGTTCGACCGGATCGATCGGCTCATGACCGACGAGGCGCCCCGGCGCTGGCGCGGCGAGGCGGAGACGGCGGCGGGGCACCTCCTCGTGCGGCTCGTGACCGAGCGTTGCCTCGAGCTGAAGGAGCGGGCCGAAGCCGCGCGCGTCAGCCGCGACGAGCTGGCGGGTGCCGTCGAGCAGGTGGAACGGATCCTGTACCGCCCTCCAGGAGGCGAGGGACAAGCCCCGGCCCTACGGAACCGGGACTGAGGAGGCAGTCTCGCGACGATCACATCGGCGCGAGCCCGCCAGGGCCCGCGACCACCGGCTGCCCGACCTGGAACGGCAGGTAGCCCTCGTACACGTACCGCTCGAGCCCGCCGTCGTCGAAGCGGACGAAGATCTCGTACCAGCGCCGCTCCGCCGAACCCTGGCTGGCGGCTGCGCCGACCATCGCGCCACCGACCGCGCCGGCCACCGCGCCTGCTGCGCTCGCGTGGTAGTGCCCGTAGTACGAGTGACCGCCGAAGGCGCTCCCGAGCAGCCCGCCGATGAGCGCGCCTGCGACGGCGCCACCCGCCGGATTCCCCTCGTCGCGCTGGACGGTCTCGCGAACCGACTCCACGTGGCCCGGGCGTGACCACTCCCCTCCCCCGTTGGGATCGTTCCAGGTCGTAGTGGTGGTGCGGGTGGTCACGCAGGCGGACAGCACGACCAGCGAGGCGGCGAAGGCGATGAGCGGGCGAGTGCGCATGGCGAGCGCTCGTTGTGCATGGGTCGTGCCGTGCGCCGTCCGCGAAACCACCCAGATTCTGGCTGCGACAGGGCGCTGGCGACGTGATGCGAGGCGATGGCCTGTGCCGGAGAGTCACGGTCGCGGCGGCCGCTCGTGGGGCAATGGAGGACCCCGGCGCACCCCGCCCCCGAACAGCAGCCACGCGAGCGCCGCGAGCAGGAGCAGCCCGGCCAGCAGCCACAGCCACTGGAGCGGCAACCCATCCGCGCCGGTCGCCTGGCCGAGCGCGATCACCGGAGCAGCCAGGAGTAGGAACACAGCCATGGGGCGCGAGGTCACGCTCCCACGATCGTCATCGCCATCCGGCGGCGCACGCGCCGCCGGGGCGTCGAGCGCTACCTACTTCGACTCCTTGGTCTCCTTCGGCACCTTCTCCCAGTCGGCGAGGAACTTCTTCAGGCCGATGTCGGTGAGGGGGTGCTTGGCGAGCTGCTCCAGCACGTTGAACGGGATGGTGGCGACGTCCGCGCCGAGCCGCGCCGCCTCGAGGACGTGCAGGGGGTGGCGCACGCTCGCGACGAGCACCTTGGTCGCGAAGTCGTAGTTCCGGAAGATCTCCAGGATCTGCGCGATGAGCGCCATCCCGTCCTCGGACACGTCGTCGAGCCGGCCGACGAAGGGCGAGACATAGGTGGCGCCCGCCTTCGCGGCGAGGAGCGCCTGGACCGGAGAGAAGCAGAGCGTGACGTTGGTGCGGATGCCCTCCGCGGTGAGATCGCGGACGGCCCGGAGCCCCTCGACGATGAGCGGCACCTTCACCACCACGTTCTCCGCCACCTTCGCGTAGTGGCGGGCCTCCCGCATCATGCCCTCGTACTCGACGGCGGTCACCTCAGCCGACACCGGCCCCGGCACGATCGCGGTGATCTCCTCCAGCACCTCGGAGAAGCGCCGGCCGGTCTTCGCGACGAGCGACGGGTTCGTCGTGACGCCGTCGCAGAGACCCATGGCGAGGGCCTTCTTGATTTCCCCCACGTCAGCGGTGTCGATGAAGAACTGCATGGAATCTCCTTGGCGAGGGCGGTGTAACCGCGAGGGTATAGCGGACGACTCCGACACCCCGCAAGCCGCCACCTGCGCAGTGTGGTAAACGCCTCGCATGCCGAATCGGAAGAACGCGCGCGTGGTCAAGCTGCCAGGTGGGCAAGCGGCCGCGCGACGCCGCCAGCGCGACTTCGTCGAGTACGGCCAGAGCGTGGTGGCGGCGGAGGCGGCGGCGCTCGGGCGGCTCGCGCTGGACGCCCACTTCGCGACGGCGGTCGAGTGGGTCCTGGCCTGCCGCGGGCGCGTCGTCGTCACCGGGATGGGGAAGCCTGGGTTCGTGGCCCAGAAGCTCTCCGCGACGCTCGCCTCCACCGGGACGCCCTCGCATTACCTCCACCCCGCCGACGCCGCCCACGGCGACCTCGGGCGAGTCACGCGCGAGGACGTGGTGCTGGCGCTCTCCAACTCCGGAGAGACGGAGGAGATCCTGCGGCTCCTCCCGGCGCTGAAGAAGATCGGGGCGCGGGTGGTGGCGCTCACCCGCGACGACGCGAGCCCGCTCGCGCGCGGCGCCGACCTGGTTCTCCGCATCGGCGCCATCGAGGAGGCGTGCCCGATGCGGCTCGCCCCCACCGCGTCGACCGCGGCGCTGCTGGCCGTGGCGGACGCGCTCGCGATGACGGTGTTGAAGAACCGGCCCTTCGACCTCGAGGAGTACGCGCTGTACCACCCGGGCGGCAAGCTCGGCCGGGGACTCATGAAGGTGCGCGAGGTGATGCGCAGCGGGCGGGAGAACCCGCTCGTCCGCGACACCGCGCCGCTCAAGGAGGCGGTGGCGGTCATGACCGAGACGCCCGGCCGCCCTGGCGCGTGCACGGTCGTGGACCGCGACGGCAAGCTCGTCGGCGTGTTCACGGACGGTGACCTGCGCCGGAACGTGGAGCGCGAGCGGGTGGACTTCGACGCGCCTGTCTCCGGCTTCATGTCGCGCAACCCCCGCACCGTCCGCCCGGAGGCGCTGGTCGTGGACGCGGCGCGCGTGCTCCGGCAGGCGCGCATCGACCAGGTGCCGGTCGTCGACGAGGCGGGCCGCCCGGTGGGCCTCCTCGACGTGCAGGACCTCCTCGCGGCGCGGGTGCTGTAGTGGCGCGCGCCGCCCCCGGCGAGGCCGCCCTCCGCCGCGCCGTGGTCGAGGTGTGCCGCGCCCTCCACGCGCGGGACCTCATCGGCGCCTGCGAGGGGAACGTCTCGTGCCGGCTCGGCGCCGGCCGGCTCCTCGTCACGCCCGCGGGCACGAGCAAGGCGCTCCTGCGGCCCGCGGACCTGGTGGTGGTCGACCTCGCCGGCGCGAAGCTGCGCGGCCCGGGACGCCCGTCGAGCGAGCTGCGGATGCACCTCGCCGCCTACGCCGCCCGGCCCGATGCGCAGGCGGCCGTCCACGCCCATCCCCTCACGGCGGTGGCGCTCACCGTGGCGGGCCTGCCGCCCCCCAACGACGTCATGCCCGAGGCCTCGGTGGTGCTGGGCGAGGTGGCGGTGGCGCCGTTCGCCACCCCCGGCACCGACGAGGTGCCGCAAGCGCTCGCACCGCTCCTCGCGCGCCACGACGTCGTGCTCCTGGAGCGGCACGGGGCGCTCGCGCTGGGCCGCACGCTGGCCGAGGCGTTCGACCGGATCGAGACGCTGGAGCGGGTCGCCCGCGTGGCGCTCCTCGCGCGGCTCGCCGGGCGTTGCGAGCCGCTCGCGCCGGACGCCGTCGCGAAGGTCCTCGCCGCGGCCGGCGTCACGCGGCGGCGGTGAGCCGAAGCGGGAGAGCCCCGTCTCCACTGCACCCTCCGTTCGTCCTGAGCGTAGGGCTCGCCGTCAGGCGAGCCCGTAGTCGAAGGACGAACGGAGGGCGTTTGGCAGAGCCCGGGGCGCACCGCGAGCGCACGTGGCGCTTCACGCGGCGGCCGTTATCCTGTGCCCGTTCCCTCAGGGAGGCGGCGATGCAGAGCGTGAACCCTGCGACGGGCGAGGTGCTGCACCGGTACGACGAGCACGGCCCAGGCGAGGTGGAGGCGCGGCTCGCGCGAGCCGGGACCACCTTTCCCACCTACCGCCGGACGCCGTTCGCGGAGCGCGCTCGCTGGATGGCCAGGGCCGGCGAGCTCCTCGACGCCGAGAAGGATCGCCTCGGGCGCCTCATGACGTCCGAGATGGGCAAGACCCTCCAGTCGGCCATGGCCGAGGCCGAGAAATGCGCCTGGGTCTGCCGATACTACGCGGAGCACGCCGAGCGCTTCCTCACCGACGAGCCCGTCGAGACGAGCGCCGCGCGCAGCTTCGTGCGGTACCTGCCGCTCGGGCCGGTGCTGGCGGTGATGCCCTGGAACTTCCCCTTCTGGCAGGTGTTCCGCTTCGCCGCGCCCGCGCTCATGGCCGGGAACGTGGGCCTCCTCAAGCACGCCTCGAACGTCCCCGGCTGCGCCGTGGAGATCGAATCCATCTTCCGGCGCGCCGGGTTCCCGGAGGGCGTCTTCCAGACGCTGCTCATCGGCTCGGGGGCGGTGTCGGGTGTCATCGCGGACCGGCGGGTGGCCGCGGTCACGCTCACCGGCAGCGAAGGCGCGGGCGTGAAGGTCGGGGAGGCGGCCGGGCGCGCCATCAAGAAGGTGGTCCTGGAGCTGGGCGGCTCGGATCCTTTCATCGTCCTGCCGAGCGCCGATCTGGATGCCGCGGCCAGGACGGCGGTCACCGCGCGCGTCATCAACAACGGCCAGTCGTGCATCGCCGCCAAGCGCTTCATCGTCCACGAGCGCGTCTATCCGGAGTTCGAGCGCCGCATGAAGGCGGGCCTGGAGGCGCTTCGCCTCGGCGACCCGCTACAGGCGGGCGTCGACGTCGGCCCGCTCGCCACCGAGCAGGGCATCGCGGACGTGGAGCGCCAGGTGGCCGATTCGGTGAAAGCCGGGGCCCGGCTCGTCACGGGCGGGCGGCGCGTCCCGGGGAAGGGCTGGTTCTACGCGCCCACCGCGCTGGCCGACATCCCCGCCGCCGCGCCGGCGTACCGCGAGGAGGTGTTCGGGCCGGTGGCGCTGCTCTTCAAGGTGCGGAGCGCCGACGAGGCGATCGCGGTCGCGAACGACTCCGTCTACGGCCTCGGCTCGTCCGTGTGGACGAACGACGCCGCGGAGGTGGAGCGCTTCGCGAGCGACCTCGAGGCGGGCGCTACGTTCGTGAACGCCATGGTCGCCTCCGATCCGCGGCTCCCGTTCGGCGGCGTGAAGCACTCCGGTCACGGCCGCGAGCTCGGCCCGTGGGGCATCCGCGAGTTCGTCAACGTGAAGACGGTCTACGTGCAGGAGCCGAAGCAGGGCGCCGCGGGACACCCGGCGACGCACGCGGCGGAGTGACGCTTCGGTTCATCCCGCTGCCTCGCTTTCCCCTCTCCCCGGCCCTCTCTCCGCCTGGCGGCGGGGCGAGGGAGACGAAACGCCCCGGCACCATGGTGCTCGACCTTCTCCCCGCTCGAGGGCGAGGGTGTCGCGGACCCGTCTAGTGATCGACCCTCTCCCCCACCGGGGGAGAGGGCAGGGAGAGGGGGCCGCACGGTGGGGGCTCGGTTCCAGATCACCCCGGGTACGGCCCCACCGGCTCCATGTCGTAGGCCGGCACCGCCCTGAGCAGCTCGGCGACCGTCGAGCCGGTCCCGGGCACGACGCGCTCGGGGCAGAGCTCGGCGAGGGGCTCGAGCACCCAGCGGCGCGAGCCGAGCCCGGGGTGCGGCACGGTCAGGGTCGGCGTGCGCACGACGAGGTCGTCGCAGAGGAGCAGGTCGAGGTCGAGCGTCCGCGGGCCCCAGCGGACCCTGCGCTCGCGGAAGGCGGCCCGCTCGACCGCCAGCAGCGTCTCGAGCAGCCGCTCCGGCGTGGCGGTGGTCTCGAGCTCGATCACCGCGTTGAGGTAGCGCGGCTGCGACGGTCCCATGGGCGCCGTGTCGTACACGCGCGAGCCGCGCAGGAACGTGACACCGGGGCTGGCGCGCAGCTCTCGCGCCGCCAGCGCCAGGTGCTCCCAGCGATCGCCCAGATTGGATCCCACGCCGACGTAGGCGCGCACGCACCACCCTCCGCAGCGCCGGCGCTACACGACCGGGTTCTTCAGCACGCCGATCCCGGAGACCTCGACCTCGACCCAGTCTCCACGGCGGATCGGCCCGACGCCCTCCGGCGTCCCGGTCGAGACCACGTCGCCCGGCAGCAGCGTCATGATCTGCGAGACGAAGGCGAGGAGCGCGTAGGGGTCGACGACCATGTCCTTCGTGTGGCCGCGCTGCCGCTGCTCGCCGTTCACGCGGCAGGTGACGACCACCTCGAGCGGGTCGAGATCGGTCTCCACGACGGGGCCGATCGGGCAGAAGGTGTCGTAGCCCTTGGCGCGCGTGAAGTGCTGCTCGGCGCGCTGGATGTCACGCGCGGTGACGTCGTCGAGGCACGTCCAGCCGAAGACCGCCTCGCGCGTCTCGGCGGCGGTGGCGCGCGAGAGCGTCCGCCCGACCACGACCGCCAGCTCGGCCTCGTGGTGGACCTCCTTGGACGCCTCCGGGATCCGGATCTCGCCGCCCGGGCCGATCACGGACGTCGAGGGCTTGATGAAGAGGAGCGGCTCCTTCGGCACCTCGTTCCCGAGCTCCTTCGCGTGCGCCCGGTAGTTGCGGCCGACGCAGACCACCTTCGACGGCACGACCGGCGCGAGCAGGCTCACCTCGGACAGGCCGTACGCGGGCCCCTCCGCGAGGCCGCCCGCCCACGGCTCCGCCGTGAGCGCCCGGACCTGGAGGCCCTCCACGACGCCGTAGCGCTCCCGGCCACCCCGCCTGAACCGGCATGTCCGCATCAGCGCCCCTTCAGTCCCAGGACGTCCGCCATGTCGTAGACCCCGGGCGGCCGGCCGACCACCCAGCGGGCCGCCCTCAGGGCGCCGCGCGCGAATTGATCGCGCGAGGTGGCGCGGTGGGTGAGCTCGAGCCGCTCTCCCTCGCCCGCGAAGTAGACGGTGTGCTCGCCGACGACGTCGCCGCCGCGCAGGGTCTGGACGCCGATCTCGCGCGCCGGCCGCTCGCCGATGATCCCGTGCCGCGCGAAGGCGAGATCCTTCGCCGGGTCGCGCCCGAGCGCGTCGGCCGCCACCTCGGCCAGCCGCATGGCGGTGCCGGAGGGCGCGTCCTTCTTCTTCTTGTGGTGCATCTCGACGATCTCGACGTCGTAGGCGTCGCCCAGGACCCGCGCCGCCTGCCGCACGAGCTCGAAGAGGACGTTCACCCCCACGCTCATGTTGGGCGAGAGCACGATCGGGACCCGACGCGCCGCCGCCTCCACGCGCGCCCGCGCCTCCTTCGTGAACCCGGTTGAGCCGACGACGAGCGCCACCCCCTCCGCCGCGCAGATCTCGGCGTGCGCCGCGGAGGCCTCGAAGCTCGTGAAGTCCACCACCACGTCGGCGCCGCGGCGGACCGTCTCGCGCAGGTCGGCCGAGACCGGGACGCCGATCGGCGGCAGCCCCGCCGCGGTCCCCGCGTCGAGCCCGGCCGCGAAGCCAGAACGCTCGGTGGCGCCCGCGAGCGTGAACCCCTGCTCGCGCGCCCCGCGCAGGATGTGCCCACCCATGCGACCGGACACGCCGGTCACCACCACGCGGATCATCGTCATCCCCTCTCGCCGATCACGCCGCCTTCAGCAGCCCGAACCGCACCATCACCTCGCGCAGCTTGGCGAGCGTGGAGTCCGCCACCGGCGCGAGCGGCAGCCGGATCTCGGGCCCCGCCCTCCCGAGCAGCGCCACCGCCGCCTTGACCGGGCCGGGGCTCGTCTCGAGGAACATGGCGCGGTTGAGCTCTGCGAGGGCGACCTGCTTCTCGAGCGCCTTCGCGTGATCGCCGCGGAGCGCCGCGGCGGTGAGCTCCTTCATCGCCGCGGGCGCGATGTTCGCCACGACGGAGATGACGCCGTGACCGCCGCAGGCGATGTAGGGCAGCACCGTGAAGTCGTCGCCCGACAGGTAGGCGATGGCGTCCTTCCCGACCTTCTCGAGGAGCTGGACCTGGCGGTCCATGTTGGCGGTTGCCTCCTTGATGCCGACGATGGCGCCGGCCTTGGCGAGGCGCGCCACCGTGTCGGGGAGGATGTCGCCCGAGGTGCGCGAGGGCACGTTGTAGGCGACGACCGGAAAGCGCGTCGCCTCCCAGATCGCCTGGTAGTGGCGGAACAGCCCCTCCTGCGTGGGCTTGTTGTAGTAGGGCGTCACGACGAGCGCGGCGTCGGCCTTGAGCTCCTTCGCCAGCCGGACCGCGTCGATGCACTCGTGGGTCGCGTTCGAGCCCGCGCCCGCGATGACGGCCGCGCGCCCGCGCACCTGCTCCACGACGGTCCGGATGACATCCGCCCGCTCCTTCGCGGTGAGCGTCACGCCCTCGCCGGTCGTGCCGCAGGGCACGATCCCGTCGGTGCCCTGGGCGAGCTGCCACTCGACGAGCTGGCCGAGCGCGGGCAGGTCGACCGCGCCGTCTTTCATCGGGGTGACGATGGCGACCATCGAACCTTGGAAGCGCATGGGACCTCCGGGGCGAGAGAAGTGGACTTTAATCGATCCGGCGGCGGCTGCCGAAGCGGCGCGCGGGGGGGGTGGCCGACTCTCCGCGGATGAGGTCCGCGAAGGTCTCCCTCCGCCGGGCGAGCCGCGCCACGTCGCCGTCCACCAGCACCTCCGCCGCCCGCGGGCGGGCGTTGTAGTTGGAGGACATGGCGAAGCCGTAGGCGCCAGCCGAGCGGACGCAGAGGAGCTCGCCGCCGTTCACCTCGGGCATCCGGCGGCGCTGCGCCAGGAAGTCCGAGGACTCGCAGACCGGCCCCACGACGTCGGCGACCATCTCGTCGGCCCGGGGGCGCGCCACTGGCTCGAGGCCGTGGTGGGCGGCGTAGAGCGCGGGCCGGACGAGATCGTTCATGCCGGCGTCGACGACGACGAAGTCGCGGCGGCCGTTCCGCTTGCGGTAGAGGACGCGCGTCACCAGCACGCCGGCGTTGCCGACCAGCACCCGCCCCGGCTCGAGCAGGACCTCGCCGTCGAAGCCGCGCAGCGCCTTCTTGATCGCCGCGCCGTAGTCGTCGGGGTGCGGCGCCTCCTCCTCGTCGTACTGGATGCCGAGGCCGCCCCCCACGTCGAGGTGACGGAGGTGGATGCCCTCGCGCCGCAGATCGCGGACGAGGCCCAGCACCCGCGCGATGGCGTCGAGGAAGGGACCGACGTCCGTGATCTGGGAGCCGATGTGCATCGCGACGCCCTTCACGAGCAGGGCGGGGTCGTTGGCGGCGAGCGCATAGAGGCGGCGCGCCTCGTCGATGCCGACGCCGAACTTCGACTCGCGCAGGCCGGTCGCGATGTAGGGGTGCGTCTTCGGATCGACGGCCGGATTCACGCGCAGCGCGATCGGCGCGCGCTTCTTCAGGCGCCGCGCCACGATCGCGACGCGCGCCAGCTCCTCGCCGCTCTCGACGTCGATCACCTTCACGCCCTGATCGAGGGCGAAGGCGATCTCGTCCTCGCGCTTGCCGACGCCGCTGAAGACGACCTTGCCCGGGTCGCCGCCCGCCTTGATCACCCGGTACAGCTCGCCCGCCGAGACGATGTCGAACCCGGCTCCGAGGCGGGCGAAGAGCGACAGCACCGCCAGGTTCGAGTTCGCCTTCACCGCGTAGCAGACGAGGTGGGGCAGGCCGCGGAGCGATCGCTCCAGCACCTTCCAGTGCCGGGTGAGCGTGGCGGTCGAGTAGACGTAGAGGGGCGTGCCGTAGGTCTCGGCCAGCTCGTCGAGCGGGATGTCCTCGGCGTGGAGCACGCCGCGCCGGCGCTGGAAGTGGTTCATGGTGTCCGCGGCGAGCCGGTCGGGGTCGTGGTCGAGTTCGCGGTCGAATTCGGGTTCGCGGTCGCGGCCGCGTCCGCGGTCGGGTTCGTCCCCGCGTCCGCCCCCTCCGGCAGCGGCGGACGCGGCGGCGCCTTCACGCCGCAGGCGAGGAGCGCGGCGGCGGCCAGCACCATGAGCCTCATCCCGCCCTCCCGAGCTCCTTCTCCCATCGCGCGAGCTGGCGCCCCACCTGCTTCGGTCCGGGGGCGCCCGGGATCTCGCGGCGGGCGAGGCTCGCCCGCGCGTCGAACCGGCGCACGACGTCCGGCGCGAAGGCTCGGTGGAAGCGGCGCCACTCCGCCGCGCTGAGCGCCGCGAGCGCCTTCCCCTCGCGCGTCGCGAAGGCGGCGGCCGCGCCGACCGCCTCGTGCGCCTCGCGGAACGGCACCCCCTTCTCGACCAGGTACTCGGCGGCGTCCGTGGCGAGCGCCTCACCCGAGCCGAGCGCCTCGCGCATGCGCTCCACGCGGTAGGTCGCGGTCTCGATCGCGCCCGCCAGCGCCTCGGCCGTCTCGGAGAGCTTCCGCGGCGCGTCGAGCAGCGGGCGCTTGTCCTCCTGCAGGTCGCGGTTGTACGAGAGCGGCAGGTTCTTCGGCAGCGTGAGCAGCGTGACGAGGTCGCCCACCGCGCACCCGGCGCGCCCGCGCGCCAGCTCGCCCACGTCGGGGTTCTTCTTCTGCGGCATGAGCGAGCTGCCGGTGGAGAACGCGTCGGAGAGCGCCATGAAGTCGAACTCGCGCGTCGTCCAGAGGACGATCTCCTCGCCGAGGCGCGACAGGTGCACCGCCGAGAGCGCGCAGGCGAAGGCGAGCTCGATGGCGCTGTCGCGGTCGGAGACGGCGTCGAGCGAGTTCCGGGTCACGCCGTCGAGGCCGAGGGCGCGCGCCGTGTGCTCGCGGTCGATGCCGAGCGTCGTGCCGGCCAGCGCCCCCGAGCCGAGCGGCGAGATGGCCGCCCGCGCCCGCACCTCCGCGAAGCGCTGCCGGTCGCGACCGAGAGCCTCGACGTGGGCCAGGAGGTGGTGCGCCAGCGACACCGGCTGCGCGCGCTGCAGGTGCGTGTAGCCGGGCAGGAGCGTCGCCTCGTGCCGCCGTGCCTGTCCCACCAGCGCGCGCATGAGCGCGACGAGCGCCCGGTCGCAGCGACCGCACGCCTCCACGATGAAGAGCCGCTCGTCGAGCGCCACCTGGTCGTTGCGGCTGCGGCCGGCGTGCAGGTAGCCCGCGTCGCGGCCGACGATCTCCCCCAGGCGCCGCTCGACGTGGGTGTGGACGTCCTCCAGCGCCGGGTCGAAGGGGATCTTCCCGGCGGCGAACTCCTCCCGCACCTGGGCCAGGCCGGCGTCGATGCGGCGCGCGGCCGCCTTCGGCACGATGCCCTGCGCGGCCAGCATCGCCACGTGCGCGCGCGAGCCGCGGATGTCCTGCTCGAACAGCGCCGCATCCTCGTCGATGGAGACCGACAGCGCCACGAGGCGCGGGTCGGCCTCGCCGGCCAGCGCCGCCCGCGAGACCGGCTTCGCCCTTCCGCCGCGGCGCTTCATCAGAACTTCACCGCCAGGCCGGAACGGATGACCCAGGCTCGGGAGAGGTCGGTCTGCGGCGCCGTCGCGGGCGCGCCGCCCGCCCCGTAGCCGAGACCGTCGAGCGGCTGCAGCATCCCGATGTTGAGCCAGGCGAGGAAGCCGTCGTCGGACTTGTAGTTCACGCCGCCGTCCACCTCGATGCCGAGCGGCGTGTGATCGGTCGAGGGCGTCGAGCTGGCGTAGATCGCCTGGGAGTAGATGATGGAGAGGTCCGCGGCGAGGCCGTCGAGGAACTCGTAGCGGGCGGTGGGCTTGAGGTACCAGGCGCCGGTCACGCCCCCGATGATGTCGCGGAAGAGGATCTGGTCCACGCGGTAAGCCGGGTTGAACCGGAAGTTCCGGATGTCCTGCACGTTGTCGGTCGGGCTGAACTTCGGGCCGTCGATGTCGCCCGGCTGAGGGGTGACGCAGGTGGTTTGGAGCGTGCTGGAGGTGGACGTCGTGTAGCAGCCGCGCGCGGGGCGGTTGCCGAACCCGGGGTTCGTGTCGCCGCTCGCCAGGCCGAACTCGCCGCCGAGCGTGAACTTCCCGAGCGTCCAGGCCGCCTGAGCAGCCCCGCCGAACTGCCGCAGGAGCACCGGTCCGACCGAGGCGCCGCTGGGGTCGAGGGAGGCGTTGCCGATCTGGCCGTAGATCCCGGCCAGCTCCGCCTCGAAGCGGAAGCGCTTGGTCTGGTACTTCGTCCACAGGTCGAGCGTGTGGGCGTACGCGTCGCGCTTGATCGGCGTGCCCACCGTGTCGTTGTTGCTGGGGTTGGTCGACCCGGTCGAGGGCGGCGAGGTGGTCGTGGCGCCCGCCGTCGCCGAGCCGGACGGCACCGCGCCGGCGGCGAGCCACTGCGGGAACTCGTACGACTGCGTCTTGTACATGTACCAGGCGCCGAAGGAGACGCTGGAGTCGCCGCGCTCGAGCTTCCGCTTCCTCTCCTCGTCGGTGTCGGTGCGGACGATCTTGATGCCGATCGCCTTCGCATCGTCGCCCTGGTCGAGGTCGAACGGCTGGCCGAGACCGCTCGAGACGTGGAAGTCCTGGGAGGTGACGCCCGTCGCGACGATCTCGTACATCGGCACGAGCACGAGCGGGCCGATGGGCGTGCTGATCGGCGTGAGCGCGAACTGGAGGCGGTCGACGCTGTCGCCGAAGTCGTCGTCGATGCCGCTGCCGGCGTTCGACAGGATGCCGAGGCCCCACGACGACGGCATGCGCCCGAACGAGAGCAGGCCGACGGGCGTCTGCACCTCGGCCCAGGCCCGCTTCACCGAGATGGAGTTCCGGTCGGAGTTGATGCCGGCCACGGGCACGGTCTGGCTCCCCGCCTGGAACGGGTACAGGACGGTGTCGCTGCGCGCGAACGAGCCGACCGGCGTCGAGCCGAGCACGAGGTTGTCGAGGATGTCGACCTGGCTCATCACCCGCACCTGCTCCGAGACGTTGAGCGTCGGCTCGAGCCGGAACCGCATGTTGGCGCTCGTCAGCGTGCCGTGGTGGTCGGGGTCGCGCAGCGGCCGCGGGAACAGATAGTAACCGTCCGGGTCGGCCGCCCGCCGCAGATCGAAGTTGTCCATCAGGTCCCCGCGGACGCGCAGGTAACCGTTGAGCTGCAGGAAGTCGAGCTTGGGGCGCTCGCCGGCGGCGGCCGTCTCCATGAACTCGCGCGCGGACTGCGCGCCCTGGACCTCGGCCCGGACCTCGTCGCGCATCTCCTCCTTGGCTCGCTCCACCTCGCGGCGGACGAGGTCGCGGGTGGCCGCGTCGGGCGCGGGAGCCACCGGCGCCGCGGGCGGCAGGGGGGCCGGGGCCGGAGCCGGCGCGGGAGCGGCCGGCTTTGCCTCTGCCGGCTGGGCAAGCGCCCGCAGCGGGATGAGGGTCGAAGCCGCGAGCAGCGCGGCGCAGAGCCGGGACATGAGCACCCCTGAGCGAAGCGCCGGGCGGGCGCTCTCTCGCTGGAATTCCGGCTCTTTTGGCACGCGCCGCGCGCGAGGGTCAAGCCTTCTCGGGCTCGGACGGCCCCTGCCGCAGCTCGACCAGCACGCCGCGGCTGCCCTTCGGGTGGACGAAGGCGACCTTGGCGCCGCCCGCGCCCGGGCGCGGCACCTCGTCGAGGAGCGGCGCCCCTCCCGCCTTGAGCGCCGCCATCGCCTTCGCGATGTCCGGCACCTCCAGGCAGATGTGGTGCAGTCCCTCGCCGCGCTTCTCGATCGTCTTCGCCATCGGGCTCGACGGGCCCGACGGGCTGATGAGCTCGATGCGCCCGGCGCCGTGCCCGAAGATGGCGACCCTCACCTGCTCGGTCGGGACCTCCTCCACCTCGGCGAGCGTGAGGCCGTACACGTCGCGGTAGAGCCGGATGGCGGCGTCGAGATCGGAGACGAGGATGGCGACGTGGTCGAGACCGGTCATGAGCGCTCCGGGGAGGAGGTGTGGGGCGCACATCACACCCTGGAGGCCGGGGCGCGTCAACCAAGCTCGACCGCGACGTTCCCGACCGCGCCCCGCGCTACCCCGCCGGCCGCGCGCTCACGACCTGCAGCGCCCCGAGCAGCCCCACCGTATCGACCTGCGTCCCACGCCCGAGCACGATGTGCGTCGGGTCGGCCACCGGCTGATCGAAGGTCGGATCCACCGCGATCCATTCCGAGCCGCTCTTCACCTCGACCCAGGCGTGCCAGTAGAGCGCCGGCACCCCGTCGTCGTAGCGGGCGTAGACGAGCCCGTGCACCTGCCGCGCGGGGATGCCCGCCGCGCGCGCCAAGGCCGTGAAGAGCAGCGCGTGCTCCGTACAGTCGCCCTTCCCGAGCGCCAGCACCTCCGTCGCCCGGTCTCGCGAGACGCCGTACGCCTTCTCCAGCCGGCCGTAGACGAAGTGGACGAGCTTCACCGCCGAGGCGTAGACGCCGCGCGTGTCGCCCACGACCTGCTTCGCGAGCGCCTGGATCTGCGGCGCGTCGGAGTCCACCTCCGGCGTGGGCTGCAGGTAGTCCTCGAGCCCCTTCGGAACGCCGTGCGCGCGCGGCGCGTCATGGACCGCGTCCGTGGCCGCCGGCCGCCGGGCGGACACCGTGAGCAGGACGGCGCCGTCGGGCTGCAGCGACCAGGTCTGGCGCGGGTCGGGAGCCTGGAACTCGCGCGGGACGCCGCGCAGGCGGAAGGCCATCGACCCCGGCACCGCCCGCGGCAGGGGGCCCGGGAGCTTCACGCGCGTCATGCCGAACAGGTCCACCTTGTCGAGCCGCTGGGCGGTGTCGGCCGGCTCGGCCTTCGCCACCACCGCCTCCCCCAGGCGCAGCTCCACCACCCGCCCGTCGGGCGCGAACGACACGACCGTCGCGGCGCGATCCCCCTCCTCGCGTTCCTCCACCCGGGTCAGCTCGGCCTCGACGCCGCCGGCGGCGACGCGCGCGAGCCCGACGAAGCGGTCCTCCATCTTCTTCACGCGCAGGGCCTCGAGATCGAGCTGCTCGCCGCGCACGGCCGTGCGCAGCGCCGCCGCCAGGCGGGCCGCGTCCGCCTGCTCCGCCGTCTCGCCCACCGGAGGCAGCGCGCGCTCCTCGCGCTGTCCCTCGGCGGTGAGCACCGCCCGGCAGCCCTCGGGCGTGCACCGGCCCTCCACCGTCCGATCGCCGCCGTCACCCTCGCGCCGGCTCTTGAAAGCGAGCAGCCGCCCGCCGGGACGCGCCTCGTACACCTTCTCGTCCTGCTGCGTCCGCTTGACCGTACGATCGCCGACCGTCGCCGAGAGCGTCGAGACGTTGCGCGCGACGAGCACGCGCTGGCCGTCGCGCACCTCGATCCCCACCCAGGTCGTCGAGAAGCCTGCCTTCTTGCCCATGAGGTAGACCCCGAACCACTCCGGCTCCGCCGGGCGGGCGAGGTCGACGATGGTGGGCGGCGCGGCGCGGGCGCGTCCGGCGACGGGGGCGAGGCCGAGCACGGCGAGCACGAGTGCGGTCAGGATGCGGATGCGGATCATCGAGTCTCCAGAACGCCGCTTCCTACCAAAAATTCGCCACGCCCTGCGCTGGCGCCCACAATCGCACACGTGAGCGTCCTCTGGACCCTGCTCGTCGTGGCCTCCGTCGCGACCGCGGCCGCGCACGGGCGGATGACCGAGCTCACGGCGGCCATCGCCTCCTCGGCGCAGTCCGCGGTGACGCTCGCGCTCGGGCTCGTCGGTGTCATGGCGCTCTGGATGGGCCTCATGCGCGTCGCGGAGCAGGCCGGCCTGGTGGCGCTCCTCGCCCGGGCGCTGCGACCCGTGCTCCGCCGCCTCTTCCGCGGCGTGCCCGACGGACACCCGGCGCTCGGCGCCATCGTCATGAACGTCTCGGCCAACGTGCTCGGCCTCGGTAACGCCGCCACCCCGTTCGGCGTCGACGCGATGCGTCGGCTGGAGGAGCTGA
>Ga0306924_10001343_pt1 | contig 22364 bp, 23 predicted proteins | sample sta12Can44000111_FD_203756 | JGI IMG/M metagenome (GOLD analysis project Ga0306924, IMG submission 203756) | Lab enrichment of tropical soil microbial communities from Luquillo Experimental Forest, Puerto Rico - statanox.12C.anox.44.000.111 (v2)... | ecosystem: Environmental > Terrestrial >...
TGTGCTCCATGCCTCCGCACCGTATCCGATCCGCGACGATCTCGCGGCGTCGCAGGCTCGCGCCTGGGCGCATATCGCGCGGCCAGGCACCTGGTGGGACGGCGCGGCACGGGTTGCGATTGCCGCAGAGACGCGCCAGGCGCCGCTTTGCGCGCTGTGCCGTCGGCGGAAGGACGCGGTGTCGCCCATGGCGATCGAGGGCACACACGACAGTCTCGGTGAACTGCCCGAGATCGCCGTCGAGGTCGTCCATCGCGTGCGCACCGATCCGAGCCGCCTCGGCGAGCGCTGGTACCGCAAGGTGATCGGCGGTGGTCTGACCGAGGGCCAATATGTCGAGGTCGTCAGCGTCGTCGCCCACACCGTCGCGATCGACACGATGGCGCGCGGGCTGGGCCTCGAGCCTACACCCCTGCCTGCCCCGGAGCCGGGTTCGCCATCGCATTACCGGCCGAAGGGAGCCAAGCCGGGAAGCGCCTGGGTTCCCTGGATCGAGCCCGCCGGCGCGAGCGCGTCGGAGGCCGGGATCTACCCAAGCGATCGGCCGCCGGCCAACATCATGAAGGCGATGAGCCTGGTGCCCGACGAGGTCCGCAGCTTTTTCGACCTGGTCACCCACCAATACCTGCCGGGCGCGGTGATGCGCGACTTCTCGCGCGAATACCGGGCCATCAGCCACGCTCAGATCGAACTATTGGCAGCGCGGGTGTCGGCGCTCAACCGATGTCTCTATTGAACGACCAGTCATGCCCTGCTGCTCCGTGCGAGCGGCGAGACCAACAATAAAGCCTACGAGCTGGCGGCGGTCACTGGTGCGTCCGATAGTGGTGGAGGCGTGCCCTATGGCCGGCTCCTGGTGGCGTTTGCCGAAGCCGTGCTCGGCGAGGATCACGGCGCATTGGCGCGAGCGCGCGATGCGCTGATGCCAGCGGTGGGGCCGGTGGGACTGGTCGACGCCGCGGGTGTCGTCGGGCTGTTCAATGCGATCGATCGCGTTGCCGACGCGACCGGCATACCGCTCGAGCCCGAGAAAGCGGCGGCCAGCGCCGATTTTCGTTCGAGGCTCGATCTCGACCGGTTTGCCGTCGCTGCGCGAGACTGATTAGCGGTTCGGCAGGTCGAGCGGATAGATCGGCCTTCTGACTTTGTCGAACTTCAGCTGCCCGTAATCCGACGTGCACACGCCGATCCCGGCGCATTCGACGACCGCTTTGGCCATTGGACCGAGCCCGGCGCGCCAATGAATGCGGCTCTTCAACATCACGTAGCGCTTTTGCAGAGGGTCGATGCCAAGGCTCGAGAGGCAATTGAGATCGGAGGGCTCGACATGGCGCGAGATCAAGACAATCTCGGCCGCCCCGGTATCAAGCACGACTGCCGGCCCCATGTCCATCGCCGCACCGCGCGCCATTGGCCCGCGGTTCTTGTAGCGGCCATTGGAAATGGTCTTGACGATGCCGATTACGGTGAGCGGAGGGCTTTCATCCGGGATCGCCGGCATCTTGATTTTGCCGCCGATCGACAAGGTGACCGCAGCGCCGATGCCGGCGGCAATCGCCTGCTGCACCGCTGAGGGGTCATAGATCGCAAATGCGGCGACATCTTCGAGCCCTTGCCGCAGGATCTCGGCCAACACCACGGTCGTGTCCATCGTGCCGCCCGAGGCGCAATTGTCGTAATGGTCCAGCAATACGATCGGGCCCTCACCGGGCTGGGCCGACGGCATTGCCTTGGCGCGAGCGACCGACTGTTGCAATGGCTCGAGCTTGTAGACAAACGCCTCGCGTTCGACCCAGGCGCGGCCCAAGAGCTCGTCGCGCAGCTCTTCGGCGAGCTTGCGGTCGCCGTCGGTGACCACGACGGCGCTCAACCCGGCATTGGTGATGTCGGCATGCGGGAAGCCGGTGAAGAGGCTAGCGGCCAAAGCGCCCTCGGCGCTCATCGCGGCGCAGCGGTTCTGCAACTCCTTGTTCGGATGATCGTCGGTGCCTTGCCGCATGACATGCGGCAGCATCGGCTCGTTCCGCCAGGTCATGACCGGGTTCAACTCGCCGCGCATTGCGCGCAACAGGATCTCGCCGGCGAGCTTGGCGGTCTCGTAGGTGTCGATATGCGGGTAAGTGCGGTAGCCGGTGACCACGGTCGCATTGACGATCATCGCGTCGTAGAGATTGGCATGCATGTCGAGCGAGACGGCGATCGGGGTCACGGGGTCGATCGCGCGCAGCCGCTTCAGGAACTCTCCCTCGCCGTCCTCTAGGTTCTCGGTGACCATCGCGCCATGCAAGTCGAGCATGATGCCGTCAAACCCGCCTCGCGCAGCCGCTTCGCAGATCGTGTCGGTGATGTGCTTATAAGCCGCGTCCTCGACCGGACCGCTGGGCGAGGCGCCGGCGGCGATCGGCAAGGCGATCTCAGCCCCCTCGCGCGCCGCGAGATCGAGATAGGCACCGAGCCCAGTCCCAGTGCCACGATAGGCACGGATCGCCGCGTCGCCATAAAGCGGCCCCGGACCATTGCCAAACCGCGCCAGCGGCGTCGGCACCGGCGAGAAGGTGTTGGTCTCGTGCTTCATCATCGCGATCAGCAACCGCATTTTCGACCTCCTAAACTTCGGCACTTATGCCCCTTCTGGACGCGGCCCGCAATGATGGCTATAGTTATAGCCATCCCGGCCGGGTGCCCGAAATGACCGCCTACAGCGTTGCCGATGCCAAGAACCGGCTTCCTACCCTGATCGACAAGGCCCTCGCCGGCGAAGAGGTGATCATCACCCGGCGTGGCAAGCCTGTCGTCGAGCTCAGACCTACCCGAAGTCGGCCAGAACCGCCGGTCGGAAGCGACGAGTGGCTGTTTGAGCGAACACGCTCGCGTCCGCGTGTCAACATAACGTCCGTCGAGCTTCTCAACCTGATCTATGAGCCGGATGAGGATTGAGGATCTATCTCGATGCCAGCGTTCTGATGGCGGTTCTCGCCGAGGAGCCGGCAAGCGCCGCCGTCCGTCGGTTTCTGAGGTCCCATCGCGAAGATCGGCTGATTAGCGATTTCGCGGCGGCCGAGGTGGCTTCGGCTATTGCCCGGCTCTTACGAATGCGCCTCCAGACCGTGGAAGAGGGATCTGTTCGGCTAGCGGATTTTGACGCATGGCGCGCTGCGGCGAGTTCCGCGGCGGATATGCATGCCGCCGATGCGCGGCTGGCCTATGCGTATGTGCGACGCTTTGATCTCGCGCTGCGTGCGCCGGATGCGCTTCACCTCGCGATTGCCGGGCGCCTCGATGCAACCCTGGTCACGCTCGATCAGCGCTTGGCGACCGCCGCCCGAGAACTGGGCATCGCTGTCGAGATACCGAAAGCAAGTTGAGGCCAGGATACTAGGGTGAGGCTGCTTGCGCGCGGCGGCAGGATATATGATATTTATGCAGAGGTAGATATATAGGCTAGGTATGGCAGCAACGGCACGATTGATGGTTCTGATGTCTCCGGAGGAGCGGGCGTTGCTCAACACCAAGGCGCGCACGCTCGGCGTGTCGGCCGGCGAGGTTGTGCGCCGTGCGGTTCAGGCCTTCGAGCTCGGCACCGAAGAAGAGGCGGCAGAACTGCGCGGCCTCATTGATGCGTTTAACGAGCTTCATCCCGAGACATTGCGGATAGCCGACGAATGCCACCGTAAGGTCGCCGAGACCTTGGCGAGTCCATCGAAGCGTGAGCCGGCGAGCCGGCGCCGGAGGGAGACAGCGGCGGCGTGAGCCTTTACGGCGACGCGATCGGGGCGCTGCGCCAGGTCATCCTGCTCGACGAGCGCGTGCGCAATACTGCGGTTGATCTCGCTCGCATGAGCCAAGAGCTTGCCGATCTACGCGAGCGAGTGAGCCGGCTCGAAGGGATGCTGGCCGCGGGCATGGCTCTCTCGCGTGAGGCAAGTCCAGAGCGCGACCGTCGCGGTCTATCGCCGCCCGGAGCGTGATTAGCAGGCGGCCAGCTTCACTCGTAGGCCGGCAACGCAACACCCGAGCCGCCGCGGACGCACCATGTAAAAGTATCCTCCGTCTTACTCTGACTCTGCACGCCAGGGGGGATACCGCCAAAGCCGCCAGGACTAATATACCAAGGCTCGCCCGTGGCGCCCTCGTAGTACTCGCAGTCCAGAAGAAGTTTTCCCCGAAGCCCACCTGAAACGGGCTGCCGGCCGGCAAATTCAGTGTGGTGGCATCGAGCAGGCTCGCCAGCTCTTCCTCGCTTGGCAACCGCCAACCGAGACGATTGCCCGTCCTGCGGCCGCGGCACACCGTGAAAGCGGGGCTCCATTGCGTGAAGGCGGAGGGATCGGGGCTGCGCTCCCATACGAGGCCGGTTTCCCGGTCGAGCACCGCTGCACCGCCCGAGGGGAAATTGGCATCGACCCAGTTGGATAATACAATGAAGCGCTGTGCCGTCGGGATTTGCTGATCCCATGACGGGTTGGCGTAATAGGGCCCGTTCTGGGTTATCTGCGCGCTGATCGGAGTGCTGGCGAACGTGACCGCGCCAAATAGCGCAAACGCGAGCATTGACTTTTTCATGGTTCTCCTCCCTCGGTGAATGCAAGAGACAAAGGCGAATGCCACGCCCAACAGAAGCAGTGTGCCCGGTTCCGGCACAGCAGCGGGCCCGATGACTGTGACCTGGCCGTTCTGCAACATGAAGTCGCCACTATCAGAGGACAATGACGCGCCGTTGTCGGTCAGGAAGGCGTTCGACAGTGTCAGCGGGGAGATCCCGACCGCCAACGCCTGGAACTCGATGTCGACGATGACGCCGCTCGGGGCTAGTCCAGTGCCTGGGCCGCTGATCGAATCAGCAATTCCGCTCAGCAGGCCGGTCGCGTTGTCGACAAAGTCGGTGATGCCTGTCAGCGGGTGATGCCTGTCAGAGAGCCACCGCCGGCCGTAGCCGCCGCCTCGAAATCGGTGCCGACATCGGTGAAGCTCAGCTCCCTAATGATCGCCGGATTGAAGGCCAGGTCGAATTGAAACGAGGTGAGCCCCGCGACATTCGTGACCGAGATGTGAATGGTAAATACATCACCGACATGAACGGTATCGGAGCCTGCTGTCAGGTCTGGAAGAGCTGGTCCCGCTCGGGCGGGGCTCGGCATGGCGACGGCGCCCAGTAGACCAGAGGCGAGTGCAATCGCAAACCATCTGATCATTGCAGCTCCCTGCATTTTGCTAGTCAGGCAGCGCCGGCTCGCTTTCTGTACCTTGCATAATTATGGCAAAATATCGGCACGCGTGCAAGATAGCATTTTAGCTCAATTGTTGGTTAATCCTTGCATCGTCACCGTCGGTCAGAGGTGCTACTTGCGCGCCACGTTCCGACCGGGCAGCATCGAACGGTCGAGGAGCATGCCGATGCCGAAGCATGGACAGCCGGTTGAAGACCACTACACGCGATCCGATCTCCGCGAGGTGATCCTCGCGGCGCTGAAGGTAGCGGGGAAGGACATCGACCATCTGACGCCGGACGATTTGGCACCGGTCGACGAGTTCCACGGCGGGCAGCGGCCGGCGACAGTGCGGCTCGCCGAGCTTGTCGGCTTTGCCGGAACCGAGCGGGTGCTCGATGTCGGCTCCGGCCTCGGCGGACCGTCGCGCTATCTCGCCTGGAAGTATGGCTGTCGGGTCATCGGCGTAGATCTGACCGCCGAATTCGTCCAGGTCGCCGACATGCTTACGAAACTCACCGGCCTCGTCGGTAAGGTCGACTACCAGCAAGGCAACGCGCTCGATCTGCCGTTCGAGGGGGAAACTTTCGACGTCGTGTGGTCCCAGAACGCTGCAATGAACATCGCCGACCGCAATCGGCTCTACCGTGAGATGCGGCGGGTGCTGAAACCTGGCGGGAAGATCGCTTTGCAGGAGGTCGCCGCCGGGCCCGGCGGCCCGCCCCACTATCCGGTGCAGTGGGCGCGCGCGCCGGGGATCAGCTTTTTGGTGTCACAGGCAGCAACGCGCAGCACACTCGAGGCCGCCGGCTTTCGTGTCGTGACTTGGCAGGACACGACCCAGCCGGCATTGCAATCCGCGGCAGCGCGGGCGCGCAACACTGTCGGTCCCCCGCCCATATTGGGCACACATCTGCTGCTCGGCGCCGACTGGCAGGCGATGTTCCAGAACTCCGCGCGCAACCTCGAGGAGCGCCGTACCGAGCTGTTCAACGCCGTGCTCGAGCGCGTCGGCTGAGTTCTATTCCTTCGGCATCACGTCGAGGCGGACAACGATGCCCTCGAGCTCCGGTTTGGCCGGCGGGTAGCGGCGCATGATTAGCGGGTCGTGGCGGGGGCAATGTGCTGCGGGCTCGGCGCATGGGCGCTCAATGTGTCGTAGGCCTCGAGCATCTCGCCGATGTGAAACGCGGCGGTGAAGGGCCGGCCGGTCTCCATATTCTCGTAGTAATGGGTGACGTCGGAGGCGAGGACGACCCTGCCGCGGCTCGTGTGGACGCGGACGAACTGCATACCCGGCGTGTGGCCGCCCACCGGGTGCAGACTGATGCCCGGCGCAAGCTCGGCCGGCCCGTTGTAGAGCTTGACCCGGCGGGGCAAAGTTGAGCCGCACGATGCCGATGACATCCTCGACCTCGAAGGAGCGGGCGAGGAACGGGTAGCGCATATGGCGGCCCGTCGTGTAGTGCAGCTCGACCTCCTGGAGATGAAACGGCGCGGCCGGGAAGCGGTGGAATGTGCCAACATGGTCGTAATGCATGTGGGTCAGGATCACGTCGGGGACCGTGTTGCGGTCGAGTCCGACCAGCGACAGTGCCTCGCCGGGCAGCGCAGGTGCCGCCGGCCGCGCGCCGCTGCGACTTCGGCAGTGAAGCCGGTATCGATTACAAAACTACGCTCTCTACCAATAGCGGCCCAGACGAAATAGTCCATCGGCATCGGGCCGTCATGCGGATCGCCGCCGATGAAATGATCGGAACGCCGGGCGTCGCGCTCGGCATAGCGGATCGCACAGAGCTCGTATTCGGGGAGATGGCTGTCCATGGCGCGGTCTCGTCAGTCGGCAGGGTGAGATCGGAAGGAAAGGATTGCGGAGGATCGGCTGCGGTGCAAGCCTAGGCAGGCAACGAGGAGTTCGAACCATGACCGCTGCGGCGCTCGACCCCTATCGCGTCGAAGCCTTCAACACCGCAAAGGCGTCGGAGAACAAGATCCATGACGACGCGGTGGCCCGCCGCTTTGGCTTTGGCGGCGGACTGGTGCCGGGTGTCGACGTCTACGCCTATATGGCGCACCAGCCGGTCGCGCGCTGGGGCCGTGCGTGGCTCGAGCGCGGCACCGCCGAATGCCGTTTTCAGAAGCCGGTTTATGATGGCGACATCGCCACAGTTACTGCGGTAGAGACAGCCGAAGGGCTCGATCTTCGCGTCGAAAGCCACGGCGAAATCTGCGCCACCGGACTTGCCGCCTTGCCCGCTCACCATGCGCCGCTACCCGAGCCGTTTGCCGAGCCGCCAATTCCTCCGGCCGACCGGCCGCCCGCGAGCGAAGCCACACTCGCGGTCGGGACCTTGTTGGGTATCCGCCCGCTGCCGATCACCCGCGAACTGGTAGAGCAGTGCATTGCCGATCTGCGCGAAACCGAGACGCTCTATCTGAAGCAGGGCTTTGCTCATCCAGTCATCGTTGCGCGCACCGGCAATTGGGCATTGAACCACAATGTGGTGCTGGGACCGTGGATGCATGTCGGCAGCAAATTGCAGCACTTTGCCCTAGGACGTATCGGCGACGAGCTATCCGTCCGGGCCCGCATTACCGGCAATTACGAGCACAAGGGCCATCGCTTCGTCGATGTAGATGTGCTGGTGCTGGCCAATCGCGCTATGCCAATAGCGCGCATTGCCCACGCCGCGATCTGGCTGCCCCGCCAACTGGCTGCCGCGTAGGCCCCGAGCTCAGGGGAACCGAGCAAAGGGTGCCAACGGTTCAGGCGAGGCTGTTCTCCAGCAGATCGAGCGCGGCGATCGAGAAGGCCCGCATATTGTCGAGTCGGTCACTGTTGCCGGTCTCGACGGTGATCGAGCGCTGGCCGTTGGGCCCGATGACGGCGATGCACGAATGCCCGGCGGCATGGCCATAACGGCTGCCGGTCGGGCCGGCGGTCCCGGTCTCGCCGACCGACCATGTCGTCGCGAGCTTGCCGCGGATCTTGCGGGCGAATAAGAGGGCGCAGGCCTCGGTCGACGGCGTGATGCCGGTCAGTTCCTGCTCGGTCACGGCGAGCAATTCAGCGCGCGACTGCCGCGTATAGACGACCGCACCGCCGAGAAAATAGGCCGAGGCGCCGGGGATCGCCAACAACGCCGCCGAGATCAGCCCGGCGGTCGACGACTCGGCGATGCTGATCGTCTCGCCGCGCGCCTTGAGCTTTGCCGCGATCCGTTCCGCCTGCGGCAGCAATTCCTGTATCATTGCTCGTCCTCTTGCTGTGGCGGGGCGACCTTGCCGGTTTCGCCGCCCGCTTTGCAAGACCTTGTCGAGAGAGGAGCAACGAGAATGGCACGCGACGGCGACCTCCCATCATCGGCCCCGATCACCCAGCGGATCCTGGAGATCCGCGACCGCTGGCACACGAAGCGGCATCCGTTCTTCCTCACTTTTGGCGAAGGCAAATTGTCGCTCAAGGCCCTGGGCCGCTATCAGGCGTTGCACTACCACTTCGTCTCGCGGGCATTGGCGAGCTTCGGGCTGCTCTATGCGCGCGGCTATCACTTCGAAGAAGTCCGCAAAATGATCGCCGAGAACATCGCCGAGGAAGAAGGGCTGAAGGCGATCCCCGAGCCGGGTCACGAGCCGCACGACCACAACGAGTTGATCCTGCGCTTCTGCCGCGCCGCCGGGTTGAGCGACGAGGAGGTGTACAACACGAAAATGCCGCCGGCCTGGTGGGCGCGCTCGCTCTACATGTACCACACGACCGCGACCGAGCCGGTCGGCGTGATCTTGGCGATGCAGGCCACACAAGAGGGCCAGATGCCGGGGCTGATCGGCGAGGTGCTATTGCCCGCCTTCGAGAAGTATTACGGCTTCAAGCGCACCGACCGCGAGATCGAGTTCTTCACCGAGCACGACGCCGCCGATGTCGAGCACAGCCGGCGCCAGATCGAGCTGTGCGGCCGGCACCTCGACACGCCGCAGCTCGAAGCCCGCGCGCTGCAGGTCGCCGAGGAGATCTGCCAATTGCGCTGGGCTTCGATTTCCGAGCTCTACCGCTCCGAAGTGCTCGGCGAAAAGGAGATCCTCCCGCCCGGCGTTAGGTAGCCGGCCCCCTAGGCGCAGCTACAATCCGGTGAAGGCGAGGTCCAGAGCGACCGCTGCGGCCCTGTGAAAGATCGACTCGGGTCCCCCTTTTTTTCTTTTCCGCCGGCTAACGCCGTGCTTCAAGGTCGGCTATCGCAGCGGCCTTTTCGGCATCGGTCATACAGGGGTCGCGACGAATCATCTCGATCTTCCCGTCGATGAAGGCTCGAGCCTGAGCACGGTCTTGTTCTGTCTGCGGTGTCTTGCGGGCAAAGACGTCGCGCATGTCGACAATCGGGCTGGAAGGTTTGCCCGGCTGTTCGATTATCAAAGGCGGTTCCGGCGGGGGGTCAATCGGCATTCTACCTTCTCCGCCCCCCGCCGGCGCGCGGCGGAGTCAGCTGTCAACGACGAAAGCGTAATTGGGATCTAGGAACACTAATTGGAAGCCCATATTATCGGTTCGGACATACGAATTTGAAGCAGAAAGCGGCGCCCAGCTGCCCCAGCGCCCGGTATTATCCGAACTGATCAGCTGCGCGCCGAGCGCTCCCAGTTGGTTCGTGTTGACATAGAGTGGTTGGAAGGTCTCCACGATTGGGGCCCAGGAGCCTATCCAGCCAGTCTTCTGCTGCGAGTCCGCAGCGGCATAGTCATATTGGTAGACCAAATCCCAGCCCTGGCGGACGTTGTTGTAAAGCAGCGCCTGGTTCCGGTATGTATCCGCGCCAATCGCCCAAGTGCCGTTCCACACCGGGAGCACCTGGTACAGATTGCCATGGGCAGGCATTGTGGTCAGATAATTGTCCATCAATGTGAACGGAACATCGGTCTGCCAGGGGTTGCTCTGGGCCCAGTCGAACACCCGGAAATGCGGAGTGTCCTGACCATAATAGGAAACGAATGCCTCGACACCGAGCCCGGATCGGTTGGTCGCGGTGAGGTAGAGCCATGTATCGACATTGCCGCCCGGCGGCACTGGGCACGCAAAGTCACAGCTGAATGAGGTGCCAAGACCCCAGCTCGTCTTGAAGTCGGGATTGTAGAAGAAGCCCTCACCGACGCCACCTGGGCGCGGATGGGTGACCAACTCCGCGGCCTCCTGACCCAGACGATCGATGAGGTCAGCAACCGCCCGATCGCGCGCCGCCTTGTCGAAGTTGGGATGGGTCTGGGCAACGCGCAGTTTGCTTCGCAGGAAAGCTTTCTGAAACTCTTCGTCCACGGGAGACCTGGCGGATATCTCAGCGAATTTCGCCTGATGATCCTCCGTGCCTGCATGAGGTCGAGTCGGCGGTGGGATGGGGCCCTTTCCGAGATTGCCGTCAGCTGTCATTTACAACCTCCTCGCATCTAGGCTCGGTGTGCCGAGCGTCGCGCCACTATGATTACGTCGGCCAACGTCATGATTGCGTCCGCGGCGCGAGCGAGGCCTTAGCGCAGCCGCTTGATGCGTCAAAATCCTTACCGGACGACGCGCTGGTGGCGGCGTCGCGTTAGCCGGACCAGGGTTCCGGTGTTCGATCGAGCTGCTCGGCGATGCGGACAATCACTGCAAGCATCGCCGACATTCGTTCCGACAGGCGACGGCGTCGGGCGCTATTGTGTCGCGCAATAACTCATTCGATCACCTCGTCGGCGCGGGCGAGGATCGATGGCGCTGAGAACCAAGACGATGGCGAGCCGGAGGACTTTAAGCGTCATGCCCCGCCGCGATCAGGCGCCCACACCCCAGGCGATCGCGTTGCGTAGCAACGTGGTGAACGCGTTCGACTCCCACGAGCCGTGGAAGGTCAGCGGGGTCGTGTCCGTCGGATCGGCGGGCCGGCCCGCGCGGATTGCGGGGTTGTGGCAGTGGCCGAGCGTGAAATAGGCGATGCCGCCGTCGCCGATTTGACGGGTATAGCCGAGCACGCGGGTCCGGCCGTCGGGTTGCAGTGAGGTGTCCGAGCCGTAGAGGGGTCCGACGGTGGGCGACAAGCCGCTGGGGCCGTAATCCGCCGTCAGCAGGATTTTCGTCCCGCCCGGATCTTGCAGTTCGATGAAGTATGGCTCGTCCTCGACGTCGAAAGATGTGCCGAGCCCACGGGTAAGCGGGGTGTCAGTGTCGTTCACCTCGACATGGATCTTGCAGATCGGCGGATGGGTCAGGAAACGGCTCCCGAGCAGCGCGTGGTGCTCGGTTTTGACGGTACGGCGCGAGCGCAAGCCTTCCACCCGCTCGGCGCGGCCGCCGCTGGTCCCGTGCAGGCCGAGCCAATGGCCTCCCGCTTGTAACCAGCTCTCGATCGCACGGCACTGAGCCGCGTCGGGGTAGGGGCCGGCCACGTAGGTGATCAGCAGGCCGCTGACGGACAGCCACTTCTCGACGTCGGCGAAGTCGTTGGCAACCGAGGCCGGAATGTCGCGTTCGGCCAGGAGGCCCAACAGCCGCAATCGGGCATAGTCGTGGTCGTGTCCGGCCATCGAACCGGTCGGAAAACCACCGGTAACCAGATGCGCGCGGCCGGGTTTCGTATCTGACATCGGATCACCTCGCTCGCCGTTTGGCGCCGGCAAAGGCGCCGGGCTCAGTCTCTCACCTTCCGGTGGTTTTCGCCTACCCTGAAAAGGTCGTTACTAGACGCGATTACAGGGTCTGATCGGGCAGCCAAAGACCGTCTCACAAGGACAATGCTCATGCCAATGGTAACACGGGCGGGGGAAATCAATATACAAAACCCACAATCGCGCGAGCATTACTCGTTCACGTTGATATAGCATGGTCCACAGCTCTTAAATGGGTGAATTGCAATGGGGAGCTGCTGCAACATGAGCCCATCGGCCTGGACTAAAGCCCCAACCAAACAGCCTGGCAGGGCCATGGCGTCTGTCCTTTTGCCAGCGTGTCCAAGAACAGAAGCCCGTCGGTTACCGCGAATGACGAGACTTTCGCTGCCGCCAACGGTGAGCTCATAAAGAGCATCATAGAGGCGTTATACAGTGCCGGATAAAGCAGGGCGCGCCGAAACCGGGGGGTGGACAGCAGATTTGCCGGCCGTGGATACATGGAGAGCAATGGTAGAAGTGAGGCACGCAGATGCCGATCCCGCCGAGCGGCGCCGTGCAGTGCAAGCCCGGACAGCAAAAGAGATCGATGCCTCCGCACGACTGTCCGAAATGTCTGCAGAGTTGTTGTGCAAGGACAGAATCGGACCTTCCCGCAGCGCTGACGGCTGCAGAGCGGTAGTGCTGGCTCGTGGCGTAGAGCGTAGCCTCCGCGGTCAAGCTTGGTATGGTCATCCGACTACTCCTGATTTCGTGGCGCCGCGGGAGCTCCCAGCTGCGACAGACCCACCTGTATGTCGACCCCCTTTGTCCAAATGCCGGTGGAACGGTGCCGCGTGCGCGACTTATAGAGCGCCGCTTCGGTACCAAATGCCGGCAGGTGCATCTCGATACCTCCCATCATTCGTCTGCAGATCCAGTCTGGCCCGCGCCCACGACAGAATGTATCGTCAGCCTCGCTGCAGATCATCGCACCTTTGACGGCCGCAAAGGCGTCGCTGCCGTCGCTGCGGCCGGCGTTCAGAGGGCCACAACGCCCCCCACGCCGCCGCCTAGTTTACAGAGATCATACGCAGCCTCGCAGGAGTCTTCGCAGCCCTCTCGCATTAGTGGATCGTCGGGGTATTTGTTCGCGCAATCGAGGTCACAATCTACCCAGCGGTCGTAGCAAGGGCTGCTCATCGGGCCGCCGCCTGCCCGGAGCTGCGGCATCACCGCTGAACTGCATTCTTTTTGCAAAGCCGGGCTCCGCATGATGTAATTTCTGTTGCTGTAGTAGAGCGAGCTGCTCGCGGTAAAGCCTGGTGTGGTCATCCGAATACTCCTGTTTCAACTTCAAGCGTGGTCCACGCCTCGTTAGAGCCTCAGGAGCTGCTTCTCGACCCCGCCGCCGCACGATGCTGAACGCGAAGATGGCGTCGACGATGTGGTGCACACCGCTCGCTCACTGCCGAGGAACGCACATCGACCGCGGTCAGCGAAGATTGCGAGTGTGGCTCACTCTATGCACACGCAGCGGAAAAAGCATGGCGGGTGAGGGTCGCTAACTACCCTGCAGGATTCGTCCTGCCTGCATTCGCAACGGGCTAGTGCGCAACCCCGAAGGCCAGCGCATGGATCGGGGAGCGGGCACTGCCAGGTGCAATTCGGCGAGGTGCAGGTGCAACTATCCTGGGCCGGTTGTACCATTTGCGGTCCGGAATCCACAGTAACGGCGAACTGGTAGTAAGCCAAGCTCGATCGATACAACGACGTCTCGGCACTAAATCCAGGCATCATCATGCTTTTATCCTCCCTGGAACTCAGATACCTCAGGCTCAGCGGTCGTAGTATGGCGAGAGTTTGGTGACGAGAAAATGGAAATTCTTCGGTCACGTCGACCCTCAGGAATTGCTTCTCGACAACGCCGGTTGCGCGATCGGTGAACGAGAAGATCACCTCGACGATATTGCGCACCCCGCTCAATGCCGACGGACGAACATCGATCGCAGTCAGCGAGCAATTGGGGCCCTGCGCTTGGGCCACTGCCGCATAGATCGCCGGATAGCGCACTGTCAGATAGTTGAGCGCCCGATGCTCGTCGGATGCGCCCGCATTGTCGGTCATTTGCATGATGCGGTCGAACACCTCCCCGCTGCCCCCCTGAACCTCTCGGCTGCAACTCGTTCCGGTCGTGGTATCGATCCGATCAGCGAAGCGCGGTCGAACGTATAGAGCTGATCGAAAGCGACGATCAGCACGAGCAGACGATTGCACACTTTAATGGGCACCCGCACCGGGGGCGGCCTTCCGGCTCATGTCGCGCCAGTCAGAGGCTGCACAGCGTCTTACATCGACGAGCGCTCGTGCAGCTCGGACGACGCGGAGGATCTACGCAGTCGCAGCAAATCTGTCCGGGCGGGCAGCCCGTCGTGGTGCAGTCGGGCGGAGGCGGCGGCGGCTCGGGCGGCGGCCAACACTCTTGTATCCAATAAAGGCAGTGCGCGGGCTCGATGAAGCATCTGTGGCAGACTCGCCACCCGGCGCGATTGCATGGCCCGCAGACAGTGGCGGGCGGGGCCACCAATTGCGGCATGGCACCGACGAGCGGGAGCGAGACTGCGTGAGATCGGTAATCGACGCTGGTTTTGTACAGAGCAGTTTCTGCATTGAATCCCGGCAGTGTCATGGCTCCTCTCCTCTTGCTTTCACCGGTCGTAATACGGCGAGAGCCTGGTGACGAGGAAGGGAAACTCCTCGGTCACGTCCACCCTCAGGAACTGCTTCTCGACGACGTCGGTCGCGCGATCGGTGAACGAGAAGATCACCTCGACGATATTGCGCACCCCACTCAACGGTGACGGACGCACATCGACCGCGGTAAGCGAGCAATTACGGCCCTGCGCTTGGGCCACTGCCGCATAAATCGCCGGATAGCGGACTGTGAGATAGTTTAGCGCGCGGTGCTCGTCGGTTGCGCCCGCATTGTCGGTTAGCTGCATGATTCTGTCGAACACCTCTGCTGCGGCCTCCCTAAACCTCTCTGCTGAAACTCGTTCCGGTCGTGGTATCGATCCGATCAGCGAGTCCCGGTCGAATGAATACAGCTGATCGAACGCGACAATCGGAACGATCAGGCCGTTGCACATCTCCGGTGGGGCCAGTGGACCGCGCATCCCGACGCTGAGATCCACATCGCCCGGACGGGGATTTGGCCGCAGCGTCTCGACGAGCAAGCCCCAGTCCGTCGGATCGCGGGGAACGATGATATAGGTTTCGAGGCCCCCAACGGTCATCAGCCAGCAGAGCTGCTTTACCAGATAACGGTTCTGCTCGAGCACCTGCCGCAGCGCTTGCCGGTCGGTGAGATTGACGGTTTCCGCCCGGCCGGTCGCTTGAGCGAACTCCTTTTCCACCGACAATCGCGGGAAGCGGGGCTCGATCCGGCCGAGCGCGTAGACATAGGAAGCAGGCATAGCGGCTCCGTTTGATCCACAAGTGGGGCATGGCTGCTGCGCCAGCGGTGAGGGAGACGGAGTGGGGGTCAGTCGGTCCGAAACCGGCATGACCGAAGCAGTCGAGCCGGCTGGCGATGGTTCCTGCGCCATTGCTTCTTGCACGCCCGATTCCGGTTCTACCATCTGCGTCTCCTCGTTTGACCGGTCGTCGATTGGCGTCATCGCGTAAAGACCATCCAGCGGTTGAGAGCAGTGGCGCGCTGCTCGCACCCACTGCAGGGCTTGATCCCGATCGCGTATGTCGCCCGCCGGACAATATCGCCCAATCCGACCGCTTCGTCGGCAATGAAGCCCGGCAGTCTCACCTGATAAGGCCTCGGCTGTGTCTTGTCCGTCGTCGTGGGATTTTCGTATTGCATACAGCACCTCCCAGCATCTTGCTCAGCTTCGCGCTTTCGACATCACCTGGTAACTTGCCCAGGCGTTCAGCAAGGGTGGCACGATAGTAGTCCGCCGCGGCGCCGCGGCTTGAGTGACCGCAGACCTCACCTCTGCCGCGGTCGCATCCGGAAAATCCGACCATGTCAGTGCGACGGCGCCCGTAACGAATGGCGTCGCAGCGCTGGTGCCTCCCATCGTCAGTGGATCAGTCACACCGAGGCTGGTCACAGCTTCTCCCGGCGCACCGAGCCCGGACCTTCCGATCGAGGCTCCGAGATTGGACAAATCCATCGGGCGTCCCCGCAGATCATAAGCAACCACCGGGATGACCCAGGGATGGCAGGTGATGACAGAGCCCCCGACTGCACCCTGATTGCCGGCCGCTGCCACGACAACGATCCCGCGGCGCAGCGCGAAATCGAGCGCCTCCTGAAGGCTGCGCCCGCCTCTGGCCGATGGGCCTTGCAGGGCCACGCTCAAATTGATGACCCGCGCCCCGGCATCGATGACGTCGATGATGGCGTCGGCAAGCTCGCCGGCGGAGGCCCTTGGCATTTGCTCGTCGTTGACGGACGCCTCCGAGAAGATCGGTCGAACCAACAGGCGGCACCCCGGGCAAATCGCAGGGGCCACGGACATGCGCCTCGCCGCCAGGATGCCGGCGATGAATGTACCGTGTGCGCAGGCCGCGTCGCCGGCATCGGCACACACACCCGGCAGTTTGCCCGGGACTTCGCGGATGTTTTGTGCGGCTAGGTCGGGGTGATCGAGCGCAACCGGTCCGTCGATCAGCGCAATCGGAATTTCAGGCCTGCCGCTCGTGCGCGCCATCAGCGGCGTGAGTCCGACCAAGTCTAAGCAATCCGACCTACCGCCGAACTGGCCTGCACGAGGGGATAAGCCGGCCACTCCGTTCTCCCTCCCTCTGTTCGAAATACGTTGGATTGCGATGGGTCCAACGGTTTTTATTAACTTTAACGCTCGGAGGATGCTTGGTCAAAACCCCAAGAGTTAATTTTTGTAACACCAGCGCCGCTACGCGGAGCTCCAGGGGCCCGCCGTCGGATGAGAAGTACTCCTTTGGCTCCCGGCCTATGACTTGCCATACGACCACATTGCCCGGAGAAGCTTCGCGAGTTCTTTTTGACCGCCTCCTCGCGCACCGAAGGCCGACCCATCTGATCGAGGAATTTCATACTCCTGTGCAACAGGATCGAAGGGTATAATCCCGATCGCTGGAGTTTCCGAGATCAACAAGGAACTGCAAAATGAGCATGCCGGGGTTTGATGCAGCCGCATCTTTTTACGTGACCAATGGGCATTATCTCGCGAACGGCGTGAGAAATGCACGCGGCAGCTGCAGCAGCGTTACCCTTGCCCAGTTTGCCGGGTTTGATCCGTGCGCTCATTGTCGCTTCCTGCCCAGTCCTTGCGCGCGGGCCCGGTGCGCTTGCATTTGCGCTGGTGGAGACGTGATACCCGTTTCGCCGATCATTTCACACTGTGGCTTTTTGTGTGTGTAAGTTGGCCAGGATGCGTTGAGCACTGACGTCCTCGAAGAAGTGATCCGCGCGAGCGGCCCCGAGCCGCTCTCGATCGGCGGCAGTAATCGGAAACCAAGCCTCAGCTATGGTCGATGGGGGGACGTAGTTCGCCTGCCGAGCTGCACGAAGATCTACGGTCGCGGCTATTTCACTATTTGTGCCCAGTCAGTTTGCCGGCGCAGAGTTGCGGGATTACGTTAACTTTGTGGACGCGCGCTCTGTGAGCGGTGGCCTATAGACGTGTCACATTCAAGGCGAGACACTACCCGGAGGTGCCGCGGGACAAATGTCCGTCGTCGTACTGATTGGCTGCTCCTCTACCTATAGCAAAAAATCAGCTGTCCGCCGCAATGCCGTAAGGCAGGCGCGGGCAGCGGCGTCAAGGATCGCATCGGTGTCGATGCCGTAGGCGCGGTAGAGGTCAGGGATGTCGCCGGATTGGCCAAAGCGGTCGACGCCAAGCGGGACGATCGCGTTGCCGGCGACCGCGCCGAGCCAGGACAACGTCGCCGGATGGAAGTCGCCGACGGTGACGAGCCCCGCACCCGGCTGCAACCGCATCAAAAGCCGCCCGGCGACACTGATTTCGCCGCAAGCCTGCGCCGCCCGCCAATCGCGGTGCAGGCGGTCGGGCGAGGTGATCGCGAGAAGCCCCGCCTGCGGGATGTCTTCGGCCACCGCCGCATAGGCGGCCAGCGCCTCGGGGGCGACGGCACCGCAATAGGCGATCGCGAGTTCGGCGCCCGGTCCGGGCTCGCGCAGCCAATAGCCTCCGACGACGATCGCCCCGGCGAGGTCCGGGTCGATCGTTCTACGCGGCTGCTCGATCGGCCGGGTCGACAGCCGGAAATAGACCGATTGGCCGTCCTCGCGCTGGATCTCCTCGAAAGCCCAGCGCAGCAGGACCGCCAGCTCGTCTGCATAGGCGGGCTCGAAGCTCGCGAGCCCGGGCTGGGCGAGCCCGGTCAACGGCTCGCCGATCGACTGATGCGCGCCGCCTTCGGGCGCCAAGGTGATCCCGGATGGGGTCGCCACCAGGATGAACCGCGCATCCTGGTAGCAGGCATAGTTCAGCGCATCCTGCCCGCGCTTGATAAACGGGTCGTAGAGCGTGCCAATCGGCAATAGCCGCGTGCCGAACAGCGGTGCGGCGAGGCCGAGGGCGGCGAGCTGCAGGAACAAATTGCTCTCGGCGATGCCGAGCTCGATGTGCTGGCCCTGCGGCGCCATCGCCCAGCGTTGCGCCGAGACGACGTGTTCCTCGCGAAAGGTGTCGGCGCGCTCGGCCCGGTCGAAGATCCCGCGGCGGTTGACCCAGGGACCGAGATTGGTCGAGACCGTGACGTCGGGCGAGGTGGTAACGATACGTCCGGCGAATGCCGCATCGCTCGCCGCGATGTCGCCCAGGATTCTGCCAAAAGCTTCCTGGGTCGCCAGCCTGGTGCCGCGGGGGACCGGCAGGCTGGACGGCACAGCAACGGCAGCGGCATCGTGCCGGCGCGGCCGGGAGCCGGCGAGCGGAACGCCTTTGAGAAATTCGGCGAGCCGCCCCCCCGGCAGGTCGAGCCCTGCGAACGGCTCCAACTCGGCACCTTCGGCAACGTCCATGGTGCGCCGGAAGGCGGCCATCTGGTCGAGGTTCATCAACCCGGCGTGGTTGTCCTTGTGCCCGGCAAAGGGCAGCCCATAGCCCTTGATCGTGTAGGCGATGAAGCAGGTCGGCCGGTCGTCCTCGACCGCGTGGAAGGCCGTGAGAACGGAATCCATGTCATGGCCGGCGAGGTTGGTCATCAGCCGTTGCAACGCCGTATCGTCGTGGTCTTCCAGGATCGCGCGGATCCCGGGATAGCGGTTGAGGTCGCGGTGGAGATGCTCGCGCCAGCCCTCTCCGCCCTTGTAGACCAGCGCCGAATAAAGCGAATTCGGGCAGGCATCGATCCACTCGCGCAAATGATGCCCGTCAGGCCGGGCGAAGGCCGCTTCCAGGAGCCGCCCGTACTTCAACGTGACGACGCGCCAGCCCATCATCTCGAACATCGCGTCGATGCGGCCGAACAGCCGGTCGGAAACCACCGCATCGAGGCTCTGGCGGTTGTAGTCGATGACCCACCAGAGATTGCGGACATCGTGCTTCCAGCCTTCGAGCAACGCCTCGAAGATGTTGCCTTCGTCGAGCTCGGCATCGCCGGCCAGCGCGATCATGCGGCCCGGCGGGTCATCCGTCGGAACCAGGCGCTTGAGCCGCAAGTAGTCCTGGGCGAGCGAGGCGAACAAGGTCATCCCGACGCCAAGTCCGACCGACCCGGTCGAGAAATCGACGGTCTCACCGTCCTTGGTGCGCGACGGATAGGATTGCGTCCCGCCAAATCCGCGAAATCGTTCCAGCTTGTCGCGCGTCTGATGCCCGAGCAGGTATTGGATGGCATGAAAGACTGGCGAGGCGTGCGGCTTGACCGCGACGCGGTCCTGCGGTCGCAACACATCAAAATAGAGCGCCGTCATCAAGGTCGCCACCGAAGCGCTCGACGCCTGATGGCCGCCGACCTTGAGCCCGTCGCGGTTCGCCCGGATGTGATTTGCGTTGTGAATCATCCAGGTCGACAGCCACAGCACTTTGCGCTCGAGTGCGCTCAGGCAAGCGAGCTTGTCGGCGGGCTCTGCCTGGTGCTCTCGGCCGCGACAGCTTTCGAGGGTGCGCAGCATCGTTCGACTCCTGCTTCGCGCCAACAGCTTACCCGATTCTTACCGAGAAATCGCAGCTAACCGGCGAACAGGGTTTATTATTTCTCTGTTCTGCCGATTTATTCCCTGTTCGATCTGGTAGGGAATTTGCTAGGTAACGATTTGATTTAACGTCGGTCGCACCGCGGATTTTGGGCCGCGAAGCGATGTTTTCGCAGTTTTTTCCCGTGCATCAGGGAAGGGGAGCCGGGTCGGGGAGAGCGATGTTTGACCGGGCTGTAGCGGATGCTTACATAGGAGAGACAAGCGGAACCAGGAGCGTCAGCGACATGGCCGAGAGCACGACCGAGATCGAGGATCGGCAGATCGTCGTGACCGAAAACGCGGCCCGCCGCATCGCCGCGCTAAGAACCCAGGAAGAGGCCGACGGCGCCTTTCTGCGGATTGCCGTTTCGGGCGGCGGCTGCTCGGGGTTCCAATACGGGTTTACCTTCGACGATCAGCGCAGCGACGACGATTTCGTCTTCGAACGTGACGGCATCGCCGTCGTCGTCGACGATGTCTCGCTCGGCCTCTTGAACGGCGCCGAGATCGATTTCGTCGAGGACATGATGGGCGCCTCGTTCCGGATCAATAATCCGAATGCCGCCTCTTCCTGCGGCTGTGGCAATTCCTTCTCGATCGGCTGACCGGCCCGAACATTCGCGGCCGTGAAGATCGCCAGCTGGAACGTCAATTCGGTCAAGGCGCGGTTGCCTCATCTTCTCGCTTTCCTCGAGGAGGCGCGGCCCGATGTGCTGTGCCTGCAGGAGACGAAATGCCCGGCGGCCGATTTCCCGATGCTCGAGGTCAGGGGGCTCGGCTACCATGTAGAGACGATCGGGCAGCGATCCTACAACGGGGTGGCGCTGCTGTCGAAACGTCCGGCCGAGCAGCTCGTGTGGGGGCTGCCCGGCAATGAGGACGACGACCAGCCGCGTTATATCGAAGCCTCATTTGGCGACGTCCGCATCGCCTCGATCTATTTGCCGAACGGCAACCCAGTTGGGACAGACAAGTTCACCTACAAGCTCGCCTGGATGGAGCGGCTCGTTGACCGTGCTCGCGAATTGTTGCGTCGCGAGATCCCGTTCGTGCTCGCCGGCGACTACAACATCTGCCCCGCCGACGACGATGTCTACGATCCGGTGGCGTTCCGCGATGACGCGCTGTGCCGGCTTGAGGCGCGCTCACGGTTTCGCGCTCTCGTCTATCTCGGGCTGACCGACGCCTACCGCGTTTTCCACCGCGAGCCGCACCGTTACACGTTTTGGGACTATCAAGCCGGCCGCTGGCACCGCGACGAAGGCTTGCGCATCGATCATCTGCTGCTGTCGCCGCACGCCGCCGACAGGATCGCTGCGTGCGACATCGACAAGAAACCGCGGGCCAAAGAGCGAGCCTCGGACCACACCCCGATCTGGTGCGAGCTGGCGGTTTAGCCTAGCTCCCCGGCAGGAACCGCTCCGCCGCGGCGGCGAGAGTATCCTTTCCCTCTCTGAAAGGCGCGAGTGGCACGATGACTAGGGCACGATCGCCTGGCCCGAGCTCGGCAAAATCGTCGGCTATCGCAAAGCCGCCCCGCCGAGACACGGCGAGCAAGATCGCATCTCGCGGCGCCGCGGGCGAGCCGTCCTCGGCGATAAGGAGCTCGCCCACGGCAAACTCCTGACCGGCGAACGCAACGCGCCCCCGCGATCCGGGAAATCGCGAGAGACCGACAAAGGCGGGAGCTGCCAGAGCTGCGGCCGAATAGGTTGTCTCAAACTCGAAGTGCCGGGCGATCGACGCCGCGAAGCTTGCTTCGGCGATGCGCAGCACGATCGGCATTGTCGGACTCCGGGCGCGCGCACCGAGCGCGATCTCCAAATTCAACGTATCGACATTGGTCAGCGCGATCAGTCCATGCGCCGCATTGAGATTGCACAGATCGAGCGTAGCATCGCGGCTCGCATCTCCGGTCAGCAAGTCGAAACGCTGCTCGCGTGCCCTTTCGATGATGGCCGTATCGGGAGAGAGCTCGACGACGACCAGCTGCATGCCGAGACCAAGGAGCAGGTCGATCACCTGGCTGCCGATGCTGCCGGCGCCGCAAACGATAATGTGCCCGCGACGATGCACCGGGCGCAGGCCTTGCATCCTAACCCAGTGCACCCGTGTCAACACCGAGGCGCCGAAAGCGATGAAGAGGCCGGTAATGATGGTGCCCGCCAGCATCAGCAGCATAGCGGCGACAATATCGACAGGGTGGCCCCGGTCGGGGGTCAGATCGCCGTAGCCAGTCGTGGTCATCGTCGCGATGACGAAATAGACGGCATCGAGCCAAGCACCTTTGAATGCCGCATGAAAGTACCAGGTGCCGAGGAGCAAAACGATCAGCGCCGCCA
>Ga0306924_10001345_pt1 | contig 22356 bp, 20 predicted proteins | sample sta12Can44000111_FD_203756 | JGI IMG/M metagenome (GOLD analysis project Ga0306924, IMG submission 203756) | Lab enrichment of tropical soil microbial communities from Luquillo Experimental Forest, Puerto Rico - statanox.12C.anox.44.000.111 (v2)... | ecosystem: Environmental > Terrestrial >...
CCGGCCGCGATCATCGCCGCGATCGAAGATGCGCTCGCGCAGTTCGGGGTGCGGTTTACGGACATGCCGGCGACGCCCGACCGCATCGTTGCGGCGCTGCGCGCAGGCGGCGCGTATGAGAAACTGACCGCGCCGTGACGGAGCAACGGTTCCTCGCGAGCTCTGTTTCCCACGCGCGAGAAAACCGCGCGAACCGCTGCGACCCCACGATGTTTATTTAACATGCCGGCATGAGAACCGTGGAGTGAAAGATGGCCACAACAAAAAACAAACCGCCGCGCCGCCTGCGCTCGCAACTGTGGTTCGACAATCCCGACAATCCGGGAATGACGGCGCTTTATCTCGAGCGCTACCTCAATTTTGGACTGACCAGGGACGAGCTTGCGTCGGGTAAGCCAATCATCGGCATTGCCCAGAGCGGCTCCGATCTCTCTCCCTGTAACCGCCACCATCTCGAGCTCGCCAAGCGCGTGCGCGAAGGCATCCGCGACGCCGGCGGGATTGCGTTCGAATTCCCGATGCATCCGATCCAGGAGACCGGCAAACGTCCGACCGCGGCGCTCGACCGCAATCTCGCTTACCTGAGCCTCGTCGAGGTGCTGTTCGGATACCCGCTTGACGGCGTGGTGCTCACCACCGGCTGCGACAAGACCACGCCCGCCGCGATCATGGCGGCGGCCACCGTGAACACACCGGCCATCGTGCTTTCCGGCGGGCCGATGCTCAACGGCTGGTGGAACGGCGAGCGTGCCGGCTCCGGCACCGTGGTGTGGTGGGCGCGCCAGGAGCACGCCGCCGGTCGCATGGACTACCGGCAATTCCTCGATCTCGTAGCGTCATCAGCGCCGTCGATCGGCCATTGCAACACGATGGGCACCGCCTCGACGATGAATGCGCTGGCCGAAGCGCTGGGCATGTCGCTGCCGGGCTGCGCCGCCATCCCCGCGCCCTATCGTGAGCGCGGGCAAATCGCCTACGAAACCGGCCGGCGCGCGGTCGAGATCGTGCACGAGGACCTGAAACCCTCGGACATCCTCACCCGCAAAGCCTTCGAGAACGCAATCGTCGCCTGCTCGGCAATCGGCGGATCGACCAACGCGCCGATTCACATCAATGCCATCGCTCGGCATATCGGGGTCGAGCTTTCGATCGAGGATTGGGAAACGACCGGCTATGACGTGCCGCTGCTCGTTAACATGCAACCGGCCGGCAAATATCTCGGCGAGGAATATTATCGCGCGGGCGGGCTGCCGGCGGTCATGCACGAGCTGCTCGGCGCGCGCCGCATCCATTCGGACGCGCTGACCATCAACGGCAAAACCATGGGCGAGAACGTCGCGCAGGCGAAGGCGCGCGATCGCGATGTGATCCGCCCCTACGACCGCCCGCTGATGGAGCGGGCAGGCTTCAAGGTGCTGTCCGGAAACCTGTTTGACTCCGCAATCATGAAAACGAGCGTCATTTCGAATGAATTCCGCCAGCGCTATCTATCCAATCCGAAGGACCCGAATGCCTTCGAGGGGCACGCGGTCGTGTTCGACGGGCCGGAAGACTATCACCGCCGCATCGAGGACTCCGCGCTCGAGATTGATGAGAACACCATGCTGTTCATCCGCGGCGTCGGGCCGATCGGTTATCCCGGCGGAGCGGAAGTGGTGAACATGCAACCGCCGGCGGCCTTGATCAAACGCGGCATCACCTCGCTGCCCTGCATCGGCGACGGGCGCCAGTCCGGAACGTCGGCGTCCCCCTCGATCGTCAACGCGTCGCCCGAGGCGGCGCTGGGCGGCGGGCTGGCGTTGCTGCGAACCGGCGATCGCGTGCGCATCGATGTCAACGTCGGTACGGCGAACATCCTGGTGCCAGAGCGTGAGATGGCCCAGCGCCGTGCGACGCTGGAGCGGCAGGGCGGCTACAAATCTCCACCCAGCCAGACGCCGTGGCAGGAAATCCAGCGCGGCATGGTCGAGCAACTGGCGGACGGCATGGTGCTCACCCCCGCGGTGAACTATCAGCGCGTGGCACAAACAAGCGTGCCGCGCGACAATCATTAGAATCCGATCAAGGGGAACGGCCATGGCGCATCGTTTGCAAGGGAAGGTCGCGCTCATAACCGCGGCGGGTCAGGGGATCGGACGCGCGATTGCGGAGGCATTCGCGGCCGAGGGAGCGACCGTCATCGCGACCGACGTGGACGAGAAGAAGCTTGACGGAATTAAAGCGGCCAAGCGGCTTAAGCTCGACGTGCGCTCGACCGCCGCGGTCGAGGCGCTCGCACGCGAGCTCGCGGCTGAATTCGGCGCGCTCGACGTGCTCGTCAACTGCGCGGGTTACGTTCACCACGGCAGCGTGCTCGACTGCTCGGAGCAGGATTGGGACTTCTCCTTCGACCTGAATGTGAAGTCGATGCATCGCATGATCCGGGCATTCCTGCCGCGCATGCTGGAGAAGAAAGCGGGCTCGATCGTCAATATTTCCTCCGCGGTCTCTTCGATCCGCGGCGTCCCCGACCGTTACGTCTATGGCGCGACCAAGGCCGCGGTGATCGGTCTTACCAAGGCCGTTGCCGCCGATTTCATCCGCCGAGGCATCCGCGCGAATGCGATTTGCCCCGGCACGATTCATTCGCCCTCGCTCGAGGGTCGCATCGCCGAGCGCTCGCAAGCCACCGGAAAATCGCGCGTCGAGGTGGAGCAAGCCTTTGTCGAACGCCAGCCCATGGGCCGACTTGGCACTCCGGAAGAAGTCGCCGCACTCGCCGTGTTCCTCGCTTCCGACGAGGCCAGCTATATCACCGGTCAACCCCATCTGGTCGATGGCGGGATGGCGCTTTAAAGTTCGTGGCAAGATTTTGACACGCGACTCGCCCAGACACGCAGTCGAACCGCGAATGATGTCCCGCATGGCAGACTTTTGTGCAATGCAGACCATACCGTATTGCTGCTCGGAACCCTGCATGAGTCACTAAGTTATCGGTTGTCGAAGCGCGCTCTGCGCCGGCGTGATGCTTCCCTCAACTCAGCCGTCTCCGAGGCCTCTCGTCGCTCAACGACCCGCTGGACCACGCTATGGCGAACATCGCTCCGCTGCTTCCGGCCGATTTCAAGCAATTGGCCATCTTGCTCGACGTGGATGGCACGATCCTTGATCTCGCCCCCACGCCGCGCGAGGTGTTCGTTCCGCACCCGCTACGCGAGACGCTGCAGCGGCTATGGCAGCGCACGTGCGGCGCTGTTGCTTTCGTCAGCGGCAGGACGATCGGCGAGCTCGACCTCATCTTTTCGCCGTTGCAACTGGCGGCGATCGGCGGACACGGCGCAGAGCTTCGCGCAACTACCGCGGCGGTGCCTCAAGAGCCGCGCCTGCCGCCGCTCGATCCGAAGATCAAGCGTCAGTTTGCGGAAATCGCCGAAGCGGGACCGGGCATCATTCTCGAGGATAAAGGCTACTCGCTCGCGCTCCATTATCGCTTAGCCCCTCATAAAGAGCGTTTCGTGCTAGATGCGGCGGCCAAAATTTCAAGCGCTCTGCAGCCAAGCGCGATCGAGCTTCTGCCTGGCAAGCTGATGGTGGAGATCAAGCAGGCGGGCTTTAGCAAAGCGACGGCGGTGCGCGAATTGATGACCTACGCGCCGTTTATCGGGCGACACCCGATCTTCATCGGCGACGACGTCACCGATCTCGGCGTGTTCGACGTTGTGCCCGATTTCAAAGGGGTCGGCGTTTCCGTGGGACGCCGCGTGGCCGGCGTCAACGCCTGCTTCGACCGGCCCGCCGACGTCCGTCGCTGGCTTGATGAAATCTCCCGCAAGGACGCGCTCGCGACTCCATGACCGATCACGGGCTTGACCTTGCGGTGATCGGCAACGGGCGCACCGCGGCGCTGATTGATCCGACCGGATGTCTGGTCTGGTGGTGCTATCCGCGTTTCGATGGCGATCCGATTTTTTGCCGATTGCTGTCGGGCCGCGAGGAAAAAGGATTTTCTGATGTCGTGCTCGACGACATGGTCGATTTCCAATCGGAATATCTTCGCAACACTGCCGTGGTCTCGACCGTCCTGACCGACCGGCGCGGCAACGCGGTCCGCATCACCGATTTCGCTCCGCGTTATGGGCATTTCGGCCGCGTTTTCCGGCCGCCGCAGCTCATTCGAATCATCGAACCGGTTGCCGGCCTGCCGCGCATCACAATCCGATTTCGGCCCACCCATGATTACGGCCACCCATTTGCACGGCATTCGATCAGCAGCAACAACATTCGCTACCTCGATGAGGACGTCGTCATCCGCCTGACCACGGATGCACCGCTCTCGTACATCGACCGCGAGGCCCCGTTCGTCCTCACGCGCCCGTTGCATCTCGTATTTGGCGTCGATGAGCAGTTTCAAGGCAATCTGGAAACCAGCTGCCGGGAATTCTGCGACCGTACCATCGACTACTGGCTGGAATGGTCGCGCGGCCTTTCCATTTCCTATGATTGGCAAGATGAGATCATTCGCGCGGCGATAACGCTCAAGCTCAGTAATTTCGAGGAGACCGGCGGCATCATCGCCGCCCACACAACGTCCATTCCGGAGGCGCCCGGGTCGGGCCGCACCTGGGATTATCGCTACTGCTGGCTGCGCGACGCCTATTTCGTGGTCAAGGCGCTCAACCGCATCGGCGCGACCCAGACCATGGAGGATTTCATCTCGTTCACCCTGGGCATCGCGTCCAATCCGAACGAGCCGATGCGCCCGGTCTACAGCATCGTCCCGATCGATCCGATGGACGAGAAAACCGCGCCGGCGCTCGAAGGCTATCGCGGCGACGGACCGGTGCGCATCGGCAATGCCGCCGCTGGGCAGGTTCAGCACGACGCGTTCGGCAGCGTCATTCTCGCCGCCATGCCCATGTTCTACGACCGGCGCCTGCCCCGTCTCGGCGACGAGGGGCTGTTCCGGCTCTTGGAGACGCTCGGCGCCAGGGCCGGGGAGCTTGCTCTGGAAGCGGACAACGGCATCTGGGAGTACCGCGGGCGCCGGCGCATTCACACCCATTCGACGGCCATGTGCTGGGCCGGCTGCCACCGGCTTGCCGCCATCGCTTCGCGGCTGGACCTTGCTGATCGGGCGGCGCATTGGAACGCCGTTGCCGACCCGGTGCGCCAGGCGCTTCTCCAGGGCGCCTGGAACGAGAAGCGAAAGGCCTTCACCGCCGCATTTGGCTCCGACGATCTCGACGCCAGCGTTCTTTTGCTGCCTGATCTCGGGGTGATCGAGGCCGACGATCCGCGTTTCGTCAGCACGGTGAAGGCGATGGAGCGCGAACTTTTGCGCGAGAAGCACGTTATGCGTTACGCGGCGGCAGACGATTTCGGCCTTCCCGCAACCGCTTTTCTGATCTGCCGGTTCTGGCTGGTCGATGCCTGGTGGTCGCTGCGCCGGCGCGAGGAGGCGCGGGAATTGTTCGTCGACGCGTTGGCGTATCGCAACCGCTATGGGCTATTATCGGAAGATATCGACCCGCAGACCGGCACGTTGTGGGGAAATTTCCCGCAGACGTATTCGATGGCCGGCTTGATCTTGACGGCGATGCGGCTGTCGCGAAGTTGGGAGGACCGATATTGGCGCGGCTGATCGTGGTCTCCAACCGCGTGGCTGTTCCCAGCGCCGCGAACGGCAACCAGGCCGGCGGGCTGGCTGTTGCGGTCCGTTCATTGCTGAGGCGACACCGCGGAATCTGGTTCGGTTGGAGCGGTACCGTCTCGACCGAGAGCGAGGCCGTGAGCCAGACCATCCATCGCGGCGACATGACTTACGTCGTCACCGACCTAGTCGAGGCGGACTATCAGGAATACTACAACGGCTTCGCCAATCGGGTGCTGTGGCCGATCCTGCACTATCGTCTCGACCTTGCCGAATACTCGCGCCGCGATCTCAGCGGATATCGCCGCGTGAACGCGCATTTCGCCGCGCAATTGCACGACCTGCTGCAACCGGACGACATAATCTGGGTGCACGATTATCACCTCATCCCGCTCGCCAAAATGCTGCGTGACCGCGGGCATCGCAACCGAATTGGATTTTTCCTGCACGTTCCGTTTCCGCCGCCCGAAATTCTCACTGCTTTGCCCAACCACGAATGGCTGATCCCGCAATTGACCGCCTATGACCTGGTGGGCCTGCAGACCGAGAACAACGCCACGAATTGCGTGCGTTATCTGGAAAATGAGTGCCGGCTGCAGAGGCGCGGCGGCTATACGTTCGAAACCGCCGAACGCACGGTACGGGTCGGCGTCTTCCCGATTGGCATCGAGACCGGCGAATTCAGCCGCTTGGCTCGACACTCCGTACGCTCGCAACTGGTGCGCAATGTGGTGGAGAGCCTCGCCGGCCGCAGCATGATGATCGGCGTCGACCGGCTCGACTATTCGAAGGGCCTGGCTCAACGCATGGACGCCTTCGAGCGCTTTCTCGCGGTGTATCCGGATTGGCGCGGCAAGGTCACCTACCTGCAGATCACGCCCAAGAGCCGATCGGAAATCCAGGAATATGCCGGCATGGAGCGCACCATCAGCGAGGCCGCGGGCCGGATCAACGGCACTTATGGCGAAGCCGCCTGGACACCGATCCGCTACGTCAATCGCGCCTACAGCCGTAGCGCGCTGGCGGGCCTGTTTCAGGCGGCGCGCGTGGGGCTGGTCACGCCATTGCGTGACGGCATGAATCTGGTGGCAAAGGAATATATTGCCGCGCAAAACCCTGAAGATCCGGGTGTTCTCATCCTGTCGCGCTTTGCCGGAGCGGCGGCCGAGTTAACGGCGTCGCTTCTGGTCAATCCTTATGATCCGGAAGCGGTCGCTACCTCGATCGCCCATGCGCTCGCCATGCCGCTCAAGGAGCGGCGCTCGCGCCACGCGGCGCTGTTCCGCGTGATCTCCGAAAACGACCTCAAGACCTGGGGCGAACTGTTTCTCGCGGCACTCACGCAAAGCGCCGACGTGCCGTCATGGCACGAGCAGCTCGGACTGCAGCCGTCGATCAGCTCGACTTTGGCCTAAGCGTCGGCTGTCACCGTGACGGCCGCCGCGGCTCCCGACCGCTGATGCACCGGCTTCTCGAGGCGCGTCAGGTTAAAGGCGCTATTGATGAGCGCCAAATGGGTAAATGCCTGCGGGAAATTGCCGACCAGCCGGCCCGCGTGGGGATCGTATTCCTCGCTGAGCAGCCCCACGTCATTGCACAAACCGAGCAGCCGGTCGAACAATCGCAGGGCGTCTTGCCCGCGTCCCTGCAAGATGTAGGCGTCCACCAGCCAGAAGCTGCACGCCAGGAACGCGCCTTCTCCCGGCGGCAATCCATCGTCCGATTTATCGCTGTCGTAGCGCAGGACGAAGCCGTCGACCAGCAGCCGCCGCTCGATCGCCGCGACGGTGCCGCGCACGCGCGGATCGTCGGACGGCAGAAAGCCCATGCAAGGCATCAGCAGCAGGCTCGCATCCAGGTGCTTCGAGCCGTACGACTGGACAAAGCTGCCGAATTCACGATCGAAGCCATGCTCGCAGACATCGGCGTGAATAGCGGCAGCCACTTGCTGCCAGTGTTCGACCGGGCCTTTTAGACCGAATTCCTTTGCGCTCTTGATCGCCCGATCGAAGGCGACCCATGCCATCATTTTGGAATACGTGAAGTGTTTTCGCCCGCCGCGCGTCTCCCAAATCCCCTCGTCAGGTTCGCTCCAGATGCGCTCGAGATATGAGAGAGATGCCTGCTGCAGCTCCCAGCCGGATTCGCTGGCGGCCAAACCGCTGCACCGCGCCTGATGCAGCGCGTCCATCACTTCGCCGAACACATCGAGCTGACGTTGGCCGTGCGCGGCGTTGCCGATACGCACCGGGGCCGATCCTTCATACCCGGGCAGCCAGGGCACGGTCCACTCGTCCAGCCGCCGCTCGCCGGCGATGCCGTACATGATCTGCACCTGTTCCGGGCTGCCGGCCACCGCGCGCAACAACCATTCGCGCCACGCCTGCGCCTCGTCCGAGTAACCGGCGTTCATCAGCGCGAGCAAAGTGAGCGTGGCATCGCGCAGCCAGCAGAAGCGATAATCCCAGTTTCGCACGCCGCCCAGGCATTCCGGCAACGAGGTCGTGGGCGCGGCAACAATTCCGCCGGTGCGCCAGAAGGTGAGTGCCTTGAGCGTAATGAGCGAGCGGGTCACCGCCTCGGAACAATGCCCCGACGGCCGACATTTCTTCGCCCAGCCCGTCCAGAAACGCTGCGTCCTCTCGAGCGCTGACTTGGCTTCGAGCGGGCGCGGCGGCGGCATGTGCGACGGCGCATAGGTGAGCACAAACGGCACCGCATCCCCAGCCGCCACCGTGAAGTCGCCGACTGTGGTCAGATTCTCACCGCGGAGCTCGACCGGGGTGCGCAGCACAACCATGTCCGGCCCGGCAATCGCGCGCAACGTCCCGTCGAGCCGCGTGACCCATGGAACAATCGCACCATAGCCGAAGCGCAGCACCAGCTTGGTGCGCATCGCGACAGAGCCGCGTTCTCCGACGACAAGACGAACGACGTGCGAGTGCGCCGCTTTCACCGGCATAAAGTCGATGATCGATACCGCGCCCTCCTCGCATTCAAAGCGTGTTTCCAGAATCAACGTGTTCGGCCGGTAGCGGCGCGTGACGTGCGCAGCACTGTCGCAAGGAGCGATTTGCCAATGCCCGTGCTCCTCGGAGCCGAGCAGCGCGGCGAAACAGGCCTCCGAATCGAAGCGAGGCCAGCACAGCCAGTCGATCGAGCCGTCGCGGCTCACCAGCGCGGCCGCCTCACAATCGCCGATCAATGCATAGTCTTCGATCCGCTTCGACATGATGACCCGTCGATGATTATGGCTCGAAGTCGATGACGACCTTGATGTCGTCCGGCCGATCCTGCAGTGCCTCGCTCCACTGCTCAAGAGGCACCCGGCGCGTGATCAGGCGGGAGAGCCATTCCCGGTCTGCCCGAGCAAGCGCATCGGCGGCCATCTCATAGTGGCTGCGATTGGCATTGACGGAGCCGAACACGACGTCGTTGTCGAGCACCATCGTCCGATTGAGCCCACTGATATCCACGTCGAACACTTTTCCGGGCGCGCTCACGCCCAAAAGACAGATGATCCCGGCCGCGGCGCTGGTGCCCAGGCAAGCCCGGATCAGGGCGGGGGCTCCGGTGCATTCAAAGATGACGTCTGGCGCGAGCCGATCGAGCCCGGCATCGCTGTGATAGCTGCCGCCGAGATCGCACACGAGCGCCTCTTTCAGTCCGCCTTTGTTGCGATCGAGCACATGCACCTCGAAGCCACGCTGCTTCCCCATCAGGGCCGCCAGCAACCCGATCGGACCGGCGCCGGTGACGAGCAAGGTCCTTGGCCGCCAGCCGCGCGCGCGGCGGCCAACTCGCTCGGTATGGTCCCAGGCCTTGGCCAGGATGCTGGCGGGTTCGAGTAGCACGCCGAGAATGCCCAAGGCGGGATCGATCTTGACGGCGAATTCCGGTTCAAGACGGAACCGCTCGGCGCCGTATCCGTGGCGCTCCTTGATGCCGCGTTCGGTATAGCGACCGTTGCGGCACATATCCCATTCGCCGACAGCGCAGGCCGGACACGGCTCGGGGTCAGGCCGGCGCACGATGCCGACCACCGGGTCGCCGCGCGCCAGCCCGCATCCCGGCGGTGCCGTCTCGACCACGCCCAGCGATTCATGGCCGAGCACCAGATACCGTTCGCCGGTCGGTGCAGCGCCGTAAGCGCCGGAGAGAATCTCACGGTCGGTGCCGCACACCCCTAAGGCGCGCGTGCGCACCAGGATTGCACCATCCGAGGCGGGCGGATCTGCGATGTCGTCAAGCCGCGCGGAATTGGCGACCCCCGGAATGACCGTGATTGCGCGCATTCCCTTCCTTGCGCGATTTGCCACCCTGTTCAGTCGCACTCAATCTTATGGCTGAAAGTGAAAAAAAGTTCCCCCGCATGCAACGAAACCCGGTCCCTGTGCGTTAGCTTATTTCGTGAGGAGACGGAGGCCGGCCATGGAGGCAATTGGCCGCAAGCGTTGGGCAATCGCTGAGGGTTACATCCCATCGGAGAGCTCGTTTTCCGATCCCGCCCTCGTCTCACACGAGACCGCCTGCATCCTTAACCCGGGCGCTCGGGAGGCGCGCGTCGCAATCACCGTCTTTTTTGAAGACCGGGAGCCGGTTGGCCCGTACCGCGTGACGGTCGACGCCCGCCGCACCCTGCACCTCCGCTTCAACGACCTGAGCAATCCGCAACCGATCCCGCGCGACACTGCATATGCATCGGTCTTCGAATCCGACGTGCCGATCGTCGTGCAACACACGCGGCTCGATTCCCGCCGCGCCGAAATTGCACTTCTGTCAACGGTGGCCTATGCCGAAGCTTGATACGCTAAATTTTGGTCTGCCGCCGCGGGGAACTTTTCGCATCGCGCTACGTTGCGCGCAAAGCTGGTCCCGCTTGAGAGGAATAACATGAAAATTGCGCAGATTGCGCCGCTCATGGAGAGCGTGCCACCGCGGCTGTATGGTGGTACCGAGCGAATTGTCTCCTATGTCACGGATGAGCTGGTCCGGCTGGGTCATGACGTGACCCTGTTCGCCAGTGGCGATTCCGTGTCGCGCGCCAATCTCGTGCGTTGCGTTCCTCAGGCGCTGCGTCTCGACGCCAATGTGCGCGACGTAATCCCGTACTACATGTTGATGCTCGACCGGGTGCGCGAGTTCGCCGACGATTTCGATATTTTGCATTTCCATATCGATCAATTTCATTTTCCCCTGTTCCGGCCGATGTCCCAACGGACCGTGACAACGCTGCACGGGCGGCAGGATCTGCACGATCTCAAGCCGCTCTATATCGGGTTCAGCGACATGCCGCTGGTATCGATTTCCAACGACCAGCGCCGACCGGTGTTGAACAGCAACTTCGTCGCCACCGTCTACCACGGCATCCCGGCACAGCTGCACAAGCCGACCTACAATCCGCGCGGCGGATATCTCGCATTCCTCGGCCGCATCTCGCCGGAGAAGCGTCCCGACCGCGCTATTGCGATCGCGCGGGCGCTCGGAATTCCGCTCAAGATCGCGGCCAAGGTCGACAAGGTTGACGAACTCTACTTTCGCGCGTCGATTGCGCCGTTGCTCGATGGACCGGGCGTGGAGTTTATCGGCGAGATCAACGAGCGCGACAAGACCGAATTCCTGGGCGAGGCTTCGGCGCTCCTGTTCCCCATCGACTGGCCGGAGCCGTTCGGGCTGTCCCTCATCGAAGCGATGGCCTGTGGCACGCCGGTTCTTTCATTCCGATGCGGAGCGGTAGCCGAAATAATCGACGAGTGGGTCACGGGCGCGATTGTCGACACCGTCGAGGAAGCAGTTAGAGTGCTGCCGCAGGTGATCGCGCTTGATCGGCGCGGCGTCCGGCGGCGGTTCGAGGAGCGATTCACCGCCACCCGTATGGCCAAGGATTATGTTCAAGTGTACCGTTCGCTGCTCGAGCGTCCCTCTCTGCCGGAGCGCGCGGCGGCCATGCCGATGCAGCTGGAAAAAGAAATGAACTGACGGGAATTTCATGGCGACCGAGGGCGCCGCGCTCGCGCGGACCTTGCTCCATACCTCCCAGGAAACACCGTTCTACATCCCGGCCACCCGTCCGGGCACGCGCCCGCGCCGAACGCTCAAGCACGACGACACGTTCGTCGTGCTCGATGCCCACGGCGATATCGGCGCTTCGGCGGGCGGGCCCGACGGGCTGTTCCATTGCGACACCCGTTTTCTCTCGCACCTCGAGCTGCTGCTCAACAGCGTGCAGCCCCTGCTGTTGGGGTCCAACGTACGCGACGACAACGCCTCGCTGACCGTCGATCTCACCAATCCCGACGTCTATCGCGCCGATCATTTGGTCCTGCCGAAGGACACAATTCACATCGTACGAAGCTTCTTCTTGTGGCGCGACACGGCCTATCAACGGTTGGCGATCCGCAATCATGGCGATGGGCCGATCGAACTCACCGTAAACATCCGTTTCGATGGCGATTTCGCCGACCTGTTCGAAGTGCGCGGACTGCACCGCGCCAAACGCGGTGCGGTGCATCGCACCGCCGGCGCCGAGGCGGCCGTCCTGACCTACGACGGTCTTGACAACAAGCAACGACGAACCAGGCTGACATTCGACCCCGCTCCGACCAAACTGACCACGAGCGGCGCCGATTATCTCGTCCATCTCGCGCCGAAGGCTGCAAGATCCATTGTGTTGACGATTGGCTGCGGCAGTCCCGAGCCGCCAAAGCCGGTGCCGTTCCTGCACGGACTGCGCGCCGCGCACCGCGAGATGCGCGTGACCTCCGGTAACGCGGCGACCGTCGTCACCTCGAACGATATTTTCAATGAAGTCGTATGCCGGTCGATGGCCGATCTCTACATGCTGATGACCAACACGAGCCAGGGACCATATCCCTATGCCGGCATTCCCTGGTATTCGACCACATTCGGACGTGACGGATTGATCACGGCGCTACAGATGCTGTGGCTCGATCCCAGCGTCGCGCAGGGCGTGTTGCGCAGGCTCGCCTTTTACCAGGCAAAGACCGACGATCCCGCTTCCGACGCGCAGCCCGGAAAGATCCTGCACGAGATGCGGGGCGGCGAGATGGCCGCACTGCACGAGGTTCCCTTCGGTCTTTATTACGGCAGCGTCGATGCGACGCCGCTCTTCGTCATGCTTGCAGGTCTTTACTTCGAGCGGACCGGCGACGCGGAGACAATCGCCCAACTGTGGCCGGCAATCGAGCGTGCGCTCGCCTGGATCGATGGGCCGGGCGATCACGACGGGGATGGATTCACGGAATACTATCGGGCGACCGAGCAGGGGCTCGCCAACCAGGGCTGGAAGGATTCCCAGGATGCGATCTTTCATGCTGACGGCCGTCTGGCCGAAGGCCCGATCGCGCTCGCCGAGGTGCAAGGATACGTCTACTGCGCCAAATGTCTGGCAGCGAACTGCGCGGAGCTGCTGGGCCGCAGCGCCCGCGCGGCGCAGCTGCGAGTGGAAGCCGACCGCTTGGCCGAGCGCTTCAACACGAGCTTCTGGTGCCCGGACCTCGGGACTTACGCGCTGGCACTCGACGGCAACAAGGAACCGTGTCGCGTGCGCAGCTCCAATGCCGGTCAAGTCCTGTTTACCGGCATTGCCGAACCCAAGCACGCGATTCAGATCGCCGATGGGATGTTGCAGCCGCAATTCTTCACTGGATGGGGCATTCGCACCATCGCTAATACCGAGGCGCGCTACAACCCGATGTCCTATCACAACGGCTCGATCTGGCCGCACGACAATGCGTTGATCGCGCTCGGTCTGGCGCGCTATGGCCGCAAGCACCTGCTCGACCGCCTGTTCAAAGGTCTGTTCGACGCCGCGAGCTACCTGGAGATGCGGCGATTGCCGGAGCTGTTCTGCGGCTTCCAACGCAGCCGCGGTCGCGGGCCGACGCTCTACCCGGTCGCATGCTCGCCGCAGGCGTGGGCGAGCGCCACGCCGTTCACCTTGATCGAGGCTTCGCTCGGGCTAGAATTCGATCCCGCCGGAAAGGAGATCAGGCTGCGGGATCCGCGCCTTCCCTCGTTTCTGGACGAGCTCGTGCTGCGCAATTTATCGCTCAACCAATCGAGCGTCGATCTGAAAGTCCGCCGCCACGGCCACCAGGTCTCGGTCGAGGTCCTGGAGCGCCGCGGCCACGTTCAGGTTTCGGCCGTGTTCGGCTGATCCGAAATCGCCCGGTATCGGTTCACGGTCGCGCCGATCACGTGTAGCTTCCCTCAACATTCAGTCGGCTTGCGGCAATGAGTGCGGAGAAAGCGCGCGCTTCAACGGCCACGCGGATTGTCCGCCGGCCGCTGGGCGAAATATCGCGCCACGTCTCGGCCGATATCTGCGTGCTCGGGGCGGGCATCGCCGGAATTTCGGCCGCACTGGAAGCGGCGCGGCTCGGCCGTAAGGTCGCTTTGCTGGACGGGCTGCCCGCGCTGGGCGGCCAGGCCGTCAACTCCATTATTGGTACGTTCTGCGGACTCTTCGCCAATGGTCCGCACGGTCGCCAGCTCACCCATGGCATCGCCGACGACATCCTGCGCGACCTCGGCGCGCAGGGGGCCCTGCATTACCGGCGCGGCGGTCCATCGAACACGACCGTGGTCATGTATGATGAAATTGCACTGTCCCGCTGGATCGAAGAGGCGGTACGCGCCGCCGATATTGCCGTGCTGCTCGGCACGATCTTGCGCGGGGTGAAGCGCGATGGCGGCAGAATTCGCGAACTCGATCTCGCCACACGCTATGGTGACGTCAAGCTTTCGGCGGCGGGATTTGTCGATGCGACCGGGGATGCGGCGCTGACCTGGCAAGCGGGATTCGATTGCCGCGAGCATGCGGACGGTCCCATCTACGGCACGCAGATGATCGTGCTCGAGGGCGTCGATGAGAGCCAGCAGCCAAGCCGCGATGCGTTGGCGGCGCGGGCGCGCGCCACGGCCGCCGCCTACGGTCTCGTCCGCACTGACGGATTCGCTTTTGTTTTCCCCGGCCGCGGGACCGCGCTGGTGAACCTCACCCATGTGGAGACGCCGCTCGATCCGCTCGCGGCCTCGCGCAACGCCCTTCTCGGCAAAGCGCAAGCCGACCGGGTGCTGCATTTTCTGCGCACGGAGTATCCAGCCGGTTTCGGCGCCGCGCGGGTGCGCAGCTACGGGCTGCCGGGCATTCGCCAGACCCGCTGGATCGTGGGACGCCAGCAGCTCACGGTCGACGATGTGCGCGGCGGCACAGAATTTCCCGATGCGATCGCACGCACCGCATGGCCGATCGAGCTGCACGATCGCCCGGAGGGTTATGTCTGGGAACCCTTTCCCGATGATCACGTGCACTATGTGCCGTTCGGCAGCCTGGTACCCGGCGAGGGCGATAACATCGTTGCTGCCGGGCGCTGCATCGATGGCGACAGCGCGGCGCTATCAAGCGTGCGGGTGATGGGCCCCTGCATCGCGATGGGGGCCGCCGCCGCGCACGCCCTCGACCTCGCCGGGAGCGGCAGCGTGCAGCAGATCGAAATCGCAGCGCTACGCAAGCGGGTGCTGAACAATCTCGAGCCGTGACCGTTCTCATCCGGCGCCGAAGCACCGGATGCGCTCGGTTGTCAGCTGGTTCGGAATGAGTCTAACGGCGCACGGAATTACGCGGCACGCTCACGTTCTGCGTCGGTAGCCGGTCGCCGGGCACTCAATTGCTGGGCCTCGGCCTCCTCGGCGGATTTAAGATAATTGTGGGCCTTGACGAGCAGCAGCCGGGCGCGTTGTCGGTCGCCGATTGCCCGTGCTTTCTCCAGATATTTTTCCGCTTTACTCCGCAGTAAATCGACAGTCCCCATGCTGCCAACCCCCGTTGCACTTGGACACGCGGGATTGGAGCCAGCAATCATGGCAAAAGGTTGAAGGATAGAGATATGGCGGTTCGCGGCCCGCCAGGCGCTGGTCCTGCGTCCCCTAGAACGCGCGTGCCCCGTGCTCCATCGCGGCTTCCGCCTTGAGCGAATCAACATCGCGATAAATGGACGCGACCGCGAGCACGCGTCCGTTGCGCTTGTAACGCAGCATGCAGTCGCGCGCCGCGATGTCGCCGTCGACCACGAGTTCGTCCCATGCTTCGGCATGACCGACATAGTTGATCGGCACGTCGTAATGCTGGCTCCAGAAGAACGGCACCGCCGCGAACCGCTCACGATAACCCAACATATTGCGCGCGGCGGTTTGGCCCTGGCGCTCGGCCACCACCCAGTGTTCGACCCGGATGTTTGCTCCGCTGTGGACATCGGGCCAGCGGGCAATATCGCCGGCGGCAAAGATGCCCGGTGCGCTGGTTTCGAGATAAGCGTTGACCGCCACGCCGCGATCAAGCGCAAGCCCGGCCGCCTCGGCCAAGCCAGTGCGCGGTCGCACTCCGATGCCGGCGACCACCAGATCGGCGTCGAGCGCGCCGCCGCTTTTGAGTGTCACCTTCCGCCCATTAATCGCTGTGGGCGTGTTTTCCAGGTGGAAGATGACCCCATGCTCCTCGTGCAGCGAGCGCACGAAATCGCCCATTTGCGGCCCCAGCACCCGCTCCATCGGTCGCTTTTCCGGCGCCACGACATGCACTTCGATGTCGCGGGCGCGCAGCGAGGCCGCCACTTCGAGGCCGATGAAGCTCGCGCCCAGCACGACCGCGCGACGCGCGGCCTTCGCCTGCGCAATGATGGCTCTGGAATCGGCAAGCGAGCGCAGCGTGTACACGTGCGGCGCTTCGGCGCCGGGAATCGACAGGCGTACCGGCTCGGCGCCCGTCGCCAGCAGCAGCCGGTCGTAGCCGACTTTCTCGCCGCCAGCGAGCACGACTTCGCGCGTCCTTGGCTCGATCGCGACGACATTGGTTTCGAGCCGCAAGTCGATGCCGTTTTCGCGGTAGAAGCTGTCCGGGCGCAACGGCACCCAGTCCTCTGGCGCGTTCCCGGCAAGGTAATCTTTCGAAAGGTTCGGACGATCGACGGGTGCCGCATTGTCATTGCTGAGCATGACGATGCCGCCCGGGTACTGCTCGCGGCGCAACATCTCGGCGGCGGCAAATCCGGCGGCACCGCCACCGACGATGACGATCTTGCCGGGCGATGCGGTTGGCGCCTTGTCACGATGTTTTGGCGCGTCCTTTTTCGCGCGGACGAAAATGGTTTCCCCGCGCCGCTCCACGGTCCAGCAGGACAGTGAATCGAACGCCGGCGCGTGCGCCGCTTCTCCCGTGCGCAGATCGAAGCAGGCATGGTGCCAGGGACAGCGCACCGTATCGTCGACCACGAGTCCCTCGACCAATGGCCCGTGATAATGCGTGCAATGCGCGCCCACGGCGAACACCTCGTCGCCGCGCCGCACGAGGAGGACTTCCTCCTCGCCCACATGGCCGACGAGCTTGCCGCCATCAGGGATGGCAGCGAAAGCCAACCCTTGCGTCAAATCGGGTCCGGCCGGCTTGTTTTGCTCTTGGGCCATTCAGCCTCCGACTGCCGGCGATGCAATTTGAAAACGACTCCCCCCGGTACGGTGTTCCAGCCGCACCCATCAATCGAAGATGTTGCCGCCGTTCGATCTGCCTTTGAGATTGATCGCGGACAGGAATTCCTGTCGGGTTTCCGCCTTGGTTCGGAAAGTTCCCAACATGTAGCTGGTCACCATGCTGACCTCGGTCTTGTGCACCCCCCGCGTCGTCATGCATTCGTGATAAGCCTCGACCACAACGCCCACCCCGAACGGCTTGAGCACCGCGTCCAGGCAGCGGGCAATTTCGGCGGTCATCTTTTCCTGAACCTGAAGCCGCTTGGCATAGACGTCGACCAGGCGCGCGAGTTTCGAAATTCCCACAATCCGCTCGCGCGGAAGATAGCCGATGTGCACGCGGCCGATGATCGGTGCAATGTGATGCTCGCAATGGGACTCGAAGCGGATATCGCGGAGCAGGACGATCTCGTCGTAACCGCCGACTTCTTCGAAAGTCCGCTGCAGGTACTCGCGCGGATCCTCGGCATAGCCGGCAAACCACTCCTGATAGGCCTGAACGACGCGGGCCGGCGTGCCGATCAAGCCTTCGCGATCGGGGTTGTCGCCGGCCCAGCGAATGAGGGTGCGCACGGCGTTCTCAGCCTCGGCGCGCGAGGGCCGCGCCGCGGACGTGGACGCTTGACCTGTGCCGCCGCGTTTTTTCGGGCGATTGAGCTTGAGAACTTTGTCCATTGGATTCCTCAAAGCGAGCAAAACTCAAGTGTAGGGAATCCACCTTTCAGTTTCAAATGGCTCGCCGTCGGACGCGGCCCTGCGATGCAACGACGCCGGGGGCTCGGGCACCACAACACTGGCGACGGTTTCGCGTTTACGCGGACAGGCGAAACCGCACGTTGCGCCCCGCTGCGGCCGTCACCATAGTTATGCAAGGATGTTCAAGGGTCCGCAGCCCTGAGGCGTCGATGGCAAGAAAATTCAAGGTACGCAATCACGTGAGCTGGAATTCCGAAGCTGGGCGCGTGCGCGGCCGGATCATCAAGGTGCATACGAAAGACGTGAACTACAAGGGCTATGTCCACCACGCCAGCAAGGATGATCCTCAATACGAAATAAAAAGCGACAAGACCGACCACATCGCTATGCACAAAGGAAGGGCCCTGAGATTGCTGCGCCGCTGACATGCGCGACCCGGTATGACACAGCCGTTTTTCACCATCGGACATTCGACCCGCAGTATCCCCGAGTTCGTGGACCTGTTGAGATCAGCGCAGATCCGACTCCTCGCCGACGTGCGAAAGATGCCGCGCTCGCGCACGAACCCGCAGTACAACCAGGAGGTCCTGCCCGTCACCCTCGGTGAATTCCAAATCGCCTATCACCACATGCCGGCGCTCGGAGGCTTGCGCGCACACGCCAAAGACGTGCCTCCGGACGTGAACGCGTTCTGGCAAAATCAGAGTTTCCACAACTTCGCGGACTATGCGTTGAGCGAAGAGTTCCGCGCCGGTTTGGCGCAGCTCCGCGCATTGGGCCAAGACCAGCGCTGCGCAATCATGTGTTCGGAGGCGGTGTGGTGGCAGTGCCATCGGCGGATCATTGCCGATTATCTGATCGCGACGGGCGAATCCGTGTTCCACATCCTTGCCGGGCAGCGGATCGAGCCGGCGCGCATAACCGGCGCAGCCCAGATCCTTTCCGATGGATCACTGACCTATCCGGCGGCGGCGGCGAGCATGCCCAGTTCCCTCTGAGAACCGCGTCGCGAGCGTCGCGCCTTCCCAAGTCGTTATGAATGCGTCGACTCGCCTTGCGCCGTGAGTGATGCATCCTCGTAAAGCGCCTGCAACGTCACCCTGATGGTGAGGGCGAGAGGCACCGCCAGGATAACTCCCGCGACTCCGAACAGCAGGCCGCCCGCCAGAAAGCAGAAGATGACCACGGTCGGATGCAGCCGTGCCGCCCGGCCCAGGACGAGCGGCCCGATGAGCTGGTCGATGGAAAGGCGCAACACCGTCGCGTACACGGCATAGCCGACGATCGCCCAGAAACTGGTCGCCTGCTGAACCGCGACGAGGCCGGCAATCGTCACCGCAGCAACCGGTCCGACGATTGGAATCATTTCCAAAACACTGGTCAGGAGCGCCAGGAAAGCGGCGTGCCTGATGCCCAATACCAGTCCGAGGCCGATATAAGCCGCCACCGCGGCATAGGCCACGACGACGATGACGCCGATGAAATAACGCTTGAGGAGCGGATCCAGTCGCGACCAGATGCGATCAGCGAAGGGACGGCTGCCCGGCGGGACGGGCCAGAACAAGCTGCGGCCCAGGCTTGGGCCGCCGACCAGGAAATAAAGCAGCAGCACCAGGGTTAGCAATACGCCGAACAGGCCGGCGAAGCTCCAAGCGACCAAAGTGATCGGCCGTTCGTTGATCCAATCGCGCGCGCTGTTTGTCATTGCCTCGGCGATCGCAGGCGCATCCATGGATTGACCGAACAGGTTCAGCTTGTTGTCGCCGATCAGCACGCGAGCGAAGTCCTCGACGGTACCCCTGAAGTCGCCGATGACGAGCGACACCCGCCGGTGAGCGGCGATATCCCGAGCGCCGCAACGCCAGCTGCTGCCGCCACCAGGATCGCGAAGATCGCGACCGCGACCAGCGTGCGCGGCAGGCGCAACGATCGGGCGAGCCGGTTCACCAGAGGCGTGCACACGTAGGCCACGACGCCGGAAAGAACGAACGGGAGCAGGATCCAGCTGATCGCATGCAGAACGACGAAAAAAGCAAGCAACACGAGGACCGTCGCGGGATTGAGCGTCCGCGCGACCTGCCGCCCCTCGTCGATCGCCGAGCGTATTCCGCGTGCTTGCGACGTCATGGATAGGTGCGGCCTTTCCAGCTCACACGCCCTTGCATCCGCCGCCGCACGCTGTCGAGCGCCATGAGCGCGCCGATCGTGTAGCCGAGCGGAAACAGAAAGCCGTACCAAAGCGGGATGCGAAAATGCCGCGTGCCTGCCAGATGCAGCGCGAGGATGGCAGCCGACCCGGTCAAGGCTACGGCGAATGCCGAGCACGAGCCGCCCGCCGCACAGCTCGCCGCATCGAGCACCGGAATTGCGATCGCGGCCCAGGCGAGCAGAACGGCGAGGAACGCCGCTACCACGGTTCTCGCCGGGCCCATCAGCATGTCGACAAGATTCTTGGTCAAGCCGACCCACAACGTTTGCCAGCCCGTATACATGCGCGTGGAGAGCAGGTCGCCTCCCGAATGCAGCATGACCTTGTATCCCGAGTTCTTGATCAGGCGGGCCAGCGCCAAGTCCTCGCAGATCTCGCGGCGAACGGCAGCATGCCCGCCGACGGCTTCATATGCTTCCCGGCGAATCAGCATGAACTGGCCGGTGACGGTCACATCCGGGCCATGGCTCGATTGGCGTTTCCGCAAATCCTGATAGAAAGCCAGGAGATAAAGTCCGCAGGGCAGAATCAACCGCTCGGCAAAACTGTGCAGCTCGTGGCGCGGGGCGAGCGAGAGCAAGTCGAGGTGTTCCCGCGTGGCAGCGTCGAGCGCGCACGCAAGCAGCGTAGCCTCGCATCGGACATCCGCGTCGATGAAGCACAGCCAATTTGCACTCGCGGGTGCGTTCCGGGCGCCGATCCAGCAGGCGTGCGATTTGCCGATCCATCCAGCGGGCAAAGGGGGACTGGGCAGAAGGTGGAGGCGGCCGCAATGCTCGGTCCATCGCGCGACGATTTCCGCAGTATCGTCGGCGGAATGGTCGTCGATGACGAATATCTCCACGTCGCTTGTCGGATAGCTCTGCGCAACTAAGGAACTGAGGCAAGCCGCGACGTTGTCGCTTTCATTGCGCACCGGGAGAATGACGGCGATTTGTGCGCCGCTCCCGATGAGTGTCGGGCCACAACGGAGCGGGCGGAACGATCGACTCTGAGCGATGGCGCGAGCGATCAGCCAGCAGACGATCGCCAGCCAAGCCAACGAGACGGGCAATTCTATCGGTCGCTCTCCGGCATCAACTCGGCGGGGCTGCAGGCCACCGGCCAAATCGGATCGGGCGCTGAAATTTCAGTGCCGAGAAACTGGCGCGCACGAACGAGGCTCGAACGTGCCAGGAGAAGGTCGCCCGTGAGCCGCAAGAGCGCCAGCGTCTGCAACGGCCGCATCGTCAGCTCTGCCAGCATGGCGGCGATATCGATCGTCCCATCGTCGCGCATGGCGAGCAGCGCGGCTTCCGGTACGAACCTGTGAACGGGATCGATAATCACCCGCAACGCGGCGAATGCCATGCCGTGAGCAGTGGCAAAGCGCGCCATGATGTGCGATTCGGTATCAACTGCCGCTGCGCCTGCACTGAAATGCAGCTCCCGCCGCGCGGCGGCGTCGACGATGGGCATATCGACTCCGACCAGGGGCATGTAGTGGGATCCCGGCAACGCTTGGCAGAGCCGATTGGACCAGGCTGCATTGGTAGGTCTGATTGAATGTCGATCCACGATCGCGGAAGCGACGATCTTGTCCCCGGCTCGCAGCTCGGGCGCCAGACCTCCGGCAAATCCGAAGCTGATGATGCTGCGGCAGCCGGCCTCCATGGCGCTTTCCAGCGAGGTGGCGAGGTCGCATCCTTTATCGTGGCATACGACAAAGACATTCGACCGCATCGCGATGCGTGCTTCGAGGGCGAGGCCGACCAGCGCGATGACCAAGGGCTCGCCGGTGCCGCCTGCTTCGCGTTTGCGGGAAAGCGTTACACGATCCGGGCTGGGGACGGGCCGTGGCCCGACCGAGGAGAACGGAGAAGCCCGGCTTTTCATCCCAACCCCCGCATCGACATCGATAACCCAGAAAGCACTCTCGCGCGGCGTGTGTGAACCGGTCAAGCCCTGGGAGAGAGTCCGCGCAATGCTAGATCGACTGCTTGTGCGTGCCAATAACTTGGCCGGATACTTCGTTGGCTTGCCGACTCATTTCCGTGTTCCGTCTTAAACGCGTTCGCGGGTTTGCCCAATGAGCCAGAAAGACACAGTTTTGGTCACCGGCGGGACCGGCTTCGTCGGCTCGGCGGTGGCCCGGGTGCTCAAAAACGCGGGATTTGCGGTGCGCGTGCTGGCGCGGCCGAGCAGTCCCCGACATCAGCTTGCCGGCTCGGACGTGGAATTCTGCGAAGGCGACCTTCGCGAGCCCGATTCGGTCGCCGAGGCCATGGCCGATATC
>Ga0306924_10001347_pt1 | contig 22317 bp, 19 predicted proteins | sample sta12Can44000111_FD_203756 | JGI IMG/M metagenome (GOLD analysis project Ga0306924, IMG submission 203756) | Lab enrichment of tropical soil microbial communities from Luquillo Experimental Forest, Puerto Rico - statanox.12C.anox.44.000.111 (v2)... | ecosystem: Environmental > Terrestrial >...
CTCGCGACGTTCGGGAATGGGAAGCGGTATGGGTTCTGCGCTCCCCCTGTGAACGGACAACTTGTATCTTTGAAATTCGGCCTCCTGGCCCAGGGCATAGCGCAGGAGCTCAGAAACGACAAAGTTCTTCTCATTGCCCGACCACTTCGAGAGCAAGTTGATGTCGGCTACCAGAGAGCTATCGAGTTTGGCTTGGAGCAGTTGTTTTGGCTCCTGATTGACGTTACGGGGCATCTTGAACCGCGCCATTGCTTCCTCCTTCATTATTGCTGCTGCAAACATTTGCTCCGGGAACGGGGCTCACAGGGTTCCGTGTCATACGCAGAATATGCCCCGCGATATGAACCCCAGAAGTTGGATTTCTCTGAGAAAGGGCGGGAACGACCAGCACGACGCCCGTTGTGCGAGCGGTTGAGCCACGCGAAACCGGGGTCGTTCCCGCCCTTTCGCGATTTTTGAGCCGGCCGGTCACGTTGATAACTGGTTTTGCGCAGATCAGTTGCCTAAGAAAGCATGGACCCCGAGGCCGAAAAGCGACCGAGCCGAGGATCGGCTTCGTTTCTGTGAGCCTTGCCGTGATACCTGTAGCCAAAAATCGGATAGGTCTCTCGAAGAAGGTGAAATACCAGGGTGGCGGTGGTGCGGGTCTCGCCGCACATCCGGCTCAATTCCTCATCGAGCCCTCCACGGCGCCAGGCTTTTCGCAAGATGTCGTGTTCCAGCAGCCAGTAAAGCTGTTCGCCTTCTTTGAGTATTGCCAGTTCGAGCGGAGTGAACCGGGGGTCGTTTTGATCCCACAGCTCGCGCGCCTCGAAATAACGGATCAAGTGTTTCTTCCCCCCAGGCATCAGTTTTGCGATGACTTCTCCGGCCGGAAATTCCTGTTGAAATGCATGTTGGGCGGCTCGGAAATTGGCAGGTGAGAGGGCTACATAGACGAGTTGAAATCGGGCGAGACGCGACCAATGAGGGCTGCTCGAGCGAAGGTGCCGCCGAAAATGCTCGAGGGTACGGGTGCCGTGATCGATGTAGGTGAATTCGGGAGTAACCTCCTGGAGTGTCTGGCCTTCGCCGAGAAAAAATGGGAAACGATCTCGCATCAGTGGTCCGTTGGTTGTGGAAGTCAGCTCGGGCGGTGGCGACGCGACGGCCATTTGCGCCGGGTTTAGAGTTGGATAGAATTCTCGGAAGTACTGGCCTTTTTCCTGGGGCGAGCACAGAAACCTCTCCCCTCGGCGCTCGAGCACGTAGTCCAGAATCATCAGCTTCGTCTTGATTTCCTGATCGCCTTTGGCGTGCCGATTCTGTGAGTCCTCATCCCCCAGCAGGCGATACAGCGTGCGGGATTTGAGGTGATACAGATGACGCCGCTGGCCGTAGTCCAGGGTTTCAATGTGGCGACGGGCCATAGCCTTTCTTATTAATTGCTGTACCAGGGCTCCCGGCTTTCGCTCGAGGAAACGAAGGTATTGTCGGCCTAGGAAGAAGCCCGAGGCGCGCCCAACGAGATAAAGAAAGGCGGCTTCTCTCGCCGTGTATCCCAGTTGGACCAGATCTGGGATGGGGTTCGTGTTGAGAAGAGTTTCGGTCATAGACTCAGAATTTCCGACATGAGGTCGTGGTCGTCATCGACCGCGGCTCCGAGGCGGCCGGCGTCCCCGTCGCTGATGTAAAGCTTGAACCCGGCCTTGGCTTTGGCGGCCAGGTGCCCGTGGCGGTAAGCCGCGGTTGCGACCTCAATGTCGAGGTGAGCCGAGCCACCGCCCGGCAGGTCGTATTCGAGTCGCGCGTCGGGTACGACGAATCTGTCGTTCTGGACCTGGAGATCAAACAGACGCGCGACTTCAACTTTGATTTCCTTTGGATCGCGGTCCGATTCTGCTTGGCGGGCCTGATGCAGCGCTCGATTCATTTTGGCTTTCAGCTCGAAGTCGAGCCGGACGCGAAGGTTGGTGCCGCCAGCTCGCCCAATTTGCTGCGCTTCTTTAAGGTAGGCACGGAAGAGCTGGGCGTCATGTTCCGCCTCGCGGGGCTTGACCAGGCCCGAGTAAACGCGCTGCCCTTCGGCGATCAGTTCCATTGCAACGAGCATTTCCTTCCCCGCTTTGGTGAGGGTGATGGCTTCGAAGCGACGAGCATCCGCGCTTTGTCCGTCGCGCCGAAGGTTCAGAAAATGTCGCTCGATGAGGTCGTGCTGTTTCAGGAACTCTAGATCTTGACGGAGCTGATGGTGATTGCCGTGGTAGATCTCCTTTTCGAGATCGCCAACAGCAATGATGCGAAATTTCCCGACCTCAACCAGCAGGCGAGACTCTTCCGGACGAATAGAAAGACCGCTGGTAGGAGAGGGCTCCTGCCCACGCCTTCGGCGCCGCGGGCCGCGTTGGCGCTCTCTCAGCTCAGGGGTAGGTGCAGGAACGGATTCTTCGTGGATGGGTTGATCCTGAGCCCGAGTTCGCCGCTTGGGGAGGAAAACCTTCTTGGCGGGAACGATGAGACGTCGGATCGTGGCGAAAGCAGATGTGTCTCTCGGCTCGGATACCCCTGGTTCCCTGGGAACGCGAGAACGATCGCTGCCACCGGGGTGATGGGCGGGTTCGTGGGCTGGATCGAATGTCGGCTCGACCGGTTCGCGGATGTAATCGCCTGGGCGGTGGTTGTCCATGGCTCAATCGCGAGGCGCGGCTTCGGTGTCAGGGACAGGTGTTTGGGCGGCAGGTCTGTCGGATGAGGGCTGCACGTCCAAGGTAAGAACCTCAGCGGGCGATCGCTGCTTCATCCCCACAGTCGGTGAGGTGAGCTCTGGCTCGAAGCTCACCTTCTGCGAAGCGGCTCGCCCAGCACCCAATGGTGAGGAGTGGGTGTCCCTGCGCTTTGATTTTCTTGGGGACGCGGGCTCGACCGGCTGCTGGAGTGCGCTGTGTTGGCCAAAGATCTTGCGGATTTCATACTCGGCCACTCCTCGGAAGCGTTCCATTTCGCGGCGAGCTGCTTCTCTCGACAGCCCAAGGCGCGAAGGCAGCTCGGCTAGGCGGTCGACGACTGAGGGGCCAGCATCCGGCCGTTGGTTTTCGGGGTGCGTATCTGTCCATCCGTAATCATCTGTCCGTGACATGGTTTATTCCTCCTCGCTATCGAAGGCAGCCACGATCTCGTCGGAGAGACCGTGCTCACCGTTTTGAATCTGTTTGTCAAAGTGAAGGAGCTTTTGCCCCGCATCCTTGAGCAAGACCTTCCTCTGAAGAAAGATCGCGAAGCCAAATAGATTGACCAGCAAGAGACCGGAGTAGAGGGCAAGGAATCGCCAGTACTGGTGAAAAATGAGACTGCGCCAGGGGGTGAGAAAGCGCAGCTGCCCCATCACAAAAAACAAGAGGGCCAAATAGAGAATTGAAGTAACCAGGGCGGCGTTCGGAATCATGACCGGTGCCTCTAGGGTTGAAAGGCTTGATCTTGCCGGAAGTAAGTGATGGTGAGCCCCAGGGGATTGACCAGGAGCATTTCGTTCTCGACCTGTTCGCGGAAGGTGTAGACCACGTTTGCCGTCCACAACTCCCGCTTCCATTCGGAGTGATCCATGGGATTGGTGTAGACCTTATAGAACTCAATGCGGGCCTTGAAGGGGGTGGAGCGCAGGTCCTCGATGGCGACGTTTTTCACCTCGACGTCGACGTTCGGGGCGCCGGGATCAGCCAGGAAACCGTCCAGGGCTTTGAGTTTTTTGTTTTGCTCGATGATGGCACCCTGGAGGTCGCTGCTCAAAAAATAGAGGGCCTGGGTGTAGTCCTTCTGAAGGGTGTAGTGGTTGCGGGAGTAGTAGAGCTCGGCCCAGCGCGAGAGAAAATAGCGGTTGTCGGCTTCTTGTGGCTTGTAGGCGAAATTGGAGTAGTCGACAGCCTCGGCCCGCCCGACGTCGTTGACGCGGATCACCAGCGGCTTCACTTCCCGGAGAGCCGCATGGGCCCGGACCACCAGGTACAGCAGAGCGCCGCACACCACAGCAAGCACCAGAACCGCGACCTCCAGATAAGAACTGACGACCAGCGGCTCGGCATAGAGCTCTAGGAATCTCTGCTTCGCCGACAGAAGCTCACGGCCGGAGGGACGATCTGCGATGGTGGTACGCGTAGTCATTGCGGGTCTTATCCCAAGGGCAAGGCCGTGATTCCCACCCGGCCGCTGACGATGGCGCTGGTAAGTTCCGGGATCTTGACGATGCCGTAAATGGAGACGGCCAAGGTGACCACAAGCGCTGGCATCAAGACGTAGGCGTTCGAGATGGTGATCGGCCCCATGACCGCGAGTAAGCCCAAGAGCACGCGGGCAATGATGTAGATGTAGGCGTTCGCGATCAGCTGATAGAAGGAGAACCCCAGAAAGGCACGGAACCATCCCCAGAACAACCAATCGAGTTGTCCAACGATAAAAAAGGGTATGAAAATTGGCCCCACCAGAACACAGATCGCTGTGGCCACAAAGCCGTAAGCAATGACCGCGAGGGCCACGCCCTGGGTAAGGGCCAGCACTGTGTAGACGAAGAAATAGGTCAGCTCTTCGTGGAAGCTGAATACGCCGGGTGGGCTGCCTAGCTGCTCTTCCGCATTGGAAATGGCAGCCGTGATCATCTCCGCCTGGTTTCCGCCGATCTGCGCCGCCATGTAGCTGGCCTCTTGAGTCACAAGCTCGCTGAAGCTCCGCCCCATCCCCGGCAGAGGATTGGTGTAGTAGGTGAGCATGGCAAAACCAAAGGCAATCAAGAGCAAGAGGTCGGCGAACTTGGCAAAGTTGAATCCCTCGCCTCCTTGCGCGCTGTCGAGGGCAGTCTTGACGCCGAACCAGGCAATCATGATCAGGGCCAACCCGCGAAACAGGTTCATGCCGGAGGACTCGAGAAAGCCGAGCTTCGTGGTCAGCAGGTCCGAGATCGCCTGCTTGATGAACTCGAAAATGTTGGAGTCGCCCATTTGTGAGACCTCAGCGCGTCTAAGGTTTTCAGTGACCAGCAAAGGAAATCGACTGCATGCTCTGGGTCATCCCCGTGGTCACCTTGGTGATGGAGTCTCGGAAATTCTCGTGAAAGAAAATCGCCTGATTCAGCGCTCGTTTTTGCTGATCGGCCTTGGTTTTTGTCGCGAGAATCTGCTCGAGAGCGGATTCCGAGAGAATCTGGTTGGTGTCCTGCTGGCTCCGCAGCTGCATGACCGAGGCCGCATTGATCTTCCCGAGTACCGCCATTTCGGTCTGCTGGTTTGGGTCGGTCGAGTAGCTGTCGGATTCGAGGTTTCCGATCTGCTGCGCCAAGGCCTGGGAACGCGAGCGAATCTGTCCCAAGGTAACGAGAGAGCTAGCCGAGAGGCCATCAGTGAGGTCGGCGGTCGCGTATTGGGCCTTCACCGCGTCTTGGCTTCTGGCATCAAGTGCTTCCCAAGCGGAGCCAGGAAAAGGTGTGACTTGGATTCCAGCCTGTCGATAGCCGGTGAGAGCCAGTTGTGGACTGCCCGTATTGGCGGCACTGATCCAGTCGGCGGTATTGCCGTAGTTGTTGGGTGCCGAGAGAGTGGTCCAGTGCGAGAAGTCGGCCGCGTAGCGCCGGTAGAAATTTTTTGGCATTTGTGCCATTTGACGGGCCAGGTTGTAGGTCTGAATGATTTGGTCGCGCGTTTCATTGGCGGTGGTGTAGAGGTGTTCCGCCTCGCGAATCTGTGCCAACGCGTGGCCGCTCTGGGTGGGATCAAAGACGATTCCGGAGCCAAACAGTTGGGCCTGGGCCGCCGGGCCGAGCAGGCACACCAGTAACAATGCTCTTCTCATAACATTTCCTCTCGTTGTCGTCCTTTCGCTGTTCGGTGCTGACGCAATCTCTAAATGTTTGGTGGAACCCGGTGGTTCTCATACGCGGGCAACAGGAGGTCCTGGGTCAGGTAGACCTTTACTCGATGTCCTTCGCGGATGGTTAAGGTTGGGTTGATGTTGAGAAAACGATCTAAAATTCGCGTCGACGATTGGGAGACGCTGGACGCGATTCCGGCCCGATAGGCTCCGCTGCCGCTCTCGCCGAGACCGACGTTGTCGACGGAGCTTTGGGCGGCTCCGGCGATGAGGCCGAGGGCGATGGAAGCACCAAAGATCTGGAGGTAGTGGTGGTTGACTTGATCCTTGAGGCCGGTCGCGCCCGCCTGATCGAGACCATGAAATTGATCGAGGTCGACACCATAGCCATCGGGCATGAGCAGGCGGTGAAAGACCACGGCGAGCCGGCGCTGTCCAAAACTATCGACGGGTTTGACCTCGCCGAGCACAAGACTACCCTCCGGAATGAGGACGTGCTGTCGATCGTGGGAATAGACGGGGTTCGTAACCATGACCTTCACCGGACCGGAGAAGTCCCCATCCAAGCGGTTGATCAGGGCGGATTCGATTATGGTTCCTTCAAATAGCACATACGGTTGCCCCAAAGCCTCATTCACGTTGACCGACGACTTCCGAGGAGAACCGCTTCCCTGTTCTTGAGGTATGGGAGTTCGCGCGTCCGTGGCCGCTGGATCGGGTGCGGTAGTGCTCGGAGAACTCTTGACCGGTGCGAAGGCGAAGTTCGACGCGAAGCGGGCGTTGTAAGCACGCTCGCGCTCCCGTTGCTCGAGCGGGTCCGGTTGCTGATTCTGGGCGGGGTCGGGTCCTGGATCGGGGGACCCGGAAGCGGAGGATGCGCTGGGAGCGTAGTGCGCCTCATTCTTTGTCCCTTTGAAACCGCCATCTGGTCCTTGCGACTGGACTTGCTCGGCCATTCGTGCGCGGTCGGCAGCTTTCTGTTCTTGGTTGAGTTCCGCGGCATAGTCCGCGACCTTGTGTTGGCTGGATTCCCCAAGAATTGGCGCTTTGGCGGCGTCGTTTCGCGCCGGCGCCTTGGGTTGGCGATTGCTCGAAAACATTGAGATCACCACGATGATGGCGGCAACGCTCACAAGGACGTATTGCTGAGCGCGCTTGGAGACGACCCCCGGGGGTCGTTCCGTGTGGTCGACGACCTGTTTCGGATCGAATAAGGACGGGGAACTCTCAGGCATCAGGACCTCCTTGAAACTACTCGGGCTTCCGCTCGAAAGTCAGTCGCTTCTTGCCGATCTCGAGGTAGCCTTTCTCCATCACTTTCGGCACTACGTACGTCCCATCCCGCAGGTCGAAGTTCACAAAGTTGGCCTGATCGTCTTTGACTTCGTAGAGCGAGAATTTCTCAGCCGCCGCGGACTTGATGTAGGTGAAGTTGTCGTCGTGGTAGATGGCGGCAACCGCAAAGGGCTTTTGATCGCGAAAGAGGTAATCAAACTTCATTTGCTTGGTGGGGTATTCGGACTTGAAGCGGGCCACCGCTTCTTGCGCTTGGGTTTGTGCTGCCTGCGCTTGGGACTTGTAGGCTTCGATTTCGGTCGCGGATACGAACTTTCGATTGGGATCGACGGAGCTCAAGGCGGAGGCGCCGCTTGGTTCGACGATGATCTTGAGGTCGGGCTCGTCGGTCACCTCATCCAGAGTGAAGGAGTAGACGGTGCCCTTGTCGGTGATCAGATTGAGGTTGCTGTGGATGCCGCTCTTTGCCGGATGCAGGAAGCAGAAGTTCTGGACCGCGTCGATGACCCAGAAGTCGCGATCTCCAGTGGCCGCCTGTACGATCTTTTCGTCCGCCGGCAAGGCGATCAGTGTGGTATAGCGCAGCTTCGCACGGATGGCGACAATGTCCTTGTCGTGATACTTGACCGTTCGGGCGGCGCCATCGGCGGGAGAAGCCGTCGATAGGCTTGTAAGGATGCCGACTACGAGGCTGAGCACCACAACGCGAACCCAGCGCAACCAATAGCTCGACCGGACACACGTTTCCTTCTGCTTCTGCATAGCACCTCCCGCTCGCGTGGTTTCGGGCTAAAGGGAATCGACCGGGTGATCCCGGGCAAGGCGCGTCAGTCCTTCGCTGACGCCGTATTGGTCGAAATATCGTTTTCGCTCGACGTTGTCTTTCGGGGTATTGGTAGCCATCCAATAGGAGAAGGAATCCACGTTGAGATGGAGCTTCTTGGCCCCGCGTTGATTTTTCAGCAGCAGCTCGCGTTTAGGAACCAGTCCAGCCAGGAGCTCGAGCTCAGTATCGTTCAGGTGAAAAGCCTCCCGATAAACAGGGACATCGATGTCTGGGTTGGCGAGAAAGATCTTGTTGGGGCAGCTCTCCGCAACAATCTCGAGCATCCGGGATTGAGCCAGCTCATGCAGAGACTGTGTGGCCAAGATCATGGCAGCATTTTTCTTGCGCCAGGTCTTCTGGGCCCGCGTGACATACTCCCGGATAGTCTGATTGCGAAGGAAGATCCAGGCTTCATCCAAAATGAAGACCTTGAATTGTGCAGCATGCTGGGGGTTGTCGATGGCGGTTGAGGCGCGGTGCAGGATGTAGAACAAGAGTGGCTCGAGCACATCGGGATAGATTGAGGTGGCATCGAAGTTGAAGGTCTGAAACGACTGCAAGGTCAGGGTATCTTCAACGTTGTCAAAGACGTGTCCAAACTGACCCGCGCGTGTCCAGCGATAGAGCCGCTCTCCCAAGGGTCCGATCATCGCGGCCAAATTGGTAAGCGTGCGGGTTTGTGCTTCTAGCCGATACATCCGCTCGATGGCGGCGTAGAGGCTGCGTTCCTCGACTCCGGTTAGCTCTTGCTGTTCAGCACTTTCGAGCAGAACCCTGAGGAAAGCGTGAAGAAAATTGAGATTCTCTTTAATGGGGTTGAGTGAAAAGGGGTTGATGGTGAAGGCCTGCCCGTCTGGCCCCACGTTGAGGTAGGAGCCGCGAAAGATGCTAGTAATGCCCTCGAAACTCGCTCCTAGATCAAAGATGTAGGTTTGCGGCTCGTATTTCTGCAGGCTCTGAATCAGGAAGTTGAGCAGGAACGACTTCCCCGAGCCAGTGGCACCGAGAATGAGCGTGTGGGCAACATCCTGGTTGTGCAGGTTGAGATAGTAGGGGATCCCCTGATCGGTTTCGAGGACCGCCAAATACTCACTGTTGAGCTGGCGGTTCCAGAGGTGCCCGTTGTCGACGCTGAAGAGAAATGACAAGTCGGCGTAGTTGGTATTGAGCAGATAGAACCGGCGCAGATTAAACGCATGGTTGCCGGGTATGGTGGCAAAGAAGGCATTAAGCAGGTTGTAGCGTTCTTCGAACAGTACTCCATCGTGTTTGGTCAGGGCGCGCTGGAACTCGGGAATGATCTTTTCGAGGCGGGTTAGGTCTTCGTCGTAGACAATGACTGAGAGGGAAAACTCTCCGAAGTATTTGCCCTCCTGGCCGATGGCGGTGAGGCACGCCCCGAGATCGGCGATCGCGGCTTCTTTCGAGTCGTCCACGAGTTCATCGCGGGGACCGTGGCGTTCCTCAGCGCTCAGGTTGCTCAGGAACGACGTTTTGGAATTGTGGAAATGGCGTCGCCGGCTCTGAATGAGTCTGCGGGCCGCGCTGCTTTCGATCGGTTTCCACTCCGTAACCACGTTGAAGCAGGCTTTGATCTCGAGCAAATCGCGAAGGATGAGCGGCCAAGTTTCCGCTGCCGGCTCTTTCACGGTGAGAACCTTGACATAGTGATCGTCGAGCCGGAGATGCCCCCTGTGAGCTTCGATCTGGGTGCCGGAAAGCTGATAGTCGATTCCGTGATGGGCAAGCAAGTGCGCCGAGTCACGTTTTTGCTGGGAAGGGTTCAGGAGTGCATAGAGCACCCGAAAGGCTTCCTCCGCCGAAAGCATCTCGATCTTCAGCACATCGTCGAGCTGCCGGGCGAAGCTTGACGCTCGGTGCCGGAGTTGTTGGGCCAGGCTTTCGATGTGTTTCTCAGCATAAGCGGCACCACGGCTCGCGGCAAAGTTTGCGAAGATGCCTGGCTTCCCGCCCCTAGCACCAGGGCGCCAAGGAGAGTTCCAAAGCGTCGAAGTCTGCTGCGCCAGTTCCCAGATCAGAACGAATGCGATCTGCAAATGAAACATTTGCTCTGCTCTGCGATCTATGAATGCGGAGCGTTGCTCGCTGGCGGCTTGAATTTGCGGATTGGGGTGAGCGCAAGCAGGCACCGGCAGAGCGTGGCTCTTGATCAGGGCTTGATAGAAGCGAATTGGTGCATCTAAGGAACGAAGCGCAGCTTCAAAGCGTTTCACCACCTGATCCTGTCCCGCATGATCGAGGCATTCGTAGTCCGCCCCTTCGACCCGGAGAACGAGACCGGGCTCGCCGCTTTTGGTGAGAAAGATCTCCTGATCCCAGAACCCAAAGAGATTGATCGAGGTGTGGAGTGCGCCGGCGTCCCGATACTCTTGATGCGTGCGGGCGATTCGAAGCATTTGGATGCACTCACGCCCTTTCCATCTCGTACTTGGCCGGGTCATAGAGCGTCTTGAATTTGGCGGAGTTCAGAAGAACGCGGAGAATCTGAGAGTCATATCGGGTCGCCCACTGGGCCGCGAGCAGTCCCGCCACGAAGAGAATGAGCCCACCAAGCAGGCTGTGTAGAAGATTGAACAGCACCGCTCCGGCGATGAGTGCGGCGAAAAACAGCCGACGTTCTGCACCGAGGATGGTCAAGGGACGATTCATGGATTTGTGAACCCGATTGTGGCGCCCAAGGGTCATGTGGCTCCACCGTCACGGAAACAGCCACGCCATAAAATTGACAGCGCCGATGGCCATACCTACACCGAAAATGATTCCTGCCAATGCCTTTTTGGAGTGACCTTCGCCATACGCAAAGGTCAAACCACCAACAACGATCGCCACCAAGCTGAGGCCAGTCGCGATCGGACCGGTGAACGAGGTTTTGAGGGCATTGACCGCGTTTTCCCAGGGAGAGCCGGCCGCCTGGGCGAAAGCCGGCGTGGCCCACACCGGAAGAATCTGTGCCGCCTTCTTCGCGGCGCCCCTAACAGCCCGTGGTGCAAGTCTAGATTCGAGTGACGATAAAGAGGTGAGGAATCCACAGGCAGAGCCCATAGAATGCGCGCATGGCGATGAGCAAGCGGGTCAGCGAGGGGCTGCAAGAGGAGATTTGGATCGCACACACGGAGTTGGCGAGAGCGCCGGGGCATCCTTTTTATGAGCGGTTGAACGAGGTGCTGGAGAGGGCAGGGTTCGACAAGTTCGTGGAAGGACGGTGTGCGCGGTTTTATCACGTTCGGCTGGGTCGGCCATCGCTGCGGCCGGGCATTTACTTCCGCTCGCTGCTGATCGGATATTTCGAAGGCATCGATGGAGAGCGTGGGATCGCATGGCGGGTGGCGGATTCGCTGGCGCTGCGGCGGTTTCTAGGGATCGGGCTGGACGAGCAAACGCCGGACCATTCGACGATTTCGCGCACGCGGAGACTGATCGATATCGACACGCACCGGGAGGTGTTTTCGTGGGTGCTGGGGTTACTGGCGGAGCGCGGACTGCTGAAGGGGCAGCGGTTGGGCATCGATGCGACGACGCTGGAAGCGAACGCGGCGATGCGCTCGATTGTGCGGCGGGACACGGGCGAGAGTTACGAACAGTTTTTGTGCGGGCTGGCCAAGGCTTCGGGGATCGAGACGCCGACGCGGGAAGATCTGGCGCGACTGGATCGCAAGCGCAAGAAGCGGACCTCGAATAAGGAGTGGAAGAGTCCAGCGGACGAGGACGCGAGGATTGCGAAGATGAAGGACGGTCGGACGCACCTGGCGCACAAGGCCGAGCACGCCGTCGACATGGACACGGGGGCGGTGGTGGCGGTGACGCTGCAGCCCGCCGATCGGGGCGACACGACGACGCTGGATGAAACCTTGTGCGAAGCCGGAGAGCAGGTGGCGGAGCAGATCGGACGCGAGGCCGAGTTGCGGCCGAAGGAGGAGCCGAAGGTCAACCTCGGCGGGATCGAAGAGTTGGTCACGGACAAGGGCTACCACAGTGGCGCGGTGGTCAAACGGGTGAAGAGTTATGAGGTGCGCAGCTATATTCCAGAGAAGAAGCAGAAGGGACGGCGCCACTGGCAAGGCCAGCGCGTCGAGCAGCAGGCGGTGTACGAGAACCGGCGACGGGTGCGGGGCGAGTACGGCAAGAGCTTACTCCGACGGCGCGGGGAGCTGATCGAACGCAGCTTCGCGCACTGCTACGAAACGGGTGGTCTGCGGCGCTGCCATCTGCGTGGCCGGGAGAATATTCTGAAACGGCAGTTGATACACGTGGGAGCGTTCAACCTGAGTCTGATTCTGCGAAAGCTGCTGGGAGCGGGCACGCCCCGAGAGCTGAAAAATCGCGTGGGCCAAGCGGTTTCGCGACTCTTGCGTTTTCTCCTGTCCCGGATGACGCCCCTTTCACCCGCCCGGCGACTTACTGCCGCTGTTGGTCAGCCCCTCGTATCATCTTCCGTTGCCGCACGCCTCGTCACAGGTCACGAAACATGAGCAGTTCCGCCACGGCCTGCTAAGGCCGAGAAACAAGGGTAAGAAAATGAGCAACATAAGTTCCTCAGATGCAGCAAAAACCGTGGTCCGCCGGAATACCGAAGAGGTCCAGGGAGAAGGAAGATTTGACGTCTTCGACGAAATGTTCGCCGACGATTTCACCGATCACACGCCGCAGCCGAACACTACCCCAGACAAGGCAGGGGTACGAAAACTCTACACGTATATGCGTGCCGCATTCCCCGACTTTCATGCGGAGATCCACTGGCAACTTGCCGACGGTGACCGAGTGACAACGTACAAGACGTACCGCGGCACTCACGAAGGGCCCTTCCTTGGCGTTGCTCCAACTCACCGTAAAATCCATTTCGAGACGGTCGACGTCATGCGTGTCCAAAACGGCAGGATCACCGACCATTGGGGTGTCGGCAATCTTCTGTCGCTCCTGCAGCAGATCGGGGGGTGGACTCAGCCAGCGGAACCGACGGATGACTCCACCGGCGGCTCGCTGCAACGCGAAGTAGCATGTTAAACGTTCGATCTATATGAAAAAACTCCTCGCAGCGCTTTGTTTAATTGCATCCACGACATGTCTGGCACAATCTCCGGGTGCCAAGATTCTGGTCTTAGAGAGAGAGCAAGGTGAGAAGCGCGTCAGACGACCGCGCGAGAAGATGCCTAATCCGACATCCGAGTTTATCCTGAAGGTCACTCCTCAAAACAGCGGCTCGCAGCATCTTGTCCTTGGAACAGAAACTATTCCTCCTGGCGGAGTGATTCCCAAGCATCGGCACCTCGTACAAGATGAAATCCTGTTTCTGCAAACTGGTAGGGCGCGGGTTAGCTTAAATGACCAAGATTACGAGGTTCACGCGGGCGGAATGGTCTTTTTTCCTTTAAACACTTGGGTGAGCCTGAGGAACACCGGAGCCGCACCGATCCAGTTGATCTTCATATTCTCAGCGCCTGGATTCGACGAATACATGCGGTGCAGCTCAGTTCCCGAAGGCCAACCTGCGCCTCCAATACCACTGGACGAACTGAGCAAGTGTGTTCATCAGGGCCATGTCGAGTACGAGGTCCTTTCTGGTCCAAGAAATGAGTAAGCGCGACGCGAATCGAGATGTGCAAAGATGCACAAATGGCAGTACCTTCGGCTTTGCATTTTCATTCTTCTTTGTTCGTATCATCGTTAGCATTCAGGAAAGCAAAACTCTCTTATCCGTTTAATATGTTGGCGCGGCGTGCTTATCGCGTGGCGGTAGAAACGCCAGCCTCGGAGAAGTAGTGCGACATCTCAAGGTCGGCAATCAGCCCAGGCTGTGTTGGGCGCCATCCCAGCTGCTTCTGCGTTTGTGCACTCGAAGCCGGGCCGTCGATACCAAAGAAGTATCCGATCCAACCAAAATGATTGGCGGCGTCCTCACGAGACTTGCTCACGACTGGAACCCTTAAATGTCGGCCGATTACCTCAAGTTCGTGCGGTCTGTCTCAGAAGAGCTCGGAGTGTCGTTTCGCCAGGTGCAGACCATCCGGGCCAAGGCCCAAGCTGACGGCACGCAATTTCCCGAGACTAAGGCCGGCCGTCCCCGGAGAGCCGGCATTTGATCCTCGAGGCGCCCATCTCCGAATCCCTCCCGGACCGAATCCCCCGCACTTCCAAGCGGGGGTTCGGAAGGGGGGGATGGGGTGCGGTATCACCCGCGAATTAATTGATCCGTTATATAAGGCGCGGATCAATTTCCACCTGATTGCTGGCGATACTATCGGCCCCACCGTGTCGGATCGTAAGAGAAATCGACCAACCCATCCCGATAATCGATTTTGATGTCGAGAAATCTGAGCGTGGTAAACCCGAGGGTGCCTGAGATTTCCGTGCCAACATCATCGCTGAGGTGGGTCAGATCAAAGGCGACCATGTCCTGATTCTCTTGGCGTAAGTGCCCAAATTGCAAGACGGCCTTGTCGGCGCGAAACACATCCTTCACCGATCCGCTAATGCCCTTCACAGTTGTGTTGTCGTCACCGTACAGCCTCGTGATCTCGCGGGCAGCTGCCGGAGTGATGTGGCTGCTAAATGCCCCGGTGTCGAGCATGAACAGCTTGCCCGGTACGTTTGCAATCTTCGTGGGCACCAATAGAAAATGACCGAAACGCAAGACTTGCGTATAGCCCGTCATCTCAGGAGCAATGTAGCGATCCCGCGGCCCGGATCGTGTCGCCGTCGCATCCTTCACAGATTGCGTCGCAGCAGCATCCTTCGCGGGCGGTTCATCATTCTCCGAGTCGGCTTCATCAGTCCTCAGGTTCACGGTGGCGGCTACTTCATCCGGGCGCTTCGGCAACTCCTTTAGCCGGAGTTTCTCGTTGGGAAAGTCAATATCGACCAGGAAGCTGGAAAAGACATCCGCCCCGATCAACCCGTCCTCCCCAACAACCGAGCGCTTCTCCAGCACCTCGATCGGGCAGTTCTGAAATTCCAGATCGCCGACTTTCAGCGAGGAGGCCAGGGCACGATACCCGTTTGTTGCCCCCTTGTCCCCAATGCCGCCGATACCTAAATCTGCGAGTCGTGTTACGCCCGCTCTTTCTGCAAGACTGCGGTTGATCAGGATGCCCGAGGCGCCTGTATCGAGCATCAGTTTCGTCTTGTGTCCGTTAACCTCGACTGTAAGACCATAGCCACGCAGATGGTTCGCGTCCACAAGCAGACGAACCATCGGCGTCTCGGTCGTGGTGGTCTTGCTCGCCAAATGGCAGGCGCCACGCGGATCTTTCGCCCGCGCCTTCAAGTATTCGAGGTAGTGTTGCATGGCCGCACGCGTTTCGGCGTCTTCGTTGTTCTCGCTTGCAAGGTAGTCTTCCAGGAACTTTAAGCGCTCGGCGCGGCTGAGCTTTGCTGACCAGGGAGTGCGTATCTCAGGGTCGGAAGGGTCCAAAGTGTGAGCCTTTTCGATCATGGTCTGGCCGGTCTTGTACATGGAAAGAGCCCATCGCACCCGGGCGAGCCCAAGGTAGGCGCGCGCGTCCGGGCGACCGGAGTTAATGACCTTAGCCCATTCCACTTCGGCATCGTGAATCTTTCCCTGGCGGAAATACACCTCACCTAATGCCACGTGTAACGTCGGGTCATCAGCTACTCGGAGAGCTTTGCTAATTGTGTCCGAAGCTTCTTGCACGTCCTTGCGCTTGAGATAGACGCGAGTTAGCCCGGCATACGCACCGGCGGCCTTAGGGTCCGACTGCAGAACGTCCCGATACTTTTGGATGGCGCTGTCGAAGTCCCCTTTTCGGTAAAGGGCCATCGCGTCACTCAGTGGCCCAGGACCAAGTGCAGGAGCAGGCGCGATGACGTGCGCAGACCCAGAGGAGGCTACGGGCGTTGGCGCCGGGCCTTGTGATTGCGACTGCGCATGGCTGGTTAGTGCAAACGAAATGAAGACGACGCTGCCGACACTCAGGGGAGTCAGGCGCAGGACTACAGTCATGTGCGCACCTATCGTCAGGGAACTTAGAACCGCCGAATCCCCTAAGGAGTCCTGCGAGTCTGCCATAGCTCGACCTGCACGACAAGGAAAAGTCCGAGCCGATCACCTAGGAACAAGCTGGTACCACTCCGCGCTTGGCGCGAATCTAATCTAGGCGTTTCACGATATCAAAATCATGAAAACAGTCATTTTTGCCCCTATTTCCCCGCAATCTATAGAAAACACTGATTTTAGTATTGTTCGGGCACATGTTTTTGACCTGTTCTGAACCTGTTTCCGCGAACACCTTGAGAGCCAAGCTGGTGCCGGAGAAGAAAGGGTTCGACGCCAGTTCCTTTGGCATGTTGATCTTACGGGGATGGTGATACTGACTGGATACCGAAACGCGCCACTGTTGTGCCCGCCGCCGTTCCGGCAGGGCATTGTCACCGCAACAAGCCGGGACTTAGCTGCTCGGTTTCGTTGAAAAAAAGAATTACTTTTTGGGATCAAAGTCGACGGGGCGATGTCCCCCAGGGGACCGCGCAGTTGGCACGTAGCTTGGCTCAGAAGAAGTGAAACTCGCCACTTAGGAGCCTGGAACAATGAAGACCCGCGAACGGGATGAAATGCTGAAAACCTTCGGCCGAGATGACACCGTGAAGGTGCTTTCAGAGCTAGCCAGGAAGGCCACGAGACCGCGACAGGCTCTGCGGTATCTTCGTTGGTTGGCGGATCTTCAGGGCTCGACAAAGTCGCGGCGTGGGCGGCAGCGCATGGCAAGGTAACCCGAGCTATTGCAACTTCGCGTATTCCGCTTTGGCTTCCTTCAGAATGGGGATGTCGGGATCGGCGTCTTTCCAGAGGGTCAGGAAGTCTTTGTAAGCGGTGAGGGCGCGGACGCGAGCGGCGTCGGCGTCAGCCCCTGATGAGGTCTTCGCTTGCATGGCATTCGCACGCGCCACGCCCAGACGCGCCACGGCTCCCGTCCAGCAGTTCCAGACGAGGCCGCTGTGGTCGAGGATCTTCTGAAACTCGAACGCCGCGGCCCTGCCTTGTCCTGCTGCCAGATAGGCCTCGCCCCGGACATAGGTCGGATAGAGACAGGAACCCGAGGCATTGGCTGCAAACGTGATTACTCCAAACTCGATTGGTGGGAAAGCAACTTGTAGCGCTTTCAAGGCCAAAGCCGGATTGTGGTGATTCAGCGCCAATTGCCCCTGAATCGCTGGCAGCCAAAGGGACTGCATCTGCGTGTCTAATGGGAACCGTTTCCCCAAGTCCTGAACCAGAGGTTCGGCTCGCTCCGCATCGCCAGCCAACGCGAACGCGACGGCCGCTTCGACTTCGGTCCCTTGACTTGCCGGGGCAAGTTTCAGAGCCTCTGCCGCTAATGGTCGGGCTTGCGCAGCGATGCCGTAAGCGGCCTCCCACTGAGCCGCGATCGCTTGCTGTATTGTTCCAGTTTCCTTTCTGTCAGCCCGGACGGCGGAATCTACCGCCCGCTTGGTCAGTTCCCGCGCTCTACCCAGACGACCGCCAAATGCCTCGGTGTTGGAGGCGAGCGCCAGCCCAAAGTTTTCATACTCGGGCTTGCCGGCAAACCACTGCTCCTGTTCCGCCATCGCCGTAGAGTCCGCGCCGAGAAAAGCAAGAGCGTACAGAGCCGCCGGGAATATGTAGTTATCCGGTTTTCGCGCCTGAGTTTCGCGGATGATTTGCCGGGCCTCGTCGAAACGCTGCAAGGCAAGCGCGTAGTCGACGAGATTCTCGTACAAGGTCACTTGATCCGGTGCAAGGCGTATGCCTTGACGCGTGATCTCCACGGCTTTTTCGTACCGCCCCTGTGCGGCGAATACTATGCCCAGGTTGTTGTACGCGGCAACGTCCCGAGGGTAGCTCCCAATCTTCTCCTCATACGTCTGGGCTGCTTTGTCCAGTTCCCCAGACACAGACGAATAGTAATTGGCAGTGATCGTCAGTCTTTCCCGTTCGCTGGCGTGCTCCCGCAACTGGAATGCTTTGGTTAGGTACTCGCTGGCTCGCGCTGGCTCGCCGAGATTGTAGTAGTGAACGCCCACTGCCCCGTAGGCCACCGCAAAATTCGGATCAAGCTCGATGGCACGCTGATCGTAAGGCAGGGATTCGGCGGCCCCTCTCTCACGAGCCGCCTTCTGCCCAAGACTGAACGCTTTCAGAGCTTCCAGCGAAGACGTGGTGGCCTGTTCGAGCGGAACGTCAAACCTCTGGACCGTAGCCAGCGATTCGCCCAGTTCGCCACGCAGCTTGGTTGCTACCTCTCCCAGGGCGTCCAAAACCTTCTCCTTGGATGCCAATGTCACTTGCTCCTCTGCCAGCGTGTCTCCGTTCTGGCAGCTCACCGCCTTCACCTCCAATACATATTTGCTGCCCAGACTGCCAATCGCTCCGGCGAGGTAGGCTTTGCTGCCCGCCCGCTGGCAAAGCTCGCGGGCTATCTCGGGGGTCAGTCTGGTGTCGGCCGGACGGGTCATCAGTTTCAACGCCTTCGCAACTTCACTGTCGGAGAGCACATTCAGGAACGGGGATTGTCGCAGGGAAAAGCTGAGCGCAGTTTTCAGCGTGTCGTCGAAAACAGCATCGCCCGTGCTGTTCGCGAAATCGGTAAGAACGATGGTGTCCTTTTCGGTCAGGCGCTTGCCTTGATGCGAACGATAGTAAACTCCGCCCCCCACAAGCAAAACCGCGGTTAAGACGGGAAACACAACTTTCCAGAGTTTCCTCTGACGAACCGAAGGAGCTTCTGCCACCGTCACCGCGCCAGACCTTGTTACAACTCGCCCCGTTTCGGTATCCCGCTTCAGGCGTTGCAGGTCGGCTCGCATCTCCGCAGCATGCTGGTAACGGAGGGAGCGATCTTTTTCCAGGGCTTTAAGGATGATCCCTTCGAGTTGCGGAGGTAGCTGGGGGTTCCATTGACTTGGCAGTTCCGCAGGCTCGTGAAGAATGGCCCCGTAGGTCGCTCCCTCGGTGTCTCGATCGAAGGGCAGGCGGCCGCTTGCCATTTCATAGAGGGTCACGCCGAAAGAAAAGAGGTCGGTACGTTCGTCGAGTGGCTTCCCCGCGACCTGCTCAGGCGACATATAGCTGACCGTGCCCAAAGTAATGCTCTTTGTAGTGAGATCTTTCAACGTGATCGTCGGATCCTCTGAGCCTGAGCCCGATTCTCGTGTGGTGCCGGGATCCGTCCGTTTCGCCAACCCGAAGTCGAGCACTTTGGCGTGTCCGCGTTTCGTAATGAAGATGTTCGCAGGTTTTATATCCCGATGAATGATACCGGCCGAGTGCGCCGCATCCAGTGCGTCTGCGATCTCAATTGAAAGCGTCACAAGCAAGTCAGGCTCCAGCGGTCGCCCGGTGATACGGTGCTTTAGCATGACGCCATCCAGAAACTCCATCGCGATATAAGACTGTCCGCCACTCTTCCCGATGTCGTAAATCGTGCAGATGTTGGGATGGTTGAGCGCCGAAGCGGCACGAGCTTCACGTCGAAAACGTTCCAAGGCCTGCGGATCGCGGGCAACGTCATCCGGCAGGAACTTGAGCGCTACAAAACGACCTAGCTCGGTGTCTTCGGCCTTGTAAACCACACCCATGCCACCGCCACCCAACTTCTCGACGATGTGGTAGCGCGAGATGGTCTGGCCGATCATTGGCGCAGAAGCTTATGTCGGTGAAACCGGCAAGTCAATGAAACGAATACTAACGACGGTGGGCTCGGATCCAGGCCGATATTACAGACGGTTGAGAAATGGGGTCAGCCATTTGAGGGGGTGGGAACATGACGGGACGGAGTTGAACCCCCACAAGGGGTTGTGGTTAACCATACGGTAAACACAAGACAAGCATAGATTGATGGGCGTCGATGTATGCGACGTGCGACGAGCTGGCGGGCGCGAAAGGAGGAGGACGTGCGGGCGTGCGGTGAATGGCGCTCGTTCCGCTAGTTGTTCCTGTGAGAGACCAAAACGCAACTGGTCTCTTTCGGATTGTTGCGCCGAGCTCCCGCCGAGGATCACGCCCCATTGCCACGATAATCCGTGGAGCAATGACTTTAAATCTAGAGGCGATAAGTATTGCTCACTCCACTAGTATGCTCACTCAAGTCACTTGACCTTGATTGCGTCTTCACAAAACAATCGAATCAGGACGGAGGCTTCATCAGTGACTAAATTGCTGCTTCGGTGTGGTGCTTTGCTCTGCCTTGTGATGACAGCAGCGGCACAGGAAATTCCTAAGGAATTGTTGGGCAAATGGCAGATTGTGCGCGTCCTGCCCACATCAACTGGTGTTTGCTGGGGTGAGAAAGAAGCCCAAGCCATTGTGGGCACTGAAATTGAATACAGCCCCAGCGCTCTTCGCTGGAAAGACTTGATAACACGCTATTCGGGTATTTCGGTAAGGGAGATCAGTGCGCAGCAGTTCCACGATGAGAATTCTTTTCAGAGCCGGAACAGTTCTCAAATAACTTTTGCTCAGCTGGGCATTGAAAAGGCTAAGACCATTGAGATCGGAATCAAGCACCCTGCCGGAGACGTAACAGGAGCGACCACGGAGATTCCTGGCGATTCTGTCTTGTTAAAAGATCAAAACACCATCGTTTTTTCTCTCTGCTCCTTCTATTTCACAGCAGAACGCGTGCCTAAGATGAATCCGCAATCGGAGTCGTCGAGCGGCAGACAAGCTGGCACGCCGCCGCCAGCCATTGCTGCGTGGAAACCTCACTTTGAGAACGACAACGAGCTGTTTCCATCCGTCGTATTAGCAATGAGCGGCCGCAAGTTCAACACGCGTCCCGATAGCCGCATCCTTGGTGACCCCATCGGGATGGCAGGCGTTCTGGTTAGGTCATCGGTTCCCAATGCACATGTTCACGCTGTGATTCAGATTGACGGCTTTGCGGCTGCCAGCGAGATCGACGCTACGCTTCCTGCGGCTGGTCAGGTCTACAACGTGATGCCGACGATGCGGTACGATTTCCAACGGCTCGCCGCTTTGAATCAGTCAGTTCCCGCGAACGTCACCTACTCTGTTTCGGTCAACAGTACAGACTTGGGGAAAGAAACGCTGCCAATTCGCGTTCGTTCTGTCAACGATGTCCCGTTTCTTGCTCAAGGGCCGGACGGCAAACAGCAAGACCTGTCAGTTCTTTTCGCTGCCTATGTTGACGAAAGCCATCCTTATGTAGACCGAGTACTCCAACAGGCATTGACCTACCATGCAGTAAACGAATTCGTTGGCTACCAGCGTGGGCCGGACGCCGTCAGGTTGCAGGTCTTCGCGTTGTGGAATGTCTTGCAAAGGGATCACATTCACTACTCAAGTATCACTACTCCGTCAGCTGCCTCGCCGTCGGGGCACGTTTACAGTCAAGCCGTTCGATTTATAGACCAGAGCATCGCGTCTCAACAAGCAAACTGCGTTGATGGATCTGTGCTCTTTGCTTCCCTGTTGTACAAGATCGGAATCAATCCAGTGCTTGTTCAAAAGCCGGGACATATGTTCGTGGGCTACTACCTTGACGAGGCACACAAACAATTTGAGTTCTTGGAAACTACCATGCTCGGAGCAGGTCCCCAGCCAACCGTAATGAAAAATGTTGCCTTCGGAGGCCTTTACCCTGCACAAGGCAGCGAGTCATGGAAGCAGTTCATCCAAGCGGTAGAGTTTGCCGATAAGACCTTCAACTCAGAAGTCCAACCTGCGTTACGGCAGCACCGACCAGGGTACGCGGTCATTGACGTCGCTCTCGCCCGCATGGGCGGTATCAACGCCATTCCCCGGACTAGCACAATGAGGTGAGGCACAATGCTGCCGGAACGCTATAATCCGGCCCCGTTGAATCTATCATCAGCGCTCATCGATTTGAGGAAAGAACGTGCCGAATTGACGTAGCTATCCGCCAATGAGTTCGCGACAGCATTCCTTCTGATGGTCAAACGATTTATATCGCGTGCGTGGTTTTTGCATGCCTCATGCGACTCTGCATGACCTCGGTAACCTTGCCGCAGATACGCTGCCAAGTCACACTTTGCCAGCGTCGCAAAAAATGTTCGATAACGGTGGAGGCCGTGATATGTTCTGTCTGCGCTGTGGCACCGAAGTCCCAGATGAATCGCAGTTCTGCCGAAAGTGTGGGCAGGCACAAAGTGTCACATCATCGGGCGCGGCTGCAGCTGTTGGCCCTGCGCGTACCCCCGCAACGCAACCCACGTCTGAGCCAAACGCCAAGTCCAATCGTGCCACGATATCGCTGATCGTCCTGATGTTGGTGATTGTCTGAGGGTGGTTCGCAGTGAAAAACGGCAGTAACGAGCCGCTTCCTAAGCCACAGCCACAGCTCCAAACTCAGGCGATAATTGAATCGGCG
>Ga0306924_10001352_pt1 | contig 22255 bp, 20 predicted proteins | sample sta12Can44000111_FD_203756 | JGI IMG/M metagenome (GOLD analysis project Ga0306924, IMG submission 203756) | Lab enrichment of tropical soil microbial communities from Luquillo Experimental Forest, Puerto Rico - statanox.12C.anox.44.000.111 (v2)... | ecosystem: Environmental > Terrestrial >...
TGCCCGGATTGTCCCGAGCATAGGTGATGAACTCGGGAACGGTCGTGGCCGGAACGGACGGATTGACGACCATCACCATCGGAACGCGCACGATCCCTGCGACCGGAGCAAGGTCGCGCACCAGGTTGAAGCTGAGCTTGCTGTAGTATGTCGCGCTGATCGCGGCCGAGGTGCTGATGACGAGCAGCGTGTAGCCGTCCGGAGCCGAGCTTACGACCGCTTCGGTGCCGATATTGCTGCCCGCCCCCGGCCGGTTCTCGATGACGAAGGATTGCCCGAGCCGCTCGGAAAGCCATTGCGCCATCAGGCGTGCGAGGATGTCGGTGGGGCCACCGGGCGTAAATCCGACGATCAGCCGCACCGGCCGGGCTGGATAGCCCTGCGCGCACGCAATCGGCGACAACCGCACCAAAGTGGCTGCTGCTGCGACCGGCGCCAGCCACAGGAGCTCGCGGCGCGTAGTGATCATTGCGCTTCCTTCATGACCTCGCCAGCCTGCGGCTATGCCGGTTGCGTCTGCCTTGCCCCACCATCCGCCATCGCGGCGGCTGGCTGCGCGGCCGTGTCGATGATGGTGGTGCGCCGCATGTCGCGGACATGGCCGGTTGCGGGAAACGGCGTCGCACGGTGCATGGTGCAGCGGTTGTCCCAGATCACGAGGTCGCCGATGCGCCATCGGTGGCGGTACACGAACTGCGGCTGGGTCGCAAACTCGATCAGCTCGCGCAGCAGAGCCTGACCCTCCTGCAACGGCATGCCGATGATGTGCGATGCGTGTGAGGCAAGGTAGAGCGCGTTGCGACCGGAGCCGGGATGCCGCCGCACCAGCGGGTGGCGCGCGGGCGGCCGCAGCGTGCGCTCCTCCTCGGTCGGGGTGTAGCCGCCGAGCCTGGCGCGCGAGTGCCAGATCGAGTGCTCTGCGATCAGGCCTTCCAGCTTGTTTTTGGTCGCATCCGGCAAGGCGTCGTAGACAGCGCGCGTATCGGCAAATTCCGTGTCGCCTCCGGTCGGCGGGATGACGCGGGCGTGCAGCATCGACCAGGTCGCAGAGCGCTGCCGGAATGAGCTGTCGGTGTGCCAGAGCTGGTTGCCGAGGCGATACGCCACGCGCGCATCCTGCGTCTCCAGGACCGTGCCGTTCTCGTCGAGGTTGGAGATATCGAATATCTCCCGATGCCGCACGCGGGTATTGAATGCAGCGATGCCGGATTTGCCCTGCACGGGCGGAGAGACTTCGAGCGGGCCGTAGAGCTGCGAGAACGCGATCTGCTGCTCGTCATCAAGACGCTGGTCGGGCAACACGCAGACGGCGTACTGGTCCATGGCGTGGGCGATCGCGTCGCGCATCTCTGCTTCGATTGGTTTGCTGAGGTCGACACCCGTGATCTCCGCGGCGAACAGCGGATGCAGCGGCGTTGCGGACAGCACCATGGCGCTTCTCCCGTGAAGCATTGCACACGCAGTTTACCGGTCCGGGCAGCCACGATCCAGCGGGGCGGTCTGATGGCTCAGCGCGGCACTCGTTCAACTGATAAGCGGCTCCGTGAGCTCGCGCACGTCACTGAGCTGATCGAGCCGATCGACGATACCAATTAGCGTGTCGCCGGCGCCGCGACGCAGCGGTTCGCTCGCGAACTCGAGGCAACGCCGGAATTTTGCGAGATGCTGCTCGCGAGTGAAAGGGCGGGCGGGATTGGCCAGCATGACGGCGCAGTGCCAGCGCAGCACCGTTGCATCTTTCAGTCTGACGACCACCTCCTGGGGTACCAGAGCGTTCGGATCGGGGTTGCCGTCCGGGACGACGGCAATGCGCTGCGCCAGATCGTGCGTGGCCGCGTCGGTCAGCTCGGCGCCGCGAAAATGGGAGAGGTCGATATTGCCATGCAGCAGCACCTTGGCGGCAATGAATGGCATGCACAACCGGGCATAGCTCGCAGACGGCGAAGGAATGTCCGGCCGTCCGCACAATCGCTTGATCAGGGGCGGGCCGATGATGCTCACCCCGCTGATTTCGCCCGCTGCGAAGCAACGTTGCGCGCGCAGACTCATGATCCCTTCGATACCGGCATGCGTCGCGCGCCCGGCCGGATAAGGCTTGTGGCTGAGTTCGTTGACCAACCAGGTTCTGCCAAGCGCCTCCCACGTCGGTTGCAGGTCAAAGGAGCCTTCGTAGAGGGGCATATAGCCGAACTGTCCCTCGAACACCTCGTGCGGGCCCACCAGTCCGTTAGCTGCGATATCGCAGGACTGGATCGCCGCGCGGGCGTTGAACCCGACTTGCATCGGCAGCACGATGCTGCCTTCCACGTGCGCCTGCATGGTGCCGCTGGTCTGGCCGTATTGGATGCCGAACGCGTTGCAGAGCGTATCGGGATCGAAGCGAGCCAGCCGCGCGACCGCAGCCGTCGCTCCAAAGCCCCCTGATGTGGCCGGGCGGAAGAACTTCAAGCCTTCGCGCGCAGCAATGCCCAGACCCGCCGCCACGTCGATGCCGACCACGACGGCGGCGATCAGATCGCGACCCGGGATGCCGCCCGCGCGCTCGGCATAAGCGATTGCCGCGGGCAGCAAGGTAGCCATTGCATGCAGCACCGCCTTCTCGTGCAGACAGTCATATTCCTGGCAGTGCGTTTGGAAGCCGTTGAGGAAAGCCGCTGTCGGCGCCGGGACGCGCTTGCGCCGTCCCCACACGCAGGCCTGCGCAGCCTCGCCCCAGCCCGTGCTGACGCGCAGAAGCTCGCCCGCTCCTGCTGCCGAGGAGCCCGCAATGCCGACCCCGAGCGTATCGAGGATGAAGGTCTTCGCCTGAAGAACCGCGCCCTCGGCGAGATCCTCATATCGTGTTGCAATGGCGTGGCGCGCAAACCGCTCGGACGCAAGCGGACGGTTCATGCGCCGCTCCATCGCACGGCGGCCGACGGGCAGCCGCGGTCGCCAACTCTGTGGCACCTGCTGCCATCTGCTGTGGGCTCCTGAGCTGGTTGAGCGCCATCGGGTCTCTTCCGTAATGCTGCGTTGCAGATTGCGCATCGATATCGGCGCCGGGCTGTGAGCCTCATCGTCTTAGTATGACCGCCAACCATCCACATCATCGGATGCTTGCGGTGGACGCGCCAAATGCACATCGCGTAAGATGCAACCCTGATGAGGGAGAATGCAAGGACAGTGGTTTGTGTCCAGGCCTTTCAGTTGACTTTGATGGAGAGAAACATGAAACGAGCAATGGTTGTTGCGTTGATGTCCGTGTTCGCGATCGGATCCGCATTGGCGCAGGAGACGTGCGAGAGCAAGGCCGTGGACAAGAACGGCAAACCCCTGGCCGGGGCGGCCAAGACGAGCTTTCTGAAAAAATGCAGGCTGGACGCATGCACCCCCAAGGCCGTTGACAAGGACGGCAAGCCGCTCAAGGGGGCCGCAAAGAACAGCTTCATGACAAAGTGCGAGAAGGAGGCCTGACCGGTCGCGTCTTCAACAGGCGCGGGGCCGATCTCGACGGATCATCCCCAACCGCATTTGCCCCTCGCGGGGTAATCAGACCATCAGGGCAGCCTCCTGCTCGGGCGGCAGCCGTGCGTGCGGGGTAAGCTGGTCGATCAGTTCGGGCAAATGCTCGCCGAGGCTGGCGAGCAACTCAGAACGACTCAGGCCGGTATGCTGGCCGAGCGCCTCGATGGTGTGCTCGAGGTGGCTGAGCGCAATCTCGTGATTCTGCCCGGTGCCATCTGGAATTGCGCGGGTTGCCGTGACCATGGTCCTGAAGCTCCTTCACCGGGTTGCTGCGGCCGTCACCAAGCAGGCTGCCTGCTGCGGCGCCACCGAGTAGGCTGCCCAGGAGGCATATCGTGGATTTCGGCATTCAGCTGGCGACATCGTCGCATTCGTGGAAAGTCGTGAAGCGTGCGGAGGAGTTCGGCTTCACCCATGCCTGGTTCTACGACACGCAGCTGCTCAATGCCGACATGTTCGTGGCCATGGCTGCGGCTGCAATGCAGACCTCGCGCATCCGGCTGGGCACAGGCGTTCTCATCCCGTCGAACCGCATTGCGCCGGTTGCGGCAGGCGCGCTCGCTTCCCTCAATGCGCTGGCGCCCGGCCGCATCGATTTCGGCGTGGGTACGGGGTTCACCGCGCGCCGCACCATGGGGCTGCCGGCGATCACGCTGGCGCGGCTCGAAGAGTACATCCGCGTCGTGCAAGGACTGCTCAAAGGGGAGCTGGTGGAGTGGCGCGGCGAGAAGGGGACGCACAAGATCCGCTTTCTCAATCCCGAGCTCAATCTCATCAACCTCGACGATCCGATCCCGCTTCACATCTCTGCTTTCGGCCAACGCGGGCGCCGCGTTACGGCAAGGCTTGGCGCGCGCTGGATGACCGCGATGCGCAGCGCGCAGTCGGCCATTGCAGCCATTGCGGACATGCGGTCGGCATGGCGCGAGGCCGGCCGCGATCCCGGCACGCTTTATGCGACCGCCTTCGGCGGCGGCTGCGTGCTGGCCGAAGGCGAGAGCGCCGAGAGCCCGCGCGCCAGGGCGCAGGCCGGTCCAGCGGCGGCGATCGTGTTTCACAACTACGCCGAGCAAGCGGAGCTCGGATCCATCGGCTTTCCCGCCCCGCCGCAATTTGCGGCCAAGCTCGACGCATACCGCGAGATCTACCGCAGATACGAGCCCGCTGACGCGCGCTATCTTTCGAACCACCGCGGCCATCTCATGTTCCTGCGCCCTGAGGAGCAGGAGCTGATCACGGCCGACGTCGTTCGTGCCTTCACCTTCACCGGCACCAGATCGGAGCTGATCGAGGGCCTGCGTGAGATCGAGGCTGCCGGCTACCGACAGTTCGGCATGCATATCCGTACGGGACACGAGATGGCGATGCTCGAGGACTGGGCGGAGGTGATTGCCAAGGTGTGATCGGAGCACCGCCCGCGATGATTGATTTACACCCCAAAATGGGCGGACATGGTCAAGGCAGCCGGCATCCAGCAGGAATGATCTCGCTGCATCTCAGGATGTGCGTGTGAGATTTTCGTGCATGTGGCGCAGCGCGCGCTTGAGAATGCTCAGCTCCTGCTTCGACAATCCCTGCGTGGCCGTCGCCTGCAATTCCTCGGCAATCGGGATCAGCTGCGCGACGAGCGCGCTGGCTCTCGGCGTAAGCTCCACCGCGACCTCGCGGTTGCTCCGCGCCGAGCGGGCCCGGCTCACCAGTCCCATTTGTACCAGCCGTGTGATCAGGCGCGACAAGGTCGACACCTCGGTGCTGGTGATCTCCGCAATATCGGTCTGACGCAGGCGCCCGTTGGTCGAAAGCGCCGCCAGGACTCGCCACGTGGCGATGCTCAAATGGCTGCCGGCGAGCGCATCGTGGGAAAAGCGTTCGACCAGCGCAACGCCGACCCGATTGATCAGGTATGGAATAAAGTCCGTGAGATCGAGGCGGGACCGATGCGGCACGCGGGCACTCGACCGCGGGTGGGCAAGCGCCGGCTTGCTGCGCAACGGCTCCGCGACCGCGCTTCCCCTGGCGCGGGCGATTGACGACCGCATTCCTGCAACCGGGCGTGCAGACACCGCAACCATCCTCGAGCAGCGACAAGGAAAATTGTATTTACAACAGTTGCATTGTCAACTATTGTTCTCGCAAGCCACAGGGAATTTGCGGGCGCAGCTCAGGCCAGGGAGGCGAGCATGGATTTTGGCTATTTCACGCTGAGCGACAATCACTACGGGAGCAATACCCGCTCCGCCAACCAGTTTGTTGCCGACATCACCGCGGAAGCGCTCTATGCCGATCAGATCGGCATGCATTCAGCCTGGATCGGAGAGCATCATTTCAACTCGCTTGGGGTGCTCTCGTGCCCAGATCTGGTGCTCTCCTATATCGCCGCCCGCACACGTCACATCCGGCTGGCACCGGCGGTGACCGTGCTGCCCTTGCACCATCCCATCCGGGTCGCGGAGCAGTTTGCCACGCTCGATCTGTTGAGCAACGGGCGGGTCGATTTTGCGGCCGGCCGCGGCTACGACAAACGCGAGTATCTGCCGTTTCATGTCTCGTTTGAGGACAACCAGTCGATTTTCGACGAGGGGCTCGAGCTCGTGCGCAGGCTCTGGCAGGCTGACGGCCGCATCTCCCATCGCGGCAAGCACTATCAGTTCGATGAGGTCCGCATCACGCCCAAGCCGGTGCAGAAGCCGATTCCGACCTATGTCGGCTCCTTCTCCAAACCGTCGATCGAGCTGGCTGCCCGCCTGGGCTGCGGCCTCATTGTCGCGCCGTTCGCGGCGGCCATGAGCTACGGCGGTCTGCGCCAGGTCGCCGACCTCTACCACGAGACCTGTGCAAAATCCGGCAACAAGCCGGCTCGTCTGATGTGCAGTTATTTCACGCATTTCGCGGATAACAAGGCACAGGAGGATGCGCAGCGCGCCCGCCAGGTCCGCTACTACAAGGAATGCGTCATTCCGGCGTTCCCTGGCGATCCCAGGACGGCGCCACCGAGCTATCATTATTTCATCGAGATGGTGGAGCGGCTGCGCAAGGTACGCCCGGAGGACCTGACCGAGAATTCGGTCCTGCTCGGTAGCTCGGCGCGCATCATCGACACACTCAAGAAAGTCGAAGCCGCGGGATTCGATGAGGTGATCCTCTACGTGAACGTCGGATTGAAGCCGCACAGCCAGGTCAAGGAGGAGATGGATCGCTTCATGCGCGAGGTGGCCCCGGCATTTGCCGGTGCGCACCAGACGCGGGCGGCCTGAGCCCGCCCATGACCTACCTGGTCGGCAGCCATTGCCCGGGCGCGAGCGCCGGCCGCCGGTTTCGCGCGCTGCTTGCCCACGACCAGATTCTCCAAATGCCCGGCACCCACAACGGCCTGACTGCGTTGCAGGCCAAGGCTGCTGGCTTCGAGGCGCTCTATCTCTCGGGTGCCGGCATGAGCGCCTCCATGGGATTGCCCGACCTCGGCATCATCACGGTGAACGAGGTCTCTTTTTTTATACGCCAGGTGAGCCGCGCCTCGGGACTGCCCGTGCTTGTCGATGGTGACACCGGTTACGGCGAGGCGCTCAACGTGATGCACATGGTGCGCAGCTTCGAGGAGGCCGGCGCGGCGGCGGTCCACATCGAGGACCAACTGCTACCGAAGAAGTGCGGGCACCTGAACGACAAGAAGCTCGCCGAGCCAGCCGATATGGCGGCCAAAATCGCAGCTGCCGTTAAGGCGCGCCGGGATCTCTACATCATCGCGCGCACCGACGCGGTTGCCAGCGAGGGGCTTGATGCCGCCGTTGCCCGCGCGCGCCGTTATCTTGATGCGGGCGCTGATGCCATCTTTCCGGAGGCGCTACATGACCACGAGATGCTGCGCGAGTTCGCACGTCGTGTCCCGGCGCCCCTGCTCGCGAACATGACCGAGTTCGGACGCACGCCGTTCTGCACGGCAGCCGAGTTTCAGGCGATGGGCTACAAGATGGTGATCTGGCCAGTGAGCGCGCTCCGGGTGGCGGCCAAGGCGCAGGAGGATCTGTTCGCTGCCATCCGGCGCGACGGCGGCACGCAAGCCATGCTGGCACGCATGCTGACGCGCGCCGAGCTTTACGCCGTGATCGGCTATCATGACTACGAGGCGCTCGATGCCTCCATAGTCAAAACAGTAATCCCGGAGCCCGCCGCAACGGTGCGATGATGCGCCCTCGACCGGAACAGGAGCCGCCGTCCCGCCGTTGCCCGCCAAGCCGATCTAGCTGATCGATTGGCGAGCGAACGGCGGGCAGCGGTAGCGCGCACTCAGCCTTTGGTCATGATCGCGGGCACTGGCGGAGCCTTGCCTTTGCCTTTGCCAATTCCAACGCAACCGGTAACGCTCAGGAGCGCGACCAGCGCGGCTGCTGCAAGTACAAGCTTTTTCATGAACACAACTCCTACATACACCCCGCCAGCCTGCATGATTCGTGGTTAATGCGCGGTGTATCGGGATGAGCGGAGCTGCCTGGGACGCCTCGGCCGAGGATAGACGCTGATGCCGGTGAAAGGGGGCGATTGTAAACCGCCCTTCATCCGATCGCGCCGAGGCTCCAACCGGGCCATCCCAAAAAGCCGCAGCGTTTCTTGGGATCCCCCGGTGCCCCCTACTTGATTGCCTGCGGGTTGATCGGTGAGCCGGTGCCGCCGGTGATGATCAGAGGCGGACCGCAAAAAAAGAACTCGTACACCCCGTCGTCGGCGCAGTCGGCAGCGAACTCCTTGAGGTAGAAGATCTCCCCCATGCACAGGCCCATGGCCGGGATCACCACCCAGTGCCACGGCTGGTTCGCCTCCGTGGTCTCGTTCGGCCTCACCTCGACACCCCAGGTATCGGAGCAGATCGCCGCGATCTCTTTCTCCTGGCACCAGTAGCAGTTTTCGAACCTTACGCCCGGCGCGTCGCCACCGGCATAGCCACCCCACTGCTTCTCGGCGAGGCAGCGCTCCATCTGGCCGGTCCGGATGATGACGAAATCGCCGCGCCGGATGTTGACCTTCTGCGCCTTGGCACAGGCGTCCAACTCATCGTTGCCGATGGCTTCCCCGTCCTTGAGCCAATCGACGGCGCGGAAGCGGGCGATGTCGAGCAGCACGCCGCGCCCCACCATCTTGCTGCTGGAATGCTCGATGCCGAGTACGCTCAGTCCTCTCGAGTCGATTCGCTTGGCATCATAGCCGTTGTAGGTTTTTTCCTCATAGAAGACATGCCCAAGCGCGTCCCAGTGCGTCGCGCCCTGCACGCAGAGATTGAGCGTGTCATCGGCGTAGCGGATCCGATTCCAGTCCTGGCGGCCGGCGACCGCGTCGGTGCCGGTGGCGAGCATCTGATGGATCGCGTTGAAGCGGCCTCCGAACAGGCCGGTTTGCGGGCCATTGCTGTCGAGCGGGATGCCGAGCGCGAACACCTTGCCGGTGCGGATGAGCCCAGCGGCCTTGATGATATCCTGCGGCGTGACGTGGTTGAGCGTGCCGATCTGGTCGTCCTTGCCCCAGCGGCCCCAGTTGCTGAGCTTTTTCGAGGCGTCGGCGATCGCCTGTTTTCCTACTTTGATGTCCATTGTTGTTTCCTCGCGATTCGCTTCGCTTGAATTCTCGATCCCCCCTGCTATCAAGATAGCAGGGGGTCGATATGGCTCAAGTGATTGTTCGAAATCTGGAAGAGTCGGTCAAGCGCAAGCTCAAGCGGCGCGCGGCGCGCCATGGGAATTCCATGGAGGAAGAGGTCCGGGAGATTCTTCGTAACGCGGTGAAAGACGACGGGCGTCCCGAACGCGGTCTTGGCAGTGCAATTGCCGCTCGCTTCAAGGGTATCGGACTTGAGGAGGACATTCCCGAGTTGCGGGGCTTTCCGTTGAAGCGGATCGACTTCGACGAATGATCATTCTCGATAGCAATATCGTGTCGGCTCTTATGCGCGAAGAGCCCGACCGTGTGATTATCGCCTGGTTAGACCTGCAGCGGAGGGATTTGCTGTGGACTACAGCCGTCACAATTCTAGAAATTCAATACGGACTTGCCGTTATGCCCATGCGCCAGCGAAGAAATCAGCGCCTGGCTGCCTTCGGTCAGGTAATTGTTGAAGATCTGGAAAACCGCATCTTGCCATTTGACCAGACAGCGGCAGAGGAGGCGGCAACCTTGATGGCGTCGCGCCACCGTGCTGGCCGTTCGGTCGAGCCGCGCGACACCATGATCGCCGGCATTGCGCTTGCCCAGCGCGCGACACTGGCCACCCGCAACGTCCGGCATTTCGATGATCTCACCGTGCCGGTCGTGGATCCGTGGCGCGCCTGATGAATGGCCTTTCCCGTTCCGGCACGCTCGCCGCTAGTTAGGTGAGCTTGCGCCTTACACTTTTCCAAGCGCCACGAGAATGCGGCCGGGGTTGAACGGCATCTCGGTGAGCGGCTTTGCGGCGAGCGGGCGCAGCGCATCGTTGATGGCGTTCATCACCGCTCCCGGCGCGCCCGCAGTGCCGGCTTCGCCCGCGCCCTTGGCGCCGAGCTCGCTGTCGGTGGTCGGCGTCACCACATGACCGACCTCGATATCCGGCATCTCGGCGGCCATGGGAACGAGATAGTCGGCCATGTTGCCGTTGAGCAGCTGCCCGCGCTCGTCATACACGCAGTGCTCGAACAGGGCTGCGCCGAGGCCCTGCACCACGCCGCCCCTGATCTGCTCGTCGACCAGTTGCGGGTTGATGACGGTGCCGCAGTCCTCGACGCACCAGTGCTTGAGCAGGGTCACGAAGCCGCTCTCCACGTCAACCTCCAGGTAGCTTGCCTGGATGCCGTTGGTGAAGGCGAACGGCCACTTGCGCGGCACGTAGTGGCGCGTCGCGACGAGCTCGGCCTGGAAGTCCGGCGGCAAGGTATCCGGGCGGAAATAGGCAATGCGCGCGAGCTCCGCCAGTGACAGCCGCTCGCTCGCGCTCTCGGCATCGACGATGGCGCCGTTCCTGATATCGAGCTCACCAGGCTTTGCCTGCAGGATCGATGCAGCACAGGCGAGCACGTTCGCGCGCAGCGCCTTGCCCGCCTGCCACGCGGCTTCGCCGCCGATGCCGGCCGCGCGCGAGGCCCAGGTGCCGCCGCCATAAGGCGTATTGTCGGTGTCGCCCGTGATCACGCGCACGCGCTCGATCGGCACCCCCACCGATGAGGCGGCGACCTGCGCGATGACCGCCTCAGCGCCCTGGCCCTGCTCCGTGACCCCGGTCTGGCAGATGATGGCGCCCTGGGCGTCGAGCTTCATGGTCACGCCATCCTGGGCCGAGATTTTCGCTCCACCGATGCCATAGAAGGCGGCCGACGGATTGGTAACCTCGATAAAGCTCGCGAATCCGATGCCGCGATGAACGCCGCGGGCGCGCAGACGCTGCTGCTCGGCGCGCAACCCGGCATAGTTCATCATCGCATCGATGTGCGCGAGGCACGCGTGATGGGAGAGCGCCTCGAACTTGATCCCGGACGGGCCGCTGGAAGGATGCGCATCGTCGGCAATGAGGTTGCGACGCCGGATCTCCAGCGGATCCATGCCGATCCTCGCTGCCGCAAGCTCGAGCAGTCCTTCGGTCACCGCGGTTGCAATGGGATGCCCCACCGCGCGGTACTGGCACATGACGTTCTTGTTCTGGAATACGACACGCGCCCGGGCGCGATAGTTCGGGCAGGTATACGGCCCGCCGGTAAGATTGACGATCTGGTTGGCCTCGATGCCGGAGGTGCGTGGATAGACGGAATAGGGACCAATCCCGGTGAGGTCGTCGATCTCCCAGGCCGTGATGATACCGTCATTCCTCACCCCGATCTTCGCCTTGACCTGGTGGTCGCGGGCATGAATGTCGGTGACGAAGCTCTCGATGCGATCGGCGACGAACTTGACGGGGCGCTCCAGCAGCTTGGAAAGCGCGACTGCGGCCATCTCGTCCGCATAGGCGTGCACCTTGATGCCGAACGAGCCGCCCACGTCCTTGGTGACGACGCGCACCTGGTGTTCCGCGAGGCCGAGATGCCGCGCAAACAGATTCTGCATCATGTGCGGCGCCTGCGTGCCCTGATAGACGGTGAGCCGCGCTTCCGACGGGTTCCAGTCCGCCACAATGGCTCGCGGCTCGTTGGTCACGCCGGTATGGCGGCCGAACACGAAAGTCGTTTCCACGATCGCATCCGCACTCGCAAAGCCCTGCTCCGGATCTCCGGCGGTGTGCGTCCGCTCGAAGGTGAGATTGTCGCCGAGCTCGGGATGGATTACGGGGGTGCCGGCTTCAAGCGCGGTCTCTGGGTCGGTGACCGCGGCCAGCTCCTCGTAACTGACCTCGACCAGCTCGCAGGCGTCCTCCGCCTGTGCGCGCGAGCGCGCGACCACGGCGCAAACCGCCTCGCCCTGCCAACAGGCGCGGTCGACGGCTATGGCATGCTGCGGCGCCGACTTGATGCCCTTGAGGTGGGTGAGCACGCCAACCCACGGGCTGATCACCGGTGCAAGTTCCGCCCCGCTCACGACCGCGATGACGCCGGCTGACTGACGCGCGGCAGCGACGTCGATGCGCCTGATGCGGGCGTGCGCGTGCGGTGAGCGTACGAAGGCGACGTGTCCCATGCGGGGAAGGACAAGATCGCTCACGAATTGGGCGCGACCCGCCGCAAGGCGTCCCAGATTGGGTCGCGGCACCGAGCGGCCGATGTACGAGTTGGGGCGATCGAGCGTGCTTACGGTCGGCGGCGAGTCCTCGGCGATTTTCATTTGCGCTCCGTTGCGGCGACGGCTGATGCACGCGCCTGCGCCACCGCCTCTATCGCATCGATGATCGCCTGATAGCCGGTGCAGCGGCAGTAGTTGCCGGAAAGGTGGGCACGAATCATAGCGCGGGAGGGGATCCCGCCGGCGGCGAGCAACTCCTGCGCCGTGAGCAGCATGCCGGGCGTGCAGAAACCGCATTGAAGCGCGTTGCGCGCGATGAATGCCTGTGCCAGGTCCGCGATCTCGGCGGTGCCCGCCAAGGCTTCGATGGTGTGCACCCGTTTGCCGTCGCACTGCACCGCAAGCATGAGGCAGCCGCGTACGACGACACCATCAACGCGTACGGTACAGGCGCCGCACACACCGTGCTCGCAGCCGACATGGCTGCCCGTGAGCGATAGTTGCTCACGCAGGAAATCGACCAGCGTGGTGCGCGCATCCACGCGTTCCGATACCTCCTCGCCGTTCACCTCGAGACTGATGTCATGGAACCGCTCGCTCATGGCCGCGGCTCCCTGAGCTGTCCGGCCACTCGCTGCAGCAGGACACCGGCGAGATATTTTCTCAACCGTGCTGAGGCGTGGACATCATCATTCGGGTGCAAATCCAGCTCGAGCGCGGCCACTGCGCCGTCGAGATCGCCGGCAGCGAGCGCTATCTCCGCTCCACGCGCGCGCACGGGAGTAACGCCGACACCGAAATAGATCAGCCGCAAATCGGCGAGCTCGCCACCATCGGCACGCGCGCAGGCGGCGAGGCCGACCATCGCGTAGTCACCGTGCCTGCGCGTGAACTCAGCAAAGCCGACGCGCGTTGCCATGGTCGCGGCGGGCACACGGATCGACGTAAGAATATCGTGCGGGGTGAGCGCAGTCTCGAACAGCGCCGTGAAGAAATCATCGGCTTTCACCCTGCGGCGCCCCTGCGGTCCGGATAGCTCAAGCTCGCCGGCGAGCGCGACCAGGCAGGCCGGCAGCTCGGCCGCGGGATCGGCAAAGGCGATGGAGCCGCCGATGGTGCCGCGGTTGCGGATCGCGGGATGACCGATGTGCGGCATGGCGAGCGCGATAAGCGGCGCGTGGCGTGCAATGTCGGGCGAGCGCTCGGCCTGGGCATGCCGCACCAGCGCGCCGATCTCGACCTGCCCGTCGGTGACGACAATCGCATCGAGCCCCGCAATGGCATTGATGTCGATCAGCGTGGTCGGACGGTCGAGCCGCATGTTGAGGGTGGCAATGAGACTTTGGCCGCCGGCAAGCAGCCGCGCCTCCTCCTGCTCCAGCAGGTCGATGGCGTGGGCAACCGAGCGAGCCCTGGCATAGGCGAATGGCGCCGGCTTCAAGCTGCCCTCCCGCGAGCGTTTTGAACATTGTCGCAGTGGCACACGATGCGTCAATCCTTGATGATGCCGCGCACGATATCGACGGCCCGCCGCATCAGGGTCATTGAAGCTTCGAGCGTGCGGAAGGCGGCGTGCGATGTGAGCGTGACGTTCTCGAGCCGGGCCAGCGGATGGTCGGGTGACAGCGGCTCCGCATGGAACACGTCGAGGCCGGCATGGCGGATGCGGCCGCTGCGCAACGCCTCCACCAGCGCTGGCTCGTCGACCAGCGCCGCGCGCGCCGTATTGACCAGAATGACGCCCGGCTTCATACGCGCCAGCTGCTGCGTGCCGATCATTCCGCGCGTCTCCTCAGTAAGCGCAAGATGCAGCGAGATCACGTCGGAACGTGTCATCAGCGTATCGAGGTCGAGCAGGGGTACGCCGGCATCAGGACGCGCGGTGCGATTCCAGCCGATTACCTGCATGCCGATACCGCGGGCAATGCGCGCCACCTCCCGTCCGATCCCACCTAAGCCGATCAGCCCGAGCGTCTTGTCCTTGAGCTGCATGCTTTCCAGCGGATCCCAGATTCCGTTCCGGACGCTACGGTCCATGCGTGCGAGATCGCGGCAGCAGGCAAACATGAGCGCGATCGTGTGCTCGGCCACCGCGGTGTCGCCGTAGCCCTTGATGGTGTGCACCTTGATGCCGAGAGTGGCGAGCGCCGCGACATCCATGTAGCTCGAAGCCCCGGTGCCGAGAAACACGATGTGCCTGAGCGAGCGGCACTCGCGCAACGCGTCGGTCGGCATATAGGAATGATCGTCGAGACAGATGCCATAACCTGCCAGCAGGCGGGGAAGATCGGGAGCGGAAAATGCTTCTCCGTGGATGACGATCGGCGGATCGTCCGGCCGTGCCACGGCGGCAAAAACCGGAGCAAGCTGCTTGTTGCAATCGATGAAGATCGATTTCATGACTGGGTTGTCCGCACGCGCCGGACAGGCCGACGAGACTGGAGGAGTTAAATGCCGGGCGAATTCGAGGGCAAGGTGGTGGTCGTCTCAGGAGGCAGCCGCGGCATTGGCCGCGCGGTGGCATTGGCGTTCGCGCGTGAGGGCGCTCAGACTGTGCTTGCGTCCTCGTCGGCGCAAAATCTCGCGGCGGCGGCAGAGACGATTGCCACGCACGGGCCAAAGCCGCTCGCGGTCGCGGGTGATTTGCGTACCCTTGCCGCCTGCGAGCAGCTGTTCCGGCAGGTAAACGAGAGCTTCGGCCGATGCGATGTGCTCATCAACAATGCCGGTGCGACGCGAGCCGGCAACTTTCTTGATCTGCCGGATGAGACCTGGCTCGATGGTTTTGCATTGAAATTCTTCGGCGCGGTGCGGATCACAAGGCTGTTCTGGCCCCTGCTCAAGGCCGCTCAGGGACACGTCGTGAGCATCATCGGCGGCGCGGCGCGCACCATCGAGCCGGAGTTCCTCATTGGGGGTGCCGTCAACGCGGCAGCGGCCAATTTCAACAAGGGATTGTCCCGCCTGGGCATGCGCGACGGCGTCCATGTTAATGCCATACACCCCGGACAGACGGCGACCGAGCGTACCGAGCAGCTTGTCCGGCAGCGCGCAACGGCACTGGGCAAAGCGGTGGAGGAGGTACGCGCCGCCATGCTGGAGAAAAGCGGTGTCCGTCGCATGGCGACCCCCGAGGATATCGCCGCGCTTGCCCTGTTTCTCTGCTCAGAGCGTGCGCGTCACATCCAGGGCACGGCGATTGCGGTGGACGGAGGATCGACGCCGGGGCTCTATTGAGGCGTGCTGCTCACTTGCGCGCGCCCGCGCGGGCTGGTCTCATGGGCGTGCAGTGACCCAAAATTCGGGAGGACGATCATGCACGTTACGAGCAGGCGCCTGATCGGTGCCGCTGCCTTTGGCCTGATGCTTAGCGCGTCCGCAAGCCTTGCCCAGCAACCGCAGACCGTTAGGGTGCGCGGCACCGTCGAAGCCGCGGACGGACCGGTCATCACCGTCAAAGCGCGGGATGGACAGACGCTCAAGGTCAAATTGACTGACAACGCGGCCGTGCGCGGGATAGTCAAGGCCGCGCTCTCCGACATCAAGGAGAATTCCTTCATCGGCGTGACCGGCATGCCGCAGGCGGATGGGAGCCAGAAGGCCGTGGAAATCCACATTTTCCCGGAGGCGATGCGCGGTACCGGGGAGGGTCATCGGCCGTGGGATCTGCAGCCCAGCAGCACCATGACCAATGCGACTGTGGCGCAGATGGTCAAGGCAGTCTCGGGCGATGAGATCACGCTCAAATACAAGGAGGGTGAAAAGAAGATCGTGGTTGCGCCCGATACCGTGATTGTGACCTATGTGCCGGGTGACAAGAGCGAGCTCAAGCCGGGCGCCAAGATCTTCATCGCCGCCGCCAACAAGAAGGATGACGGCACGCTCGAGGCAGCCGCTGTTTCGGTTGGCCGCAACGGCATCACGCCGCCGATGTAAGGAGGCCTGAGCCGCCTGCACGACGCGCTTGTGGCCCGCGCTCGTGCAGGTCCTCACGCAACGGGCGGTCAGCAGCTCGTTATCGGCTCGTTGTCGTGCCGCGCCGCCGTGTGGGACGATGTGCCGAGCCGTGCGCGGGCACGTCAAGGTCACTCGCGAGAAAATCGGGCAGCCGCTTGGGCGCTGCGATGGAAGGCGGGTTACGGCGGCCGCGGGCGCGGCTGTCGATGTTCTCGTCATGCGGCCGCTTGACAGCGTCGGCGCGCGCAAGCGACTCGATGGCGGGATCCTTGTCGGTCAGGCGCGCGAGCAGGGCCGTGAGATCGTCGAGCCTCGCCGCGACCACGTGGATAACGCCTGATTCCTGCTGCAGTTCGCCGGTGACGGCGATATAGCGTGCGCCCAGCACGACGGCACGGAAGCGCTCGAAGGTTCTTGGCCAGACGATGATATTGGCGACCGCGGTCTCGTCCTCGATGGTCATGAATATGACCCCGCTCGCGGTTCCCGGCTGCTGGCGGATGGTGACGAGACCGGAGACCGCAACGCGCTCGCCTGAGCGGCGCGTGCCAAGCTCCTCATTGCGAATGATGCCGCGGCAGTCGAGATCGGCTCGCAGGAAGCAGGCGGGGTGCGCGCGCAGCGACAGCGACAGAAAGCGATAGTCGTTCACCACCTCCTCACCGGTCGGCATGAGCGGAAGCGTGACCGCGGGCTCCGGGCAATACGCAGCTTGCTGCGGCTCGCCGAAATTGACGAGCCTGCGAAAGAGCGGCAGGTCGTCCTCGCGCTCGCCGACGCGGCCGAGCGCCTTGGCCGCCCATAAGGCCTGCCGCCTCGTGAGATCAAGCGAGCCGAAGGCATCCGCGTCCGCAAGCTGCGCGATGATGCGGGGAGAGAGTTCCGTGCGCAGCCAAAGGTCGCGCACGGAGGTGTAGGATGAATGGCGCGCGGCAACGATGCGGCGTGCCTCTTGCTCGGACAAGCCCTTGATCTGGCGAAAACCGAGACGGAGCGCGTGCGTGCTCAGGATATCGTGCGCCATCTCGCGATGACGCGCATGCGCGCGCGGTGCCGCATGGTCCTGCCGCTCGAGCGTGGCATCCCAATCCGAGTGATTGATGTCGATTGCGCGCACCTCGACCCCGTGCTCAGCGACGTCGCGCACGATCTGCGCGGGCGCATAGAAGCCCATCGGCTGTGCGTTGAGCAGGGCGGCTGCGAAGACGTCCGGATACCGGCATTTGAGCCAGGCCGAGGCGTAGACCAGGAGCGCAAAGCTCGCCGCATGGCTTTCCGGAAAGCCGTATTCGCCGAAGCCCTCGATCTGACCGAAGCAGCGTTCCGCGAAATCGCGCGGATAATTGCGCGCCACCATTCCCTCGATCATCTTGGTCCGGAAAGTACCGATGGTGCCCGTGCGCTTGAAGGTGGCCATGGCGCGGCGCAGCCTGTCGGCTTCCCCCGGCGTGAAGCCGCCTGCCACAATGGCGATCTTCATCGCCTGCTCCTGGAACAGGGGTACGCCGAGAGTTTTGTCAAGAACGGCTTCCAGCTCCTTCGATGGATAGGAGATTGGCTCCAGGCCCTGTCGCCGGCGCAGATAGGGATGCACCATATCGCCCTGAATGGGGCCTGGCCGCACGATCGCAACCTCGATGACAAGATCATAGAATTCCTTCGGCTTGAGGCGGGGCAGCATCGACATCTGCGCGCGGCTCTCCACCTGGAAGACCCCGATCGAATCGGCGCGCTGCAACATGCGGTAGACGGCGGGATCCTCCTTGGGGACGGTTGCGAGGGTGAAAAACCCTCCTGATGGAACGCTCCCTGTCCTGCGCGCGCGGAACGAGACGCCGTAGTGTTTCTCCGTAAGCTCGAATGCCTTGCGCACGCAGGTGAGCATGCCGAGTCCGAGCACATCGACCTTGAGTATGCCGAGGGCATCGAGGTCGTCCTTGTCCCACTCGACGAAAGTGCGCTCCGCCATGGCGCCGTTGCCGATCGGCACCACCTCGTCGAGCGGGCTACGCGTGATGACGAAGCCGCCGACGTGCTGGGAGAGGTGACGCGGGAAGGACTGGATGGCGAGAGCAAGCGCGCGCATCTTCTGCATGCGCGCGCTCGCAAGGTTGATGCCGGCCTGCTTGAGCGCTTCGATGCGCACGGCGCCGCCGCCCATTCCCCAGATCGAGGAGGAGAGCGCGCCGATGGTGTCTTCCGACAAGCCGAATGCCTTGCCGACCTCGCGGATGGCAGAACGGCCGCGATAGGAGATGACGGTCGCGGCAATGCCGGTATGGTCGCGGCCGTAATGGCGGTAGATGTGCTGGATCACCTCTTCGCGTCGCTCGTGCTCGAAATCGACGTCGATGTCAGGTGGTTCGTCTCGCTCGGACGAGATAAAGCGCTCGAACAGAAGCCGCCCGTCGCGCGGATCGACATCGGTGATGCCCAGGCAATAGCACACTGCCGAGTTCGCGGCCGAGCCGCGGCCCTGACAAAGAATGTTGCAGCTGCGTGCGTATTCGACAATGGAATGAACAGTAAGAAAATAGGGCGCGTAATCGAGCTTGCCGATCAACGCGAGCTCATGATCGAGCGCGTGGCGGACATTGTCCGGGATCCCTTCCGGGTAGCGGCTGGCGGCGCCTTCCCAGGCGAGATGGACGAGCGCGTCCTGGGAGCTCGCGAAACCTGCGCGCTGCTCATGGGGGTATTCGTAGCGCAGCTCGTCGAGCGAGAAGGTCAGCGTCTTGTCGAGCGCCAGCGTCTCGTCGATTGCCGCAGGCGCTTCCTGGAACAGGCGCGCCATTTCTGCCGGCGGCTTGAGATAGCGTTCGGCATTGGCGGCAAGACGCCGGCCTGCCCGGTCGATGATCAGGTGCTCGCGGATGCAGGTGAGCACGTCCTGCAATTCCCGCCGGTCGGGATGATGATAGAGCGCATCGTTGACGGCGATGAGAGGAAGACGCGCCTGCGCCGCCAGACGCGCGCGTTGCATCAGGCGCGAGCGGTCATTGCCGCGGTAGAGCATGCTGACAGCGAGCCGCACGCGGTCCGGTGCGGCCTCGCGCAGCAACGAGAGCAGGGGGATGGCATGCGCGCCTGGCTTTTCGCTCGCCACCAGCCGCAACCTCGGCTTGGCGTCTGACTTCTCCTCCTCTTGCGAGCTCGCATCAACCTGCGGCTTTCCCCGCAAGCCAGCGGGTTCGGGATCCCGGGTGGATGCCTCCATCACGATCAGCTCGAGCCCATCGATGTGGTCAATGAGATCCGCGCGATGGAGGATGCAGTCGCCTTTCTTAGCGCGCAGATTGCCGCGCGTGAGCAACCGGCACAGCCGGCCCCAGCCCAAGCGATTGCGTGGATAAGCGAGGATGTCAGGCGTCCCGTCCGCAAAGACGAGGTGCGCGCCGGGATGGTAGGCGAGCGGCAGCTCTTTTTCGCGCTTGATGAGATGGGCGCGCACCACCCCGGCCACCGAATTGCGGTCGCACAGCCCGATGCCGTCGAGTCCGACATGGGCCGCCTGCAGCATCAGCTCCTCGGGATGCGAGGCCCCGCGCAGGAAGGAGAAGTTCGAGGTAACGGCGAACTCGATATATCTCACGCATATACCCCGTGCAGGAACCAGCGCGGGGCCGCGGGCGCGATCTCGCGATAAAGGCCGGCGCGAAACAACCAAAAGCGCAGCCCCGCGCTATCCTCCACCTGAAAATAGTCGCGGGTGCCGGTATTGCCTTCCTCGTTCCACCAGGTGCCGGCAATGCGTTCGGGCCCCTCGGCAGCAATGACCTCATGCCAGGCCCGGCGCCAGCGAAAACGCACCGGCGGGCCGTCGGGCACGAGCGCCAGGAGATCGGCAATCGGCTCGGGTCTCGCCAGCAACCGCAGCGGCCGTGCGCTCAGTCCGGCTTCGCGGCGAAAGCGCCGGAACGCGTCCCAGCCGGGCTCGCCTCGCGCCGCCAGCTGCGCCGGCAAGCTGTGTCCGGCAAGCTCGGGGATGTGGCTGTCCTGCGCGATGAGGCGCGCCACCCGCGTGCGCCCCAGGCGTGCGCTCAGACGATCGACTAGGCGGTCGAGCTCGGTCCCGTCCACGCCGTCGGCAAGCCCGATCTGCTCGTCCGGGCACGGCTCGGCGATCACGACCGACAGTCGCGCAAGGTCGAAGCCAAAGCCGGGATCCACCTCGTCGGCAAGCGCGGCAAGCCGCTCCACGAACAGCGAGCGGATAGCCGCCGGCTGGCGCAGCGGGCGCGAGCTGCCAGCGAGGATGCGTTTGACCGCGCCATCGGTCCGGAACAGCGCGAGCTCGAGGCTACGTGCGCCGTCGCCGCGAGCAGCGAGTGTGCGCTCGAGTCGGGCTGCGAGCCGCTCGACCGCCGTCAACACGTCCTCCTCGCGTGCGATCGGGTCGGGAAAGCTCTTCTCCGCGCTGTAGGGTGCAACCGGCACCCGCGGCGTGAGCGGTTCGTCCTCGCGGCCGAGCGCGCGATCGAGCTGGCGCAACAGATCATTGCCGAAGCGCGCTGCAAGCGGTGCGCGCGGCAGGTCGAGAATGTCGCCGATACGCTGCAGGCCAAGGCGCGCGAGCGCGGCAACCATCTCGGGCGGCAGCCGCAGCGCGGCAAGCGGCAGCGGCACGAGCAACTCGCGCTCGCCGCCTTTTGGCGTACTTTCGGCGGCACCGAAATGCGCCGCCGCCCAGGCTGCGCCAATGGTCGAGGCGATGGCGGCGCGGGCCGAGAAGCCGAGGCGTTGCACGCGGGCGAGCAGGTCGTCGCGAAGTTTTGTCTCGCTGCCGAAGAGGTGCGCGCAGCCGCCGATATCGAGCAGGATGCCGTCCGGCGGCTCGGCGGCGATCAGTGGCGTATAGCGTTGGCACCAGTCGGCAAATGATGCGAGCAGGCGCGTATCGGCCGGACGATCCTCCGGCATGGCGATAATAGCGGGATGCATAGCGCGGGCCTGAGCGAGCGCCAGGCCCGGAGAGAGGCCAAGGCGTTCCGCTGTGGTATTGACCGCGACCACGAGGTCGAGATTGCCGCGCCTGGCGAAGATGACAAGAGGAGAGGATGCGACGCGTCCATCATGCCACTGCTGCGCGATGCGCTCGGTCGAAAGACGCGTGAGCCACAGGCTCAATATCCGTTGCGAGCTCGAAACGCTGCTCCACACTGTTCCACTCCACGATCCATGCTCCGGGGCGGCCACGTCGATTGCGCATAAGGCGCAATGCCCAGCGCGGCGGCCCGACTCCGCGGCATCGCTGCGAGGTGGAAAGCGCAAACGAACGTGCGGCGCCGACGATCCAGCGCGTTGCAGCGGCGCAGTACGCATCGTCTGGTTCCGTACGCAGAAGAAGGCCGAGCGTGCCGCCGGCTGCTGCGGCAAGCGACAGCCGCCGCATCGCCACTTGATCGATGCCGCGCGCGGTTGTCTCGCCGATCACCACGCCCACGGCACGGCAGCGCAGCGCCTCCTCCATCGCCCACAGCACGTCGCGCGGGCGCGTGGCTGCGACCGTAATCAGCTCTTCGGGAGCGATTCCGGCTTGCTCTAATCCCGGGCCGTAAGGAGCGCCGCTTTCGTGCATCAGGAGATCTTCCAGAATCCAGAGCACGACTGTTGCCGAAGTCCTCGTTTGCGCGGTACGTCGCCGTGCGCACGCAAAACGCGTCGCCACCGCCAGCGCAAAACCGGTTGCGGCTGAAGCTTCGCTCGCTCGCGCGGCCGCAACATCATGCAGCGTGCCGACATCAAGCCCGCCGCCAAGCGTCGCATCGATTTCCGCAATTCCGAGAGCAACGGGAGCACCGCATCCGCCGTCGAGCCCGGCAGCCCGCTCGGCTGCCGACAATCTTTGCCGCAGCTCCTCGATGCGCGACGTCGTCGCGGAGAATGCGAATACTTCCGAGGGGATGCTGGGCGGAGGAATCATCATCAGGAATAAGGGGAAGGGGTATCAGTATTGTTCCCTCTTTGTTCTCAGGATTCCGCAGTCGCAAGCGTCCGTCAAGATGAATCATAAGCATTTGATCTTTATTGCTAATTTTCTGTAGGCAGGACTAGCGGGGAGCCCCTCGCTCACCATCCTGCCGGCCATGGCGGCCGATTTGGTCGCGTCCGGTAGCGTTTATAGTCA
>Ga0306924_10001356_pt1 | contig 22224 bp, 16 predicted proteins | sample sta12Can44000111_FD_203756 | JGI IMG/M metagenome (GOLD analysis project Ga0306924, IMG submission 203756) | Lab enrichment of tropical soil microbial communities from Luquillo Experimental Forest, Puerto Rico - statanox.12C.anox.44.000.111 (v2)... | ecosystem: Environmental > Terrestrial >...
TGACCGCGCTGTTCGCCCTGTCGCCGGCGACCCGCTTCGGCTACTTCTGCTACCCGCTCGCCCTCTACGGCTGGGTGGCCCTCGGCGCCGGCCCGGGTCACGCCGATTCCGCGGCCCGCTTCAGCGCGGCGAGCGTCGCTGGAATCCCCGCCCGCGCGGTTTCGAACCGGTTGGCCAGCTGCCTCCCCGCGTCCGCGCCGAACCGCTCCTCGAACCGCTTGACCCCGTCGGGCAGCACCTCCCAGGATTCGGTCACCTGTGTGCCCTCGGCGACAGGGGTAAAGGTGTAGCCCCACCGGGTCCAGCGGCCGCCGACGGTGAACGCGAACTCCTCGCCACGAGAAGCCGCCACGACCTGGGATCGGGTGTCCCACGGGTCCCGGTCCGGCGCCTCGTTGTGGCCGGTGAACCACGCGCCGACCCGCGGGCCGTCGCCGTCATCCCACCAGCACTTCTTGCACACCGGGCTCCACTCGCCCATTCGCGTCACATCGGCAATCATGTCGTACAGCTCGTCCGCCTGCCGGGCGATGACGATCGATCCCGAATGCGTCAGCGGTGTCTCCATGATCACCAAGTATCGCAATTCCGGCGACCACGGCGATAGCGTGAAGGCCATGGCGATCCAGACGCGGCCGCTGGGCCGGACCAAGACGGACGTGACGATCCTCGGGTACGGAGCCATGGAGCTGCGGGGCCTGCCGAGAGGGCCGGAGATAACTGACCAGGACGCGGGCCGGCTGCTGAACGCGGTCCTCGACGGCGGCATCAACCTGATCGACACCTCGCCCGACTACGGCCGCAGCGAGGAGCTGATCGGCACCTTCATCGGCCACCGCAGGGCCGAGTTCTTCCTCGCCTCCAAATGCGGGTGCCCGATCGAGTTCCCGGCCGACGCGCCTCCGCCCTACCCGCATGACTACAGCCCCGAGAATGTCCGCGCCGACGTCGAGCAGTCGCTGCGTCGCCTGCGCACCGACTACCTCGACCTGGTCCAGGTGCACATGTCACCGAGCAAGGCGACGCTCGAGGAGAACCACACGGTCGAGACGCTCGAGGACCTCCAGGCCGAAGGCAAGCTCCGCTTCATCGGCATGTCGGGCATCCTGCCGAACCTGCCCGATCACGTCGCGATGCGCGTCTTCGACGTCTTCCAGATCCCGTACTCGGCGGTCCAGCGCGATCACGAGAAGCTCATCACCGAGGCCGCGGACGCGGGTGCGGGCACGCTTATCCGCGGCGGCGCGGCGCGCGGCGCCGCGGCGGAGGACAAGAACTGGCAGATCGGGCCGCTTAGCCAGGATCCCGGCGTCGGCCAGCGGAACTGGGAAACCTCCGGCATCGCCGGCCTCCTAGGCGAGGCGGGCATGAGCAATATGGAGTTCGTCCTGCGCTTCACGCTCAGCCACCCCGGCCTGTCGACCACGATCGTCGGCACGTCAAACCCGGTCCACCTGGCCGGCAACATCGCCGTGGCGGAGCGAGGGCCGCTCCCTGCCGACCTCTGCGAGGAGGCCAAGAAGCACCTCCCGCTCCCGGAAGCCCGCTAACCAGAACCAGATCCCTGGCCATGTGCCGCAGTGGTCATGGACGTTGTGCGGGTGCGACCAGGTTCCGGACTTCGGCTCGCGATACCGACGGCGCCGCTTGTTCCAGCCAGTCAAGCGGCGTGCGGCCGTGACTGTCGCGGGCGTCCGGGTCTGCCCCGTGGTCGATGAGTACCTCGATGGTCCGCAGGAAGCCCGCCCTGGCCGCGTAGTGCAGCGCTGTCGCGTTGAGAGCCCGCACGCCGGTCGTACCTTCTGGGTCGCCGGTACGACGATCGTTCACGCTGGCGCCGTGGCGCAGGAGGGCACGGACATACTCCGGGTCGTCCTTGCGGCCCTGGTTTCCCGTGCAACTGGCACCGATCCACGAGCCCGAGGAGTCGATCGCCGCGCCCCGGCTGGCCAGCAGCGGAGCAAGCTCGGGATGAAGGACCCAGCGCCCGACGCCGATCCGGGTCGCGTCCGCCCCGTGTGCCAGCAGCAGTTCGACCATCGCCAGGCTGCCCTGCGCGGCGGCGCCGCGCAACGCCCGCTCATAACCTGGAAGCGGATGTGCGACGTGGTCCAGGATGAGTCGCAGCGCCGGGGTCTGCCCGCCCGCGACCGCGTGTTCGACGGGTGTGATGTCGAGGACGTCGACCGCCGGATCCGTCGCCTGGGCCAGGCTGGGATCGGCCGTGAGCATCGGTGCGAGCAAGGTGAGGTCGCCGAGGAACGCCGAGGTGAAGACGTCCTCGTTGGCACCCGCCGCCAAGAGCAGCGACTCGACCACGGAACGATGCTTCATCCGGACCGCGCAGAGCGGCGTCACGAAGATCACCCGCTCGAACGCCACCCCGGTGACGCTGACCGGAAGGTAGAAAGGATGGTCCGCCCCGACGCCGCGGTCCAGCAGCATCCGGACGATTCCGGCGCGGCCTGCCAGGGCGGCGGCCTGCATGATCGCCGCCGCATACGACGGAAGCAGCAGATCCGGCGCCTCCGCCAGCGCCGCGGCGAGCCCGCCTGCATCACCACGGTGAGCCAGATCCTTCGCCCGCGCCACGCTACGGGCGCCGATGCCGCACCAGGCCACTGGCCGTGGGCCGTTCCCTGCCTCGCTCCCGCGGATGCCCCTGCCGCCGGGCCTGTTCGCTCGCCCGGGGGGTCCTGCCGGGGCCACCTGCGCGCTGACCAGAGCCATGGCGAGGGAGCGGACCTGCGTGAAGATCGCCCTGCGATCGGCCTCGGCCGCGACCGTGGCCTCCATCGCCCGGCGGAAGTGCCCCAGCCACCGGCGGGCGAGCGCGGGCGTGATCGGCAGACCGTCGTGGCGGTGTCTCATCCCCGCGTGGGCGTGCTCGCTGAAACGACGCGGACCGCCCAGCCACTCGGCGAAGAACAGCTTTTGCATCGACCGGCCGCCGGCGAGGTCGCGCCCGAACAGCGGGCGCAGCTGATCGTCGTCCCCGATCTCCTCATACAGCAGGTCAACCAGTCTGTCGATCGCCGGCTGGCCGCCGACGCGCTCGAACAGATCGGTACCACGGAAGGTCCGGAAACCCGGCGGGTGATCCAGCAGGCCGCGGTGCTCAAGGCCGGTCAGGCGGGCACCGGGCGGCGACTGCCTGCGCAGGGCGGTCGTGTACTTCTCGCCTGCGCGGGCCGCGGCGCGTGCCTTCTTCCCCGCGGTGGTCTGCTTCTTCGGCATGGCTGCGTCCGTCCCCGGCGGGACCCCGCGCATCCCGCCGACGAAAGGGCATGCCTACCGGACAGCGGGTAATCGCGGGCCCCGAGAGACCTTGACCGGCGATGCCATCGTGCGGCGCAGGCGCGGACGGCGGCGGCGGACGGCGTACGGATCATGCCGTGACCGACATGATAACAGCGCCGGGCCGGACAGCCCGGCTCCCGCTCACGGTCGGCGGACTGAGCTAGGCCAGTTCGACGGTGTTCGCGGAGCGGGGTCACGGGGGCTGACCAGGCTGTTCTGGTAGGCGAAGACAACGAGCTGCGCGCGGTCACGCGCGCCGAGCTTGACCATCGCCCGGCTGACGTGGGTCTTGGCGGTTGCGGGGCTGAGCACCATGGCGTCGGCGATCTCGTCGTTGGACAGGCCGTGCGCCACCAGGGCCACCACCTCCCGTTCCCTCCTGGTGAGGGTTTCCATGCCCGCCGCGGCGACCGCGTCCGGCGGCCGGGCGACGAACTCGCCGATCAGGCGGGCGGTGACCGCGGGGGACAGCAGCGCGTCCCCGCGCATGACCACGCGCAGCGCCTGCAGCAGCTCGGCCGGCTGGGTGTCCTTCAGCAGGAAGCCGCTCGCGCCGGCCCGTAGCGCGCGGAAGATGTACTCGTCGAGCCCGAAGTTCGTGAGGATGACGACCCGCACGCTGTCCAGCCGCTCGTCCGCGACGATCTGCCTGGTGGCCTCGATGCCGTCGACCGCGGGCATCTGGATGTCGATGAGCGCGATGTCCGGGCGGTGCTCGGCGGCAAGCGCCACCGCCTGCTCGCCGTCGGAGGCCTCGGCGACCACCTCGATGTCGTCTTCCGCTTCGAGCAGGGACCGGATGCCGCTGCGGATCAGCGCCTGGTCGTCGGCGAGGAGGACCCTTATCACGACGGTGCCCGCACGGGGAGTTCGGCGCGCACCTGGAAGCCGCCGCCCTCCCGAGGCCCGGCGTGCAGCCGTCCGCCGAACGCGGATACCCGCTCCCGCATCCCGATCAGGCCAAGGCCAGGTCCTGTGGACGTCGTCGCGCTGACGCCCTTTCCGTCGTCGTCGACCTGGACCGTCAGGGCGTCCGGCGCGTAATGCAGGTGAACGGAGGCGCAGGCCTGGCCGGCGTGGCGGCTGACGTTGGTGAGCGCTTCCTGCACGATCCTGTAAGCGGCCTGGTCGACGTCGGGCGGAAGCGGCTGCTGGCCGCCGGTGACGGTGACGGATACGGGCAGCCCGGCGGAGCGCGCCCGCGCCACCAGGCCGTCCAGCTGGCCGAGGCCGCTGCCGTCGCCGTTGCCGTCCTCGCCGTCGTAGTCGTCCTGGCCGCGGAGCACGCTGAGCGTGGCGCGCAGTTCCCTGGTGGCGTCCGCGCCCGCTTCCTGGATCGCCAGCAGTGCGGGCGGCACGTCCTCGCCGCGCTTTCGCGCCAGGTGCACCGCCACGCCGGCCTGGACCTGGATCACGGAGATGCTGTGCGTCAGGGAATCGTGCAGCTCGCGAGCGATGCGCAGGCGCTCCTCAACGGCTCTGCGCCGGGCGGTCTCGTCCCTGGTCCGTTCCGCTTCCTCGGCGCGCTGCTCGACCTCGCGCAGGTGCAGTTGCCACATCCGGGACGCCACGGCCATGACCCCCGCCGAGATGAGCCAGCCGGCCGCGTAGAACCTCTGCCGGCCGCGATCGGTGCGCATTCTCCGAGCCTACGCGCCCACCTCGCGGGCGCATCGGCTCGGCGTAGCCATTTTCGGCTACTCCCCGCGTCGTACTCCCGCACCCTGCCAGCCGTCCCGCTGCGTAAGACGTGGATGCCCCAGCCATGTCGTTCATGCGACGTGGATGTGGCATCCACGTCGTAAGGGCCTGAACGGACGTGGTACAGGCCGTACGGGCGGTGCCGGAGTGACGCAAGCCCGGTCTGGCGTCTGGGCGGTGGCCCGCGGCGAGGGAGCGCACGGGCGCGTAATCAGGTACCCAGGTTGTAGGCGATCGTCGCCCAGTTGCTCGGGTCGTCCTGCCGCTGAAACGAGATCCCGTTGCACTTACTCGGCAGGTTGACGGTGACCTTCTGGGTAGAAGGGCCGACGGTCACGATCGTAATATTGGCGAAGTCGTGGGTCTCAGCGGAGAACGGGGCCACCCGCAGCCGGTTCGGGGTCTTGCCTTCGCCGCCGGGGTCGCAGAAAAAGGCGATCCACCTGAACTGGCCCTGGGCGAAGGCAACGGCACCGTACTTCTTGTCGTTCTGGATCTGCATTTCTTCCTCCGGGACAGGCAGGCTTTTTTGAGTCGGGGGATGCCAGCCCAGATCTGACAGGCTGGCGAGAGTGCCATGGTAAATGGACGTATCGCAGAAACCGCAGCCGCTCCAGTTCGTCCTGTTCGCACCGGTCTGGCCATTGGTGCTCTGCCACAGCGTGTGCGGCAGCAGCCCGGCCTCGGAAGCCTGGTACGCCGCTACCCAGGTACGACGGGCTGAGTGGAAGATGGGCGCGAGCCCTGCGCTGACGGCGAAATTCTGCCCACTGTACAGCCACGAACGCTGGCTGAGCGGCAAGGATATAAGGTTGTACGCGTCGTCAATGATGCCGAACCACTGGTTGGCCCGGCCTGACTGGTCTCCCGATCCCTCTTCCAGATCGAGTATGGGAATCTCGCCCTCGTTAAGGTTCGGGCCGATCCAGTTGATGAATGCCTCGGCCTGCGAGGGCACATCCTGACCCGCTCTCAGGTATTGATACAAGCCGCAGAACCCGAACTTGAGTGATTTGATCGTCGCGCGGTTCGACACGAGCATTCCGTCAAGGTGGGCATTCCCGTACCCGACACGAATGATCGCCGCCCCGCCGTTCTGAGACTTGATCCCCGCCCAGTTGGGGGCGTTGCCGTTCGCCGGAGACTGGAACTCGCTGACATCCGGCAGCGTGACCGTCATGCCCCTTCGCCTCCCCACTCTTCCTGGTGACAATCGCCACGCTAGATCCTAGGTACCGGCAGCCCGCAGACCGGCCCTCGCCCGCCTCGGTCAGCGCATCATGGACGGCCTAATCCGCCAGGGCGCACTGCTCGTCCAGCTGGTCGGCACCAATCCGTGCAGGCCTCGATCTCGTTCTGGCTGTCACTCAGCTCGTAAACCAGCTCACGGAGCCTGAGGCGGCGCCGAGGCAGCTCCTCCATCCTGCCCAGGGACGACGGCGCTGGCGGCGTCGCAGGCGACCAGGGAATGTCTAAGCACCACTGGAGTACCACGGGAGCTGTTGAGGGATCTTCCCAGGTCAGAGAAGTGTCCGAAGGGGCCTTGAACACGGAAACCGGTGGAATTCCCCGGATCGGGGAAATCTTGCAACAAGAGTAACAGGAGCTGGGCGATCGCTCAGGCCGGTTCGGCTGCACGCGCGGCCGCCAGGCTTGGCCGATTTGGTGATCGCGGTGAGGTCCGCGCCGGCAGCGATATCGGTCACGCCGCCGACACGGAAGATCGCTCTCGGCCGTCAGGGGTTCGGCGGGCCGAGGTAAGGGAAGTGGGCCAGTAGGTCGTCGTGTGGCTTGACGGATTGGGGGGTGGCCTGCCCGTGGACCATGAAGATCATGCGGGCGGAGAAGACATCGTCGGTCATGACCCGGCCATTGGGGTAGCGGGCCGGCCTGGTGCGGTTGTAATGCAGGATGTCGGGCAGCAGGGTGAGGGCCGCGGCGGTGGCTTCGTCTGGTGGATAGCCATGCTGTTGCAGCGTTTCGGCTAGCGGCTGCTGGTAGTTCTTGACGTCGTCGACCGGGTCGGTGGCGTTGAACTGGTCTTTGATGTCGTCTGCGTTGAGGATCGGGTTGAACGAGGGGTTCCCTCCCCGGTCCATCGGCACGAGCACGCCGTCGCGGCGCAGGCTGGTCGTGATCCAGACGCCGATGCTCGGCCCGGGGCCGAGCATGTCATTGGGGACCTCCACGGCGATGGACAAGACGTTGGCGCCGGCGAAGGTGTCTGTCCCGGTCCACTGGAAGCCGCCTTTCTGGCCGTCGATCAGCCAGTGCAGGACACCGTCGGCGTCGGCGAAGAAGGGGTCGCTGCGCTTGCCGGTGAACAGCCGGCACGGGCCGGCCTGGACGGGCGTGGCGGTGGCGTCGAAGCCGACCGGTGCGGCCTCGATGAGCACCTCACCACGGGGCTCGCGGGTCTGGGCGTCAGCGCCGGTGGCGTAGTAGGCGGTGGCGGTTTGCCGGCCATTGTCGTACGGGGAGAAGGTAAAGCTGAACGCCGCGTCCGCCAGTGCGTCGCCGTCGGTGTCGATGTTGAACCGGTAGACCGCGCCGGGATGGAATCCGTCGCCTTTGGTGAAGGGGTTGGAGTTCATGATCAGCACGGTCCGGTCGGGGTTACCGGGCGCGGTGAAGACGAACAGGTCGGTCAGGTCCAGGCGGGCATCGTCGCCGGGGTGCTTGAGGCCGGCGGCGCTGAAGTGGTTCGACATGGCGGCTCCTTCGGTAATACATGCCGGGTAGTGGTCGGGGCCTTGCCGCCGGGGGTCAGCCGCGCAGGAAGCCCAGCGGCGCGGTGTTGACCTGGTCGGCGTGGGTCCAGGGGATCGAGTGCGGGCCGCCCTCGATCACGGTGAGCTTGACGCAAACCCGGAGCGCCTGTCGGCGCCGCAGCGTGCGGCACTGCCGCATGTGAGCCGTTGAATACCGCGAGAATCGACGCGACCTTGGGTCCGATGCGGCCAGGCTTCTGCACTCGGTCAGGCTCGCCGCTCCTTCCGTCCCGCACATCGTCAAGACGGCTAAGGGAGTCAAGCATGGTTCGCGCGGTAGTCCCCGCCATGGGCGGGCGAATGGAAATCACACCGACGTCGGCCAGGAGCGGTTCGCGGTGACCGAACTCTTACCGTGACATTCTGACTACCTACTGTATCGCCAGGTGCCGCGACCGCTCACCCATAAGCCTGCCTGCGGGATCTGCTGGTTCGGGAGCCGGGGTGTGGGTGATGATGGTCGCGCGCCATCTTTGGGCCGTGGTGGCCGGAGCTGGGTTACCTGGCCTGTGGCTGCGGTGGAGGTGGGCTGGGCGATGGGCGTGTTGCTGGACCGGGCCGCGGAGACCGCCGCGGTGGAGGGGGTGCTGGGGGCGGTGCGGGGGGGTGTGAGCGGGGTGCTGGTGCTGCGGGGGGAGGCGGGGATCGGGAAGACGGCGCTGCTGGAGTGGGCGGCGGGCCGGGCGGGGGATATGCGGGTGGCGCGGGTGGCGGGGGTGCAGGCGGAGACGGGGATGGGGTTCGCCGGGCTGCATCAGCTGCTGGTCCCGTTCCTGGGCGGGCTGGAGGAGCTGCCCGGGCCGCAGCGGCTGGCGCTGGGGTCGGCGTTCGGGCTGGTGGCCGGGCCGGCGCCGGACCGGTTCCTGGTCGGGCTGGCGGCGCTGACGCTGCTGACGGACGCGGCGGCGGGGCGGCCGGTGCTGTGCCTGGTCGATGACGCGCAGTGGCTGGACCTGGCGTCGGTGGAGGTGCTCGGGTTCGTCGCCCGCCGGCTGTACGCGGACCGGGTCGGGGTGCTGTTCACCGTGCGGGAGGGGGAGGGGCAGGCGGCGGCGCTGGCCGGGCTGCCGGAGCTGGCGCTGGGCGGGCTGGACGGCGAGGCGGCCGGGGAGCTGCTGGCGGTGTCGGCGGCCGCCCCGGTGGACGGGCGGGTGAGCGCGCAGATCGTGGCCGGGGTGGCGGGGAACCCGCTGGCGCTGGTGGAGGCGGCCGGGGAGCTGACGCCGGGGGAGCTGTCCGGGGCGGTGCCGCTGGGCTGGCCGCTGCGGTTCGGGGGGCGGCTGGAGGAGCTGTACCTGGCCCGGGTCCGGGCGCTGCCCGCCGCTACCCGGATGCTGCTGATGGTGGCGGCGGCCGACCCGACCGGGGATCCGGTGCTGGTGGCCGGGGCGGCCGGGCAGCTGGGCCTCGACGCCGAGGCGGGCGAGGCGGCGGGCACGGGCCGGCTGGTGTCGTGGCAGCCGCGGGTGCGGTTCCGGCACCCGCTGATCCGGTCGGCGGCCTACTGGGCGGCCGCGGCCGGGGCGCGGCGCCGGGCGCATGCCGCGCTGGCCGCGGTGACCGACCCGGCGGCCGACCCGGACCGGCGGGCCTGGCACCTGGCCGGGGCCGCGGCCGGCCCGGACGAGCAGGTCGCCGCCGAGCTGGAGCGCTCGGCCGGCCGGGCGCAGGCCCGCGGCGGCCTGGCCGCCGCCGCGGCGTCCCTGGAGCGGGCGGCGGCGCTGACCCCCGACCCGGCCCGGCGCGCCGGGCGGGCGCTGGACGCGGCCCAGGCCAGCGTGCGGGCCGGCGCGTTCGGCAAGGCCCGCGACCTGCTCGCCGCCGCCGAAACCGGGCCACTCGACGACTTCCAGCGCGCCCGGGCAGACCTGGTACAGGCGCAGCTCGCATATGTCACCAGTCGTGGTGCCGAAGCCTCGCCGCTGCTGCTGAAAGCCGCCAGGCAGCTCGAACGAATCGACCCCGGCCTGTCCCGGGCGACGTACCTCGACGCGCTATCCGCGGGGATGTTCGCCGGCCGCCTGGCCGGCCCCGGGAGCGACATCCTGGAGGTAGCCCGTGCGGCCGGTGCGGCCCCGCCGCCGCCGCAGGCGCCACGGGCACCCGACCTTCTGTTGGATGGCCTGGCCACACAATACAACGACGGGTATGCGGCGTCACTGCCGATGCTGCGCCGGGCGCTGGCCGCCTTCGGCGACGGCATGTCGGCAGAGGAGGAGCTGCACTGGCTGTGGCTGGCTGGCGTCGTCGGCGCGACCCGGGTGTGGGATCACGATTACTGGGATGTGCTCTCCGCCCGGCACGTCCAGCTCGCCCGCGAGACCGGGGCGCTCAGCGAGCTTCCGCTCGCCCTGACTTCACGCGCCTACGTGCTGCTGTTCGCCGGGGAACTGACTGCCGCGGCGTCGCTGATCGATGAGGTGCAGGCGGTCAAGGAAGCGACCGGGAGCGGGCTCGCGCCCTATGGCGCCCTCGGCCTGGCCGCTCTGCGCGGTGATGAGGTCGAGGCGCTGGCCGTGATCGACGCCACCATGGAGGATGTGACCCGGCGCGGGGAGGGAGTTGGGATTACCTTCGCCGAGTGGGCCAACGCCCTGCTCAGCAATGGCCTCGGCCACCACGACAAGGCCGCTGCCGCGGCTCAGCGTGCCTGCAGTTTTGACGATGACATCGGCGAACTGCTCTGGCCGACAGTCGAGCTGATCGAGGCCGCCGCGCGTACCGGCATGACCGAGGCCGCAGCCAGCGCTCTTGACCGGCTCGATGAGATGACCAGCGCCAGCGGCACCGACTGGGGGCTGGGGGTCCGGGCGCGCTCGCGCGCGCTGCTGAGCGAGGGCGAGGCCGCCGAGCGCCTGTACCGAGAGTCGATCGCCCGGCTGGGGCGAACCCGCCTGCGGATCGACCTCGCCCGCGCGCATCTGCTGTACGGGGAATGGCTGCGCCACGAGCGCCGCCGCCGCGACGCGCGCGAACACCTGCGCACGGCCCACGACATGCTCGAAGCCATGGGCGTGGCCGCGTTCGCCGAACGGGCCAGACGCGGACTGCAGGCCACCGGCGTGCAGCCCCGGCCGCGCGGCGCCGGAGCCCCGGAGGTGCTCACGCCGCAGGAGGCGCTGATCGCCCGGATGGTGGCCGGGCACCTGACCAACCGGGAGATCGCCGCCCGGCTGTTCATCAGCGCCAGCACCGTGGAGTACCACCTGCGCAAGATCTTCCGCAAGCTCGGCGTCACCAGCCGCACCCAGCTCGCCCGGACGCTCCGCGACCCCGAAGAGATACCCGCCTGGCCGGACTGACGGTGAGCTATGTCGTGTTTTCGACGCTGATGCGATCGTCAATCTGCACGACGCCAGGTGCGGACCACGCGGCGGCCACCGCATGATCGTGCGCGACCCAGGAGCGGACCGTGCCGGACAGGATGACCAGGCCGCCGGGGAAGGTCTCTACCGAGAGCTCGTCCGCCTCTAGCACAGCATTACGCCGGAATGCGGCCGTTATGGCGGCCTCCGCATCACACGCATCGGCCTGAGCCAGCCTGATGGCGTTGTCAACGCTGGCAACGCCGGTTACCTCAGCGGCACGCGACTCTGCCTTCTCGCGCTGGTAGTGCCATTGCGCCGTGCCGGTCAGGGTAACCACGCCGTCCCGGGCCTGCGCATCTACGGTCGTTGGCACCGAGCCGTCCAGCATCAGCGCTTCCAGGACGTCCCCGCGCAGGTCGTCATCGTCTCGCTGGTCTCTGCCCGGGATCCGAACCCGTAGTTCGTTGGCAACCCGGATGACGCCGCGGACGCGTGCGGCGGCCTCGCACCCCGCCCGCTGCTGCCTGAGGCTGTCCACCGTGCCGCGCAGCATAATCGTGCCGCTGTCGGCGGACACGTCGATCACCTCGCTGTCAACCCGCGGGTCCCAGAAGAGCTCGGCAGCGACCTGGCGTCGTAGCTCATCGTCGGTCATGGTTGCCTCGTTTTCGCCCCGGCACTGGTCTTGCGGTGTTCGCCGGCTTCTCCCTGAGGCAAGACGTTATGGCCGACTCGTCGGACGCCGCATCCATGAATGTCCTTAGTCATCCGCAGGGTGACCACTATGGGGTACCCGCAGGACTAAGGATCGTCCGGGATTCGATCGGCTTGCCGGATTCCTAGGCTTGGGGCAGAACTACCGGGCTGGTGCCGGAAGCACCGAGGGCAAGCCGCGAGGACGGCGCCTTCGCGTTGCCTGGGCCACCTGGCCGGGGTTTGGAGGGACTCGTCTCCGCTGAGGGGGAGACAAGGAGAAAGGAAATGATAACCGTCGACCAGCCCGTCGCCGGCGCAGGGGACACGGTTGCGGTGCGTACTAGGTTCCGCCGCTGCGCCCAGGCGGCGACGGTTTCCCGTCTGGGGCTGTGGGAGCGGCTGGGGGCGGCGGCGCGGGTGACGGTGGTGTCGGCGCCGCCGGGCAGCGGCAAGACGGTGCTGCTGCGGTCCTGGATCGGCCAGCCGGGCCTGGCCGTACGCGCGGCGTGGGTGCAGGTCGGGCGGGATGAGCGGGATCCGCAGCGGTTCTGGCTGGCGGTGCTGGGCGCTCTGCGTCAGACTTCGGCGGGGGTGGGCCTGGTCCGGGAGCTGACGGCGGCGCCGGATCTGGACGGATGGGCGATCACAGAGCGGCTGCTGGCGGATCTGGCGCCGCTGCAGGACCGGCTGTGGCTGGTCATCGACGACCTGCATGAGCTGGGCTCGGACCTGGCGCGGCGGCAGCTGGAGCTGCTGGTGTTGCGCGCCCCTGCCCAGCTGCGGGTGGTGCTGGCCACCCGGCATGACGTGCGGCTGGGGCTGCACCGGCTGCGGCTGGAGGGAGAGTTGACCGAGATCCGCGCCGGCGATCTGCGGTTCAGCCTGGCCGAGGCGCGGGCATTGTTCGCCGCGGAGGGGGTGGAACTGTCTGGCTCGGCGCTGGAGATGCTGTATGCGCGGACCGAGGGGTGGGCGGCGGGGCTGCGGCTGGCGGCCTTGTGCCTGGCCGGGCATCCGGATCCGGAGCGGTTCGCGGCGGAGTTCTCCGGCAGCGAGCGGACGGTGGCGGAGTACCTGCTGGCCGAGGTGCTAGACCGGCAGAGCCCGGAGGTGCGGCGGCTGCTGCTGCGGACCAGCGTGCTGGAGCGCGTCAACGGGGAACTGGCCGACCTGCTGACGGGGGGTTCGGGCGGGGAGCGGGTGCTGCACGATCTGGAGCGGGCCGGCGCCTTTGTCGTGTCGCTGGACGCAGCGCGGTCCTGGTTCCGCTACCACAACCTGTTCGCTGACCTGCTGCAGCTCCAGCTGCGCCGTACCGAACCGGGCGAGGTGGCGGCGCTGCACGTCGTGGCCGCAGGCTGGTTTGCCGGGCAGGGGTTCCTGGTGGAGGCGGTCCGGCATGCCCAGGCGGCGCGGGACTGGGGGCTGGCCGCCCGGCTGCTCGCCGACCACTGGCCCAGCCTGTACCTGGATGGGCAGGCCGCCACCATCCATGAGCTGCTCGCCGGGTTCCCCGCCGAGGCCCGGGCCGCGGATCCCGAGCTGGCGGCGCTGGCCGCGGCCGACGAGCTGGCGCAGGGCTCGGCGGAGACAGCAGAACGCTATCTGTGGCTGGCGGAGCGTGGGTCGGCGTCGGTGTCGGCCGGTCGGCGCGGGCAAGCGCTGGTGTTGCTCGGGATGGTCCGGCTGCGGTTGGCCCGGCAGCAAGGCGACCTGGCCGCGGTGACCGAGCAGGCACAGCGGCTGCAGACCCTGGCCGGAGCCCTGGATGCGGCGCAGCCCTGCCTGGGTGAGGAGCTGCGAACCCTGGCGCTGATCAGCCTGGGCATCGCCGAGGTCTGGGCAACCCGGTTCGGCCAGGCCGAGCCGCACCTGGAGCAAGGTGTCGCGCTGGCCCGCCGTATCGGGCGGCCATATCTGGAGTTCACCGGCCTGGCGTGCCAGGCGATCGCCGAGTTCTACCGGTCGTTTCCGCGGGCGGCGGAGCGCAGCGGTCAGGCGATCGAGCTGGCCGAGCGGCAGGGCTGGACCGACGAGCCGTTCGCCGTTTTCGCCTATATGGCGCTCGGCGGCGTGCTGGCCTGGCAGGGGCGGCTGGAGGAGGCCGAGCCCTGGGTGCAGCGCGCCGAGCGCACCGTCAGGGCGGAAGCCGATCCCGCGGCGGCGCTGGGGGTCCAATACTTCCGCGGCCAGCTCGAGCTGGGGCGCGGGCGGGCCGTTGACGCGCTGGCCGCGTTCCTGTCCGCCGAGCGTCTCGCCGGGCCGTACCCGCTCGCCGGGCAGATCCGGGCCTGGCTTGTGCACGCACTGGTGCGCCTCGGGGACACCGGGTCGGCCGAGCAGGTCCTGGCCGGTCTCGGCGAACGTGACCGCGACCGCGGGGAGATGCGCATCGCCGCCGCGGTGCTGCGGCTCGCCCAGCACGACCCCGACGCCGCGGCCGCGGCGCTCGCGCCGGTCCTGGACGGCTCCGCCCCTGTGATCCGGCCGATCTGGCTGGTTCAGGCGTTCCTGCTGGAGGCGATCGCCCGGGACGCGCTCGGCGACCCGGCCACCGCCGGGCGCGCCCTGGAGCGCGCGCTCGACCGAGCCGAACCGGACGGCGTGCTGTTGTGGTTCTTGCTGCACCCGGCGCCGGGCCTGCTCGAGCGCCACGCCCGGCAGCGTACCGCGCACGCCGCCCTGATCGCCCAGATCCTCGACCTGCTGGCCGGGCCAGGGCGGCCCGGGGGCATGGGGGGGATCGTCCCCCCGAGAGTTACGGAACCGCTCAGCAAGAGCGAGATCCGGGTGCTGCGCTATCTGCCGACTCACCTGTCGGCGCCAGACATCGCCGGCGAGCTGTCCGTCTCGACCAGCACCGTCAAGACCCACCTACGCAATCTGTACGTCAAGCTCGGCGCGCACAGCCGGGCCGAAGCGGTCCAGTTCGCCCGCGCCCTGGGCCTGCTCGCACCCTCCGCCCGCCCGCCTGCGCCTGCCTGATCTGGGTCACCTGCGGCCTCACCGCCGAGAAGGACAGGGCCGGGATACTCGACTTAGAGGCGGCCATGCCGACAGGGCGCTGGCTGATGTTCCGTGTGATTATGGGCTATGCGGCCTGCCGAGAGCCCGGGGTCGATTGTCCGTCGCGGCGCCGGTCCTGGCGCGGCAGGAGTGGTGTCCCGCCCGGGGCTGTGGGAGCGGCTGGGGGCGGCAGGGCGGGTGACGGTGGTAGTGGCGCCGGCGGGCAGCGGGAAGACGGTCCTGCTCCGGTCCTGGATCGGTGGGGCTGGGCTGGCCGGGCGGGTGGCGTGGGTGCCGGTGGGGCGGGATGAGCGGGATCCGCAGCGGTTCTGGCTGGCGGTGCTGGGCGCGCTGCGCCAGACGGTCCCGGGGTCGGCGCTGGTGCGGGAGCTGACGGCGGCGCCGGATCTGGACGGGTGGGCGATGGTCGAGCGGCTGCTGACGGACCTGGCGCCGCTAGACCAGCGGCTATGGCTGGTGATCGATGACCTGCATGAGCTGGGCTCGGACCTGGCGCGGCGGCAGCTGGAGCTGCTGGTGATGCGCGCCCCGGAGCGGCTGCGGCTGGTGCTGGCCACCCGGCATGACGTGCGCCTGGGGTTGCACCGGTTGCGGCTGGAGGGGGAGCTGACCGAGATCCGCGCGGACGATCTGCGGTTCACCCTGGCCGAGGCGCGGGCATTGTTTGCCGCGGCGGGGGTGGAGCTGGCCGGGCTGGAGCTGGGGATGCTGTATGAGCGGACCGAGGGGTGGGCGGCCGGGTTGCGGCTGGCGGCGTTGTCGCTGGCGGGGCACCCGGATCCGGAGCGGTTCGTGGCCGAGTTCTCCGGCACCGACCGGACGGTGGCGGAGTACCTGCTGGCCGAGGTGCTGGACCGGCAGCCCGGGGAGGTGCGGCGGCTGCTGCTGCGCACCAGCGTGCTGGAACGCGTCAACGGCGACCTGGCCGACCTGCTGACCGGGGGCCGCGGCGGGGAGCGGGTGCTACAAGATCTGGAGGAGGCCAACGCGTTCGTCGTGTCGCTGGACGCGACACGGTCGTGGTTCCGGTACCACCACCTGCTCGCCGGGCTGCTGCAACTCGAGCTGCGCCACACCGAGGCGGGTGAGGTCACCGCGCTGCACGAGCTGGCGGCCGGGTGGCTGGCCAGGCATGGGTACCCGGTGGAGGCGGTCCGGCATGCGCAGGCGGCGCGAGACTGGGGGCTGGCCGCCCGGCTGCTGGCCGACCACTGGCCGGGCCTGTACCTGGGCGGTGAGGTCGCGACCGTGCATGCGCTCATGGGCGGGTTCCCAGCCGCAGCGGTGGCGGCCGATGCCGAGCTGGCGGCAGTGGCCGCGGGTGACGAGCTGGAGCGAGGGTCGCTGGAGGCGGCGGAGCGGTACCTGGGGCTGGCCGAGCGGGGGTCGGCGTCGGTCCCGGATGGCCGGCGCGGGCGGGCGCTGATGCTGCGCGGAGTGGTCCGGCTGGTGCTGGTCGCGCGGGTCGGCAACCTGTCAGCGGTGCCTGAGGAGGCGCGGCGGGTGCTGGCGGCGGCCGAGGCTCCGGAGGCGGCGCAGCCGGGCCTGGGCGAAGAGCTGCGCGGCCTGGCGCTGATCAGCCTGGGCAACGCCGAGACCTGGACAGGCCAGCTCGACCAGGCCGAGTCGCACCTGGAGCAGGCGGTCGCGCTGGCGCGCCGGATCGGGCGGCCGTATCTGGAGCTCATGGCCCTGGTGTTCCGGGCGCAGGTCGAGCTCCCCCGGTGTGCTCCGCGGGCAGCAGAACTCAGCAAGCAGGCGATCGAGGTGGCCGAGCGGCACGGCTGGACCGACGACACGTACGCCGGCCTCGTCTACAACGCGCTTGGATCCGCGCTGGCCTGGCAGGGACGGCTGGACGAGGCAGAGCCCTGGGTGCGGCGCGCCGAGCGCACTATCAGAGCGGAAACTGAGCCCATGTCGGCGATGGGGGTCCAATTCGCCCGCGGCATGCTCGAGACGGGCCGCGGCCGGGCCGCCGATGCGCTGGCCGCGTTCCGGGCCGCCGAACGGCTGGCCGGGCCGCACCCGCTCGCCCGGCCAGTGCAGTTCTGGCTTGTGCGCATGCTCGTTCGCCTCGGCGACACCGAGCGGGCCGAGCAACTCCTGGCCGGCCTCGGCGAATCCGACCGCGACCCCGGGCAGACGCGCGTCGCCGCGGCGGTGCTGCGGCTCGCCCAGCACGACCCGGACGCGGCGACCGCCGCGCTCGCGCCGGTCCTGGACGGCTCCGCCCCGGTGGGCTGGCGGTTCACGATGGCTGAGGCGTTCCTGCTGGAGGCGATCGCCCGGGACGCGCTCGGCGACCTGGCCGCCGCCGGGCGCGCCCTCGAGCGCGCGCTCGACATCGCCGAGCCCGACGGCACGCTGTTGTGGTTCCTGCTGCATCCGGCGCCGGGCCTGCTCGAGCGGCACGCCCGGCAGCGTACCGCGCACGCCGCCCTGATCGCCCAGATCCTCGACCTGCTGGCCGGGAACCGGCCCGCGCCGCCGCCCGCCGGGCCGCGGCCGCCGCTTGAGCCGCTCAGCAAGAGCGAAATCCGGGTGCTGCGCTACCTGCCGACCCACCTGTCGGCACCGGAGATAGCCGGCGAGCTGTCCGTCTCGCCCAGCACCGTCAAGACCCACCTGCGCAACCTGTACGCCAAGCTCGGCGCGCACAGCCGGGCCGGGGCTGTCGAGTCCGCCCGCGCCCTGGGCCTACTCGCACCCTCCGCACCCCAGCGCTGACTCGCCAGCGACCTTCCGCCCACGGGCCGAGCGCCGTCAGGAATCATCCGAATCGTGCGTTGGCCGCTCCCCCTGACGGCGGCCAGGCTCCTAACGAGAGCTCGCCGGAGTGGGAGGAGTTCCACCATGAGGCCCCGTGATTACGGGACAACCGTGGGCAGCTGGCCAGTGTTATGACTCGTAGCGACGTGACCAGCGCGCACAGCGGGCCGCAACCGCAGCTGTACGAGATCTGGGTGCGCGGCCATCTGGGCGAGACGATGCGCTCGGCCTTCCCTGCCCTGCGGGCTCAGCCACGCGGAAAGGACACCGTGCTGACGGGAGCGCTGCCGGACCAGGCCGCGCTGTACGGCGTGCTCGCCGAGATCGAAGCCCTCGGGCTTGAGTTGCTCGAAGTCCGCCGCCTGCCGCCTCACCGGCGCGACGACGGCATCGCGCCGACCAGGTGAGCTGCCCTCATACGGTTCGGACGATCGGGGAGTTGTTCCCAGCTCAGCTGCACGTCGGTGTCCTGGCCACCATCGCCGCCCTACGCGGTCAAGTCTGCGGCGATCGGGCGTACGGCTCGCGGAAAATCCACCGGATCGTGCGGTGCGCGCTCATCCGGCCGAGCACGAGACTTGATGCGCCGATGAGGGTCGATGACATCGCGGCCACGGCACTGACGGGTCCTGGCCAGCAGTCCTCGCCGGGGCTTCCACCGCGGTCGACGGCGGCAAGCACCTCGTCCAGGCGAAAGGGGCCAGATATGTACGCCATCCACCACCGGTACGCCGACACCGGCCACGTCGCCGACGCGTACCACCGCATTGACACCTACGGGACCAGCAGACACGTGGTCGTTCGGCAGCAAAACCGGGTGATCGCCGACAGCACCCGTCCTACGGCGCTGTCTGGGCTGTGACCTGTTATGGCTTACCTCAGCATCGGTGCTGTCTGGGCTGACGCGGTCTTCGTGTCGGGGCTGCAGCGCCGCGATGAGCTCAGCGCGGGTCAGGTCCGGCAGGCCGCCGGCGCGGCTATCCGGGCGTTCGGCTGCTCGGGCTGTGCCGGACGGGTGGCGCAGGAGTTCGGCGATCATCCCGAGACGGCGGTGACCCGGATGTGCTGGGCGCGTGCCGTAGCCCGCGAGGCATTCGGGGAAGGCTGATGGAGGAGGGAATGATCCAGGCGCAGGCGATGGCGGCGCGCATTGCCTGCGCGCGGATGACCATGCTGCATCTGACCGAGTTGCACGCCAGCGTGGAGCGGGCTTGCGGCCTCGCGGCCAGGTCCCAGTGGGACCGCAAGGCGGCGGCGCACGCGGAGATTTTCCGCCTGCTGGCTGATGCGGTGGATGACCCGCTACTGGCTTCGCTGCTGACCGGGGGGGCCGGGTATATGCGGGAGCTGATGCTGGCGGTCGGGCGTGCGGCGGACGGCATGATCGTCAGCTCGCGGCGGCGGCTGCTGGCGCACCTGCGCGCCGGCGACGGCGAGGGAGCCGCGCTGGAGATGGAACGGCACCTCCGGGTCTTGCTCTATATGTGGCGCCTGGCGCTGCCCGGCGGCCAGGCGGCTGCGGGCGAGGCGGTGACATGACCGCGATGATCAGTCACGGCTCCATCGGAGCGCGCGGGGGGATGACACCGCTGGAGCGGTCCGTCGGCGGGGAGGTTATGCGCGGACGTGAGGCGGAACAGAAGATGATCGGTGACCTGCTGCGGCGCGTGCAGCGGGGGGTTGGCGGCGTGGTGCTGGTGGACGGCGAGCCCGGCATCGGCAAGTCGCTGCTGCTCCGCGAGGCCACCGACGAGGCGGCGGAGCAGGGCTTTTCCCTGGCCGCTGGCGCGGCGGACCAGCTGGGCCAGACGATCCCGTTCTTCGAGCTGCTCGCAGCCCTGCGTGAGCCGCTCGCCGGGCTCGCCGCGGATGATCTCGGTCGTGATCCGCTGCATACGGCTGCGTGGTCGATCACCCAGATACGAGCGCACCTCGAACGGCGAGCCGCGGCGGCTCCGGTCCTGGTATGCCTGGATGACTTGCACTGCGCCAGCCCGGCCACGCTGGCCGCGCTGCGGACGTTGCCGCGGGACCTGAAACGGCACCCGGTCGCGTGGCTCCTGGCCCGGTCCAGCACACCGCAGCGCGACGTGGACTACCTGTTCGGCCTGCTGGAGAAGGACGGCGCCGCCCGGGTCACCTTGGCGCCGCTGGACCAGGACGCGGTGCTGGGCATGCTCACCGACGCGTTCGGCGCACCGCCGGATCGGGCCCTGGCGGACCTGGCCTGCGGCGCCGCCAGGAATCCCTCGCTTGTGGCCGAGCTGATCGCAGGCCTACGCGAGGATCACTCCGTGCAGGTCGCCGGGGGACACGCCGTGCTGGCGTCGGACCGGCTGCCGCGGCGGATTCACCGCCTCGCGCAGCGGCGGCTCGATGGCCTCAGCCAGCGGGCCCGGCACCTGCTGGTGACGGCGGCGGTGCTGGGCCCGGCGTTCCGGCTGGAAGACGCGGCCGAGATGCTCGGCGAGACCCCGGCCACGCTGCTGCCCGCGGTCGAGGAAGCGATGGATGCCGCGATAATGACAGCTGCGGAACACACGTTCACATTTCGCCACCAGCTGCTGCGCCGCGCGGTCGGCGAGATGATCCCGCGGCCGGCCCGCGAGGCGCTGCACCGCCAGTACGGCCAGATGCTGCTCACCCGGGGCGAATCAGCGGCCCGGGCCGCCCGCCACCTGCTCCAGGCCGCGCATCCGGGTGACCCTGTGTCGCTGGCCGGACTGGACCAGGCAGCGGCGCAGACGTTGCGCTCAGCGCCGGGGACCGCGGCCGGGCTGGCGGTACGCGCGCTGGAGCTGACATCTCCGGCCGATCCGGCCGCGCTGCCCCGGGCGGTGGCTGCCGCCGAGGCCCTGACCGCGGCCGGCCGGCTGGACCAGGCCGCCCGGATCGCCCGTGACCTGCTGGCCAAGCCACTGCCGTCGGCGGCCGAGGCCCGGTTGCGGTGCGCCCTGTCCTCGGTCCTGTGTGCCGGCGGCCAGGCGCGGGACGCCGCTGACCAGGCCCAGATGGTGCTGGCCCGGCCACAGCTGCCGAGCGATCTGCGGAACCGGGCGCTGACCGCGCTCCTGCAGGCCCTGGCCGGGCTGCGCGAGCAACCCGCCGGCCCGGTAGCCGGCCTCATCCTGGCCTCACCCGGCCAATACGACAGCCACGCCGCGGCCGCGGCCGCGCTCGCCCGCGCGGTCATCCGCTGGGATAGCGGCCAGATCAGCGACGGGCTTGAGCTGCTGCGTGACGCGGCGCGCCACGGGATCTCCGCGGATGCCCGCGATGTCCAGCCGTTGCTCGCGCTGGCCGCGGCCCTGATCGACCTGCGCCAGCATGGCGAGGCGGAGGACATCCTGCGCGCCGCGGACAGCCCGGCGTTGCGGAACATCCCGGCCGATGCGGCGTTGTCCCTGCTGCGCGGCCGCATCCACCTGGCCGCTGGACGGCTGGCCGACGCCGTCGCCGATGGCCAGGCGGCCCTGGCCATCGCCCGGGCGCTCGGCGCGCACGGGTACGCCGCGGCCGCGTGCAGCGTGCTGAGCGTGATCGAGCTGCGCCGCGGTGATATCGCGGCCGCAGCCCGGCACATCGCCTGCCGTCCCGCTACGAGCCCGCAGTTCGCGGACATCTACGCGCGGCCCGAAACCGTCGCGGCCGAGGCCCAGATCATCGAAGCGCGCGACGGCCCGGCCGCCGCCCTGGCCCACCTCCGCCAGTACTGCGCCGATCTGGAGGTCCGGCCCGGGCTCCTGCTCGGCGACCCCGCGCTTGCGGCCTGGCTGGCTCGCACCGCCCTGGCCGCCGGCGACGACGAGTCCGCCGCGCGCGCCGCCCGCGCCGCCCAGGCCCTTTCGGACGCCCACCCGGGGTTCCCGGCCCTGGCTGCCGCTGCGGCGCACAGCGGGGGCCTGGCCCGCCGCGACCCGGCCCCCTTGACCGAGGCCGCCACGCAGCACCCCGATCCGTGGGCCAGGGCCTCCGCCGCCGAAGATCTCGGCGTCCTGCATGCCAGCCAAGGCGACCGGGAACAGGCGATCTGCCACCTGAAGGAAGCACTTGGCGGATACCGCCAGGTGGGTGCTGACCGCGATCAGGCCCGCATCCGGCGGCGGCTGCGCCAGCTCGGCATCCGGCGCCGCCACTGGATCACTCCCTCCGTCAGGCCCGTCGCCGGGTGGGACAGCCTGACCGAGACCGAGCAAGCGGTCGCCGGCCTGGTCGCCCAGGGACTGAACAACAATCAGGTCGCCGCCCGCATGTACATCAGCACTCACACCGTCGCCCATCACCTCCGCCAGGCCTTCCGCAAGCTCAGCATCGCCTCGCGTGTCGAGCTCACCCGCATCGTCATCGAGCGGGCCGCGGACGGCTCCTGAGCCTGCCCGGGAGGCTCAGCAACGTCGACGATGCGGGCGGCCCCGGGCGGGGCAATCCTGAGCCTGCCGAGGGAACCCAGTCCCAGGGCCATCGGGGCAGGAACCGCATCGAGCAGGGGAAGTTTCTCCTGCCGGCTGGCCGGGTTACAGCCGAGCCGACGGGCTCCTGCAAGTACCTGATCTGACGATGTGGGGCGGGGGTGGGGCGGCCAGGCTTGCCGGTGCGCAAGCAGCAGGCTTGCCCCCGACGCACTCAGCAGAAAGGAACGCTTGCATGAG
>Ga0306924_10001358_pt1 | contig 22204 bp, 13 predicted proteins | sample sta12Can44000111_FD_203756 | JGI IMG/M metagenome (GOLD analysis project Ga0306924, IMG submission 203756) | Lab enrichment of tropical soil microbial communities from Luquillo Experimental Forest, Puerto Rico - statanox.12C.anox.44.000.111 (v2)... | ecosystem: Environmental > Terrestrial >...
GAGCGTTCCAGGCGCCGGTTATAACGGGATGTTTGCTATTGCCGGTGTTCCGAATCCAACACAGTTCACCTACACGGCGGCTTCATCAGGCCTTGGCCCTAGCGGTGCCCCCGGTATTGCCCAGGTCAACGACGCAGGCACGTCAGGCCCTGGGCCGATGCAGCCGATTTTCCCCGACGTCGCGGGCGCAACGACGATCGACGGCTTGGTGTGGACGTATGTTTCAAGTACCACGCCTTCGCTGGTCGCGAGATATCCAGTTACGGGCGTCAGTACCATCCAGTCTTTAGCACTCGATCCGCTGGTAATCGACTGCACGACTGGTTGCACGACTCTCATGCCGCCGGGTGCCCCAATGATCTCTAATTTCTGGTTGGGAGATAACGGCTCCTTCAATATTTACAAGTTGGACTTCGCCACTGGTGCAAATGGCTCCCCAACAGCCATAAACGCAAACGGCAACGAAAGTACGGTCTGTTCCGCCACCTGCACATCGTTTAATAGCGTTCACGGTTTGGATGTCTACGGCGCCGAAGGCTCCAACCAGCCAGACCTCACAAAGCTGTTTACGACCGGGTCCTTCGCGCCATCCCCAAACACGCAGGCGGTTCAATTCCCGCTGCCTGTGAATCCCGTGGATACGAACACTATGACGGTCGCGCTGTTTCCGACGACAGCCTCTAATATCCCTCTTTCAATCTACGCCTCACAACTTCCAATGGCAGCGTCGCTTGCTAATGGCGGCAACAACTCAGGCGCCACCGATCCTCCTGGAAGCTTTCCCTGCGAGCCCAGCACGAGCATCAAGGCAAATTGCATACTCTGGAAGATAGATGCCAATCCGGTTAGCGGTACGAAACTGGCGACAAAGTTTAGTACCGTGAATACGACGCCGCCCACCATCGACACCAACACCGACGTGTTCGTGGACGAGAACTACGACGTCACTACCTTCATTGGAAACTTTGACCCAGGCGGCACAAGACTAAGCGTGCACTCGCTAAACGAAGTGGCTTCGTTCACCGGCACCAGTGGTGGATCGTGCGCATACAAAAGCCCGGCGCCGAAGTGCTTCCAGAACCCCGGGAACATAACGTTTAAGTTCTCGTGTCCTACATTTACAGGCAGCGTCGGATCCTTACAGCCGGTATTGACACTGGTCACACCGCCACCAGGTACTCCTGGCTCCTTCCCGCAGCCGGTCACCCTGGTTCCGACGGACAGCAATCCGCCCAACTACCGGTTCGATGGAACCCAGTGGGTGTTCAACTGGCAGGCGCAGAACGGGACGTTCCGAGCAACCACTATAGATGAGACTCACCAGATTCAGACTTTCTATGAGGACTTCACGGTGGCCAGTTCCTGCTCAAGTACGATGACCGTCAGCTCAATCACGCCCAATACCGGAACAGTCCAGGGCGGAACGAAGTTCACCCTCGTCGGCACCGGCTTTGCTGCAAATGCCACCGTAACGTTTGTAGGCGCAGGTCCGGGGCCAGAGCAAGCAACCGGTGTCACGGTAGCAAGCAATGGAAAGTCGCTCACGGGCTTCGCGCCTAAGGCCGCAAACGCGGGACCAATCGACATAAAGGTCATCAACCCGCCTGTTGGTGTTGGTGGCAGTGCCACCTTGTTCGACGGATACATATACACGCCCTGAGTAAACGGTGTCCAGTTCACATTAAAAACGAAGAGCCAGGCTGCAATTAGCCTGGCTCTCTTTTTTATGCCTTTTATTTCCTGGACTGCGCCTCAGCGGCAATGCGACATAGTTCAAGAGCCGTTTACGATTTCGGCGCCTGTGACCAGCGGGCCGACTCCTCGTAAAAAGTGGCGAGATCGCTCCGCTTCAGGACGCTGTCGCTGTTAGCTTCCTTGCGGATTTCATCCAGAATGCGATGCGCGTACGCATATTGGCGGGAGGCTTCACCCTGGTTGTTGCTAAATCGAAGTGCCTGTGCCAGCAGATAGTGGCTCTTGGCAACCAAGGCTTGCAGGCCAAGTTTCTCGCCATTGCGAAGACTGCGGTTCACCACTTCTCGCGCTCCCGAGTAATCTTTGCCTTCCGTGAGCGCCTCTCCCTGATAGAGCAAACATTCCACCGACAGGTGTTTCAGACCCGATCGGTCGGCCTCTTCGGCCAACGGCTTCAAAATTTTGACGGCATCGCGCGAACGCCCTTCCCTAAGCGCAAGTTTGGCCAAATTAAATTTCGAGGTCAGAATTTGTTCGCGGTCCGTAGTGTGCGCTGCAACCTGGGAAGCCTGCTCATAGAACGGACGGGCAGCTTTGAAATCGCCGCGGTAAAACAAACGGTCGCCCTGGAAGTTCAGGATTCTCGCAACGAGTGGGTTGTTCTTTAGATCGCGGGCCATGCCCAAGGCTTGCTCTAAGTCTTTCTGAGCCTCGTCTCCACGGCCAATCAGGATCAGAGCGTACCCATACGCCGCTTGCATTTCGGGCAGCCAAAAACCCCGCTCACCGAGATCCTTCCAATCATTAAATGCTTCCTTCTGAGAAGTTAGCGCTGCCCCATAGCGTCCTTGAAAGGCGAAGATCTTGCCCAGACCATAAGATGCGAAGGCGATTCCTCTCTTGTCGCCGGCTTTTCGCCAGAGATCAAGAGCCTTCAAGAAGTAATCCATCGCCTGGTTGTATTGGCCGGTGCGGGAGAAAGTATCGCCGAGGTTGTAGAGGCTATCTGCAACGTCTCCCGGAGAACCCACTTTCTGGCGTAAATCGAGTGCCTGTTGAAAGTAGGTCATGGCGTTCTCGTAATCCGCTTTGCCGAGATAAATCCAGCCGATTTCGTTTAGACAAGTTGCCTCGTTCTGACGATCACCGACCTCCCGGAGAAGGGGGACCCCTTCCTTCGCTGCGACCAAGGCTTTGTCGTACTCGCCTATACTTTCGTAGAAGTCTGCGAGATCCAATAAATTGCCACCCAAACCCTGCTTGTCTCCCACTTCCCGGTGCAAGCGGACGGCTTCCTCAAAACTCTTGCGGGCCAACTCCGGCTTTCCGGCAAACTGTTGCACTTGGCCCATCCAGTCGAGAGTCTCGGCAATACCAGCTTTGTCGCCGACGCGTCGTTTTAGATCGAGGGCATTTTGTAAGCTGTTGAGGGCGTCGTCGAGCTTGTTTATGTGTTCATACGCCATTCCGAGAGCGTCCAGAACCAAAGCCTTCTCTTCGTCGTTGCCAACTTGCACCGCCAACGTGAGAGCGCGGTTCAGGTAATCAAGACTGCCTTGGAAATTGTTGGCCCTGATTTCAACCCAGCCCATATGAAGCAACGCATCTATATTTTTTGGATCACGCGCCAACATCTTCTGGTAATTCGTACGTGCCTTGTCCAACGCGGCAGTATCTTCATAAAGTCGCCCAAGTGCGTATTGCACATCAAGATCATCGGACAAAATCTGGGCCAACTTCTCATAGGCTTCCACGGCTTTCGCATTGTCCCTCGTTACCCGCGCATACTCCGCCGAAATTACATATTTTTCCTGCTGGCTTACTGAATCGCTGAGGTCGACTGCTTTGCGCGCGAATTCTTGACCTCTGTCGCCGTAGCCGAGGAGCGCATAGGTTACAGCCACCTTGGAGTAAGCCAAGGCGAAATTCGGATCTTCCTTCGTGGCGGCCTCGAATTGTTTTACGGCATCGAGGTTTTTTCCTTGTCGGCTCAGTTGCACGCCTTCGGTATAGTAGCGCAGCGCCTGTACTGATTGCGTCGAAGGCCGCAGCGCCTTTGCCTGCATTTCTTTGATCGTCTCAGGCGGCACCGCGAGGTCCTTTTCCACCGATTCCGCCATCTCCTGCAGTGCTTTCGGCAATTCTTTTTCGCCTGGTGCGTCTACCTTCAAAGCAAGATTCCGTTGCTGCTTCAGGTCCTGCAAGGTGGCGTCAATGCGGATCTGGTCCCCGAGTTTTACGTATTGGCCCCAGAGCAGCCGGTCCGCGCTGGTGAATTCCGCAATCCGCCGCAGGGTGTCGGGATCGAGACTCGCGTCAGGCGCGACACGCAGATCGTGCCATATTTGATTGACGCGAGCGGAAGGTACCGTACGCAATGCGGCGGACTGCCCCATATCTGTCCGCAGCATCTCCGCTACTGTGCCGCCCATCCAGTTGAGCGAGCTGTCGCCGGAAGCGTTGCGGAAGGGCAAAATGGCCAGCGAAACTACCGGCTTCCCCAATGCTTGACTTGGATTTCCCCGGAAAAGCTTCTCGCGGTAGCGAATTCCTATAAATGCAAGAACCAGGACAACGAGTGCCAAGCTAAACCATGGCCACCCCCCTTGCGCCCAGGTACTAACGCTGGGGAACGAGAGTGTGGCGGCGGCTCTTTTGCCCTCCCAAAGCTCCAAGTCAGTCAGCAGCTCCGTGGCTGACTGATAGCGAAGATTGACTTCCGGCTCCAGGCACTTGCTGACTATCCCGCTCAGCGCTCCAGGAATCGAACTGTCCTCATTCGAAACCGGGGCAGCGCGTTGTTGCGTGCGCTTGATAAGACTAGCTAGGGCGCTATCGGCCTGGAATGGCATTTTGCCGGTCAGAAGTTCATAAAAAATCAGGCCTACGGCGAACAGATCGGAGCGCTGATCGAGTTCCTTGCCCAGCGCCTGCTCCGGCGACATATACTCCAGCGTGCCGACCATGGCCCCGGTTTGCGTCATGCCCGTGCCTTCCAGCGTCCGTGCCAGACCAAAATCCATCACCAGCATGCGGCCCGTGTTGTCGCGCATGATGTTCTGCGGCTTCAGGTCGCGGTGAATCACGCCAACACTGTGGGCCGCTTCTAGCGCCCGGCAGACCTGCCGCATGATCTCGACCGACTCTTCCGGGGAGACTTTCTTTTTTTCATGGATCAGGCTGCGCAGGTTCTCGCCCTCCACGAATTCCATCGTGATGAACTTCACTCCATCGGCTTCCGCCAAGTCGAAAATGCGAATGACATTCTTGTGCGTAACCTGCCGTGCGAGGATCAACTCTTGCTTAAAGCGCTCGATAATGGGGGGATTGCTGGCCAGGTCCGGGCGTATGACTTTCAGGGCAACCACTTGATTGACTTCGAGGTCCCTCGCTTTATAGACGGCACCCATGCCGCCCTGCCCCAGAATTTCGAGAATCTCGTAACGCTGCCCGAGTCGCTTTCCGGGCTGCAGAACCAGTCCAGCGGTAGTTACCTCGCTAGCTGTTTTGGGAGAGGAAACTGGAGTTATCCGGGGTGGGGAAGGAGAATCTAGAAGAGTAGGGGCCTCAAGGTCCACAATTGTTGGAGCGTCCGACGGGGGCCTGGCGTCCGAAGAAGAGCTTTCCCCCGGAATGCGAACCGCGGCGGTGCCGTCGCCGAGTGTGGGTTGGTCATCATCCGCCTGATGTCGCTCGGGTTGTCCCATGCACACCTCGCCCCATACTGGAGGAAGCTCGTCACCAGTGGACTTGAGCTGTGAGGTCAGCCAGGTCGGCGCGGCGACCTGCGAATGTAAGGCAGTATACAACAAGCATCAGCATGTGTCAGCCGTTTGGGCGCCGTCGGTAGTGCCGGACAATCTGGGGATTCGGTGAGCCAAATGCCGAGAAGACTATATTCTTCAGCGCCCGGCGGCAGGCGAGTAGAGGGCGTCAAGCCCAATACCCCCATTCTCACATTTGATTTTGTCTTTACTCTTGCCTCGTTTCGACCGTTGATAAATTTTGAGTTTGCCCTTCTACTTTCATCCCAACCCGAATCGGCACACCGAATCACTCCTGCGAATTCATGAGCTTCGGCTCATTCTAGGAGGTCTACTTGTCCGAATGATTTCTCGAATTCGCGAGGCTTTGGCTTTCATGCCGCCGAACTGATAACCCCTCCCATTGCAGCAAGTTAGCGTCAGAGGTGCATCAACTGTCTGGTCAACTCATATTTTGCATGGTTATGCCGTCGACGGTCGGAGCGATGTCCGAACCGTTCCTAGAAAGCCCCGTCTGTGCCATCGAGAAATTGGGGCAGAGTTGCTCATGTAGCGGATATTGTAGCGAGCACGGGCTTCGAGGGATCGAGCCGGCCCCTATCGGACTGGCAGGCCTGACAGCTGCACCACCGCTACTGACCTCCGAAAATCGGATTCCATATTAAGGGTGACAATTTGCTCCTCACTGGTATAACGATCACATTCCTAAAACAGTTTGGGCTTGCGCTGTGGGAGACCCTTCCGTTGTTATTAAGCCTAGGTTTGGGAATCGCTCTACTAGGCTATGCCGTAGGCAGAAAAGAGGGTTGGTCAAGCTTTGAGAGCGTTTACTGGTCGTTCATCACTGCAACAACGGTTGGCTATGGTGATCTTCGACCCGTCAATAAAGGTTCCAGAGTTGTAGCCATACTGATTGCCTTCTTGGGCCTGACGCTCACGGGTATCGTTATCGCCTTGGCGGTGTACGCTGCCACCATCGCTCTGAAGACCACCTCTCGATGAGAATCGATTGACATCGCTAGGCGACTCCACCAATTTGCGCCGTCCATTCGCCTTTCTCGGGTCAATGAGTGTACTCGGGACTTTTCGACAATTGACTAACTGCCAAGTGTTGATGCGGCACCTCAGTATCGCCTCTCCCGCAGCCACAATCGGATCTGCTCCTCGACAGGGAAGGGCTCTGTCGGATAAGCGGCGAACTTTGCCTCGAGCGTGAACGCCTGCCGCTCGAGCGGCACGTTGAAGTGTGCCTGGGTCCGCAGAAAGCTGCGCACAAACAGGTCGGTGTAGCGTTCCAGGCCCAGGATCTGCATCTGCGCCACATGCACCAGCCCGTGAACCAACGCCCGCTCCGAGAAGTTTCCGTTGAACACGATCACATCCACGAAGGTCAGCGATGCCATGTGGGTTATCTCGGGCAGGTTCGCGACCCCAACCGATTTGGCCCGCTCGTAGAATGGTGGCGGCGGCAAGCGCCTCCCGTGCAACTCAACGAAGCGCACCTTCTCGAGCAAGCCGGCTGAAAAAAAGGATCGAAGCGACTCCTTGTGCTCCGCGCTGAGCGGCCGGCCGAGACGGATGAACGTCTCCCGCTGCGCCCACAGATAGGCCGTCACGCATTCCACCGCGAGCTGAAACTGCGACTCGCTCAACGGCATGCCATCTTCGGGGATCTCCTTCTGGATGGACAGGTAATATTCGTGAAGAGCCTCGGCGTGGCCGATGGCTTTGCGCAGCACGTCGCGCTCCGCGTGGCGCGCCACGTCTTCGATGGAGAAACGCAGGCGGAGGCGGTCCGCCGAACAGCGGGCACTCAATAAGTCCAGTTGCGCATGGCGTAACTCAGCATTCATCTCGGCGATCGCAACGCGATCGTCCGGGTCATCCCAACGGTACATCCGGTAACTCCTCGGGAAAATTCCGCGCGGTCTACTCAGGACACAGGAGAGGGGGCCAAAACTTGCATTGATTGTGTATACGCTGTATACTTTACCCTGTCAACGATATTCTTAAAGGCCCTCCCCCGGGCCTTTGAAAGGCCCCCATGCCTCGGCATCCCGATCCCGACCTGGAGAAACGCATCCTCGACGCCGCCTGGAAGCTCTGGAGGGGCGGCGACGAGCGCCTCAGCCTGCGTGCACTCGCCCGCGCCGCGCGCACCAACACGCCCGCGATCTACCGCCGCTTCAAGACCCGCCGCGAAATTGTGCGCGCCATGTTGCTTCGCTTGCGCCGCGATTTCTACGAAGCCATCTCAGTGGTGCCGACCATGGAGGAGGCTGCCGCCCCTTACCTGGATTTTGCCCTCAGCCACCCGCGCCAGTATGAATTGTTTTTCGCCCATCAGCACCTGCTCCGGCAATGGCTCCCCGGAAGAAAAACCTTCGACCGGGAAAAGAATCCTGCTTTCTTCTGGGGACTGGAAAAGCTCTCCAAGCAACTTGGCGGCCCGCCCGAAAACCACGTTCCGCTGGTGGCGTCGATTTGGGCCATGGTGCACGGCACTGCGTCGCTGCTGATCTCGCAGGCAGTCGATCCAAAGCTGGAAGGGGAAATGCGCGAGCACTGCCAGAGAGCAGTACGCCTGCTGATCCGCGAAGCAGCGAATCATTCTTGAAATAGCACCCGATCCGAGCGGTAAGTTGGGCAGCCCCATTATGGATGGTTGGCGAAGACAGCGATTTCAATCACTGACCTAAGCCATCCCGCTGGGGAGGCGGTTTGAGTGGGGCGGGATGTCGCCCCAGCGAGTGCATGAGATGATTTGCTGAAACAAACGTCTTATCGCTATCGTATCCAAGCACCAGGAGCCTGTCGTTATGCTCGAAGCCGACGCACCCCGAAATCCAACTCTCTTCCGTCGCGTGTTCTATTCGCCTGTGGAACTCCGTGTCGGCTGGCGATTGCTTGTCTTCTTGATGATGGTCATCACCTTGATCAGCGCCAGCAATGCGCTGGTCCACCGGCTACTGTCTGCAGCGGACAACACCATATTGTTTCTTGTCCGCGAAGTAATGGACTTCCTTATATTTCTCTTTGCCAGTTGGATTATGGGGCGCATCGAAGGCCGGACAATCGCTGTTTACGGCTTGCCCTGGCAAGGGATTTTTCGCGTTCAATTCTGGCGGGGGTTAGCGGTCGGCTTCACAGCCATCACCGCTCTGCTGGTGGCCATGCGGGCAGTTGGAGTCTTCAATTTTGGAAGCGTCGTACTGCGAGGCACGGAGATCTGGAGGTGGGCCCTCATCTACGCCTTGGTGTTCCTCCTGGTCGCCCTGCGCGAAGAGTTCCGCACACGAGGATATGGTTTGTTCACTCTTTCAGCAGGCATCGGTTTCTGGCCGGCTGCCATCCTCTCCTCCGCGTTTTTCGGCTACGGTCACCACGGCAACTCCGGTGAGGACTGGATCGGGTTGTTTAACGCCGGCGCCTTTGGACTTCTAGCCTGTTTCCTGCTGCGCAGGACGGGGAATCTTTGGATGTCGATCGGACTGCATATGGCGTTCGATTGGGGCGAGACCTATTTTTATGGTGTGCCCGACAGTGGCCAAGTCGTACCTGGTCATCTGTTGAATCCGAGTTCATTGGGCCCAACATGGCTGTCCGGCGGCACGGTTGGTCCTGAGGGTAGCCTGCTCTGTACGCTCCTGATCGCTATCGTGTGGTTAATCTGCGCTGCTTGGCTACCAGAGAACAAGTATCCCGAGCCTGCCCCGACACTTCCGCGTGAGCCCCTGGCGCGTGCGGGGTTTTGAGTGAAACGGGGATTTTTCAACAATTGGCTCTTGCAGCTCGCTTGACCTACACTTCGCGGCCTTCACCGTATTGCACAGATTAGGTGGCGCACTCCGAAAAAGAGAAACAATGCGCCTATTGGACGGTAGGTGAGGCGCGCCGCGGGTACAGACATCGGTTTTTTGACGGGATTAAATTCGTTGAAGTGCAATGGTTTCTTCGTCAGGCCGTAGGCGGGAAAGACAGCGCCTCCAGCCCAAGTCGAAGCCTCCCCTCCTCCTGCCCCAGAAACGCCAGCCGTTCTGCCAGTCAGATCACCCTGCCGCTCTGGGAGGCATTGATTTTCTGTTGCAGCAAAGTTGTGCTTCGCTCGGCGGCTTCCCTGACCAGGAAACCCATTTTCGGGTGCGTGGGCTCTACGTCCACGGCAATGCCTTCCCGGGCTAGTTCACCCGAGGTAACGGGTCCGATGGACGCGACCACTGTTCGGTTGAGGGCCGCGATCACATTGCTCCGCTGCTGCAAGCGATCGGCAATCTCGAGCAGATGCTGGAGCTGTACGGACGCCGTGAACATGGCCACCTCGACTTCGTGAGAGGTGAGCGCACGCACCGCTGATTCGAGGGGACCGGTATCTTCAGGGAGCGCCCATTCATAAACGCGCACGGGAACGACTTCAGCGCCGCGCTGCGACAGTCCAGCTAACAGCTCGGGGTTCGTGACTCCGTACTCCTGAACAGCAATACGGCGGCCTTTGAGCGGGATGCGATCCTGATGTTGGTCGAGGGTCTCGAGAATCTCGCGCCAGGTGTTGGGTTCAGGAATGGTCAAAGCGATCGGGACGCCGAGTTCACGCAACGCCGCGACTGGTTTGGGTCCGCGGGCAACCACGACGGTTCGACTCAGGGCCGAAACGAATTCATGGCGCGGGCATACTGGCTCGACCTCGCGAGCAAGTAGGCGCGTGCCCACACCGGTCAGAAAGATCACGCAGTCAAAGCGACCACCGAGCAGGGCAGAAACGAAGTCGAGCGCCTCTTGGTTGGATCCGGCAGGAATTTCCCGGGTGGAGGGCACAACCAGCGGGCGTCCACCGCTCTTTGCGATCAACTCCCCCATCTCACGACCGCGCCGGCTTTCAAACGCGAGCACACGCAATCCACGGAAGCCTTGGTTGCGACTGTTTGGTTTGTTCACGGTGACTTGTCCGCCTGCCACTAACAATCATGCCAGACGGACGGGTTCACTGGCCAGCGCAGCAGGTACCAAAACCGGAGCTGGAGTCTCTGCGGGTGAGGGTACAGCCCTCGTGTGGTAGGTCGCATAAAACGCCCAGGCCGTGAGCACAACGCCTGCGAAGATATTGCCGAGTGTGACTGGAATCTGATTCCACAGCCACCACTTCGCAATGGGTACGGGAGCACCCAGCATCCTCCCCGCGGGAATCACATACATATTGACGATGGAGTGTTCGTAGCCAAGCGCAAAAAACATCATGATGGGCAGCCACATGGCCACAACTTTGCCGATGGTGGAACGCGAGACTAGCGCTAACACGGCCCCCAGAGTAACCATCCAGTTGCAGAGAATCGCCTTCACCATTGCTGCCAACCATCCACGCGCGCCCAGCGCCATATAGGCAAGCGTCTTCTTCTGGGCAGCCTGACGCACCAGTTCTCCAAGTGCGCCACCGTCCGATGCGCCGCAGTTCGTGATGGCGAGATAAAAGAGCGCGGCGTAGAGCAAGCTGCCGATGAGGTTTCCGAGATAGACCCAGCCCCAGTTACGGAGCACCGCGCTGGGCGATATGTCCCCCGTCATCGCAGCGAGCGGTAACAGAGCGAAGTTCCCAGTCGCTAGTTCCAAGCCGAGCAGAACAAGGATGACGAACCCCGTTGGGAACAGAATTGCGCCGACGATTGGCGGCACACCCTGGGAAACCACGATCTGGGCGAGCGACGTGGCGTAGGCCAACAAAGCCCCCGCCAGCACGCTTCGAAGTAAAAGCTCACCGACCGAAAGATCCGCCTTTTTCTGAGCCACGGTTACCGCGCTCGCGACGGCCTCGCTGAGATTTACGTAGTCCACCGGCATATCCTCGTTTCCAGGTATGAAAAGTGGCTAGGTGTTTTCGGGGCGCGCCGTCGCACTCGGGCTTTCGGGAAGCGACGTTCCGGTGTCGGGAGCGGATGGTGGCAAGGGCCATTCCACGGACTGCCCTGACTCGACCAGCGGATCCAACCTTCGAATCACGGTCGCTACGACATCCGGCAAAATCTCATCACAGGGCACCATCTCAAGGACCTCCTTCCCGGCCGCGGCGTACGGGCCGGTCCGGCCGCCCACATAGATGGCTACCGCGTCGACCATTTTTCCGTCGATCTTCGTCTTCAATCCGCGGAACCCGATGTCCGCCGCCTGATGATTGCCACAGCCCGCAGGGCAGCCTGACCAATGGATCTTCATTGGCGAGCGGATGGTCACCAACCGTTGTTCGAGCTGCGCCGAAAGCTCAGCCGCACGGCGCTTGGTGTCGATCTGCGCAAGATTGCAGAAATCGGTTCCAGTGCAGACCACAAGTCCACGCCGGAATGCCGACGGAAAGGGAGAGAAAGTCTGCAGCAGATCTTCCTGCATGAGCGAATCCACCTTCGCAGCGTGCACGTTGGGAAGGATCGCGTTCTGGCCGGTAGTAAGCCGAATCTCACCGTTCCCGAACTTGTCAGCGAGCCTTGCCAGTTCGTTGGCTTCATCAGGCGTCAGACGGCCCACGGGAATCTTGAGGCCTACCGAGCGGAAACCCGGTTGGTTTTGCGGGGCTTCTCCCAGGTGGTCCGTCGTATGACTGGCGCGCACGTCGCGGCCCGCGGTCTGCAGTTCACGCCCGAGACGCCGCTCCAATTCTTTGCGCAGGCCAGGCAATCCCCATTCTTCGATCAGAAACGCGAGACGGCATTTGGATCGCGCATCGCGCGACCCGTGGTCGCGGTAGATGCGTACTAATTCGGCTACAACCTGAGCTGCATCCCGTTCCCGAACAAAAACGTTGAGGGGCGATGCAATCGTGAATCCGCCAGAGCCCATCTTGCCGCCGACCAGAATGTTGAACCCCGCGCGGTCATGCTTGAGCGCTGGAACCAGGGCGACATCCTGGGATTCGTTGGGGGTGCAATTCTCCAGGCAGCCAGTGATGGTGATATTGAACTTGCGCGGCAGGTTGGTGAATTCCGGGTTGCCTTTGTCGCCCACCAGCAGGCGGTCGAGTTCGAACAGAACAGGTGAGGCGTCGAAGAGTTCGTTCAGCGCGAGGCCGGCCAGCGGACAGCCGTTGATGTTGCGCACGTTGTCCATACCGGTTTGGAGCGAATGAAGATCCACGCCGCGTAATCGCTCCCAGATGACAGGCACGCTGTCGAGCATGAAGCCGCGCACCTGGATTTGCTGCCGAGTGGTAATGTCGAGAACGCAGCTGCCGAGCCGCTGCGAGATATCCGCAAGCGCACGCAGCTGACGGCTATGGGTGAATCCGTTCGGCATGCGGACCCGCATCATGAATTTCCCCGGTGTCGGTTTCCGGAAAAACACACCCACCCACTTCAACAAGTCCTTCTCGGCCGTGGTGAGGGACTCGTGGCCCCGGTCAATCAGGCCAGGCAGGGCCTCACGAACGCGCAAGCCATCCCCTCCGATGGCCGCCTTGCAGGCTTCGATTGTGTTGCTCCCTGGACGCACTCTGCCACCTCCGAATGTTTCGCGACGACTCGAAGCAGTTCGCCGGACGAAAAAACCAGACCGCTTTCGATGTAGCAAGAACCGCTGGTGATTACTGATAGCGAATGACGAGGCAGAACAGAAATCGAAACAATTGATGGTTTCGATCAGCGCAGGCGGGGGCGCGCCAAAGCCGCGAAAAGACGCGGGGAAAATAGATGGCGCAATTTCTTCGATGAGAGCTATCGAATCTTTCGTGGTACAGGAAAGGCGGTCGGGCCCTACGGCTCTATCTTCCCTTCGAGCGATTATCGAACCGATATCCGAAGGTGAACAGCCACTGGTCGTAGTTCTGCCCGACGCCGCGGTTCCAGGTATAGCCGGTCTGAATAAAGTAGTGCGGACCGAGCGCCGCCTCGAAGTTTCCGGTTACGAAGTGCGAGATGTCTTTCGCTGTGGAAGACAGGAAAGCCTGCCGGCCACCGAGAACTTCCCAGCGCAAATTGTCACTCAAATTGCGCGACAGCGAGACTGACTCGTAGGAACCATTGCCAAACGCGCTGTCGAATTTCGAGTAGTGAACGTCGGTCCGCATTCCGATCCAGGGGACGCGGCCGACGGTCACGCCGTAGAGCTGGTTCCAAGACGGCTTGGCGTCACTCGAGAGCTTGGAGTCGCTCGAGCGGTTGCTGCGGCCGAACTGCGTGTAGGCCCAGATGTCTTTGACCACCTGCACTCGCACGCCGCCGCTGAAGCCCTGGAACAGGTACTTGTCGAGCAGGCCTGTGCCCACCAGCTGCGCGTTGTAGGTTGGGACATCACGGAAGTATGTGTGGTTCAGGTCGAACTCGATTCGCGAAGCGGGCTGCACCCGAATGTTCAGGAAGCTTCGGCCAATGCCAGCGCCCGGCGCCGCCACCTCCGGATTTCCGCTCGGACTATCTGCCTGGAGCGAGTGATAGATCGAAAGATAGCGCTTGTAGAAGAGCCCATTCTCGAAGAACACGAAGGGACGGTCGATCTTCCACTTGAGCAGCGCAATCCCCATACCCGACGTGCTGGTGTAGTGAAAATTGTCGAAGCTCCCGCCTTCGAAGTTCACGAACGCCCCGCCAATCAGGCGGTTTGGATCGTAACTCCAGGAGGTCGGATCGGGTGTCGACCCGGCAAAGATTCCAGCGGTCACGCCCTGTTTCAATCGCCGGCCGAAATAGCCACCATCGATGCTGTCCAGGCTGGTCGCCCAAGGGACGTAGAGCCGCCCGAATCCGGCCACCCATCTGGAATTCGGGTTGTCGTAGGTCAGGCCGATCGTGTAGGTGCGATTGATTAGGTCCTGTAGAGTGGCCATCCCGGCGTGCGACGAGTTGTTGATACGACCGCGCCAGAAGCCTGTCAGATTCCAGTACGTGCCATTAATGCGGGTAATGTCCGTGCGAATCATCAGGCCGGCATTGGAACTCAGGCCTCCGCCTGCGTCATGGCTTGCGACTCCCGAATAGTCAAATCCAATACGACCCCGCGCACGGTTGATCTCCGGCAGAGGCGGCCGGGGGATCACCAAGCGCGCTTCGTCATCGAGTGTGTCGCCCTCGCTAAACGAAATCACGACCGGGTATTTTCTGGTTGCGCTCAGCGAGCGCTGTGCGATCAAAGCCTGCGTATCTTCGGAGGAGAGGTACGCCCAATCGCCGATCTCCACTGGCCGAGTCGGATCGTGAACCTCGCCCACCGCCGATGAAAGTGCAACCGAGGCAACTTGCAGTTCCGCGACCGCTTGCGCGTCCTCGCTTTTTGCCGCCGTCACCCTTTGCGAAGGATCCATAGCTTTGACTTCGAGCTTCATGCCTTCCGAGAGGCCATCGTTGCTGCCACCTTCCAGGTAAGCAACACCCTCCGCGACGTACTTCACACGGAAGGCGATCTTCACATCGAGGTTGGCCTGAACAGCCGCGGCGGTTGGCGCGTCGGCATCGATGACGGGCTGAGTCTGTCCAGGTTCTCCGGTGGCTGCCGCTGGCGAAGCAGGTGCTGCGGCTTGAGACACCTCGTGTGTGGCCGTTGCGCTCGGCGTTTCTGCCTTGACGGTCGCAGAAGCGTTCTGAGGATTAGTGCTGCTCCCAGCTCCCTCGGCACGGTCCGTCTCCGCAGGAAAAGGAATCGGGGGGAGGGCTGGGGGAGAACTGGTGTCCGACGATGAACTCCAGCCAGGTGTCAGCGGATCTGGCTGGGAGTCGCGGCGCCATCTGCCCAATAGGGGACCTGTAGCGGCCGGGGCAGGAGGTTGACGGTTGCCAGCTGCTGCGTCGGAAAATACGCTCAAGACAATCTTGTTCCCATCTGTGGAGAGATCGTATGCGCGCGTGCCCCTCAGCTCGACGACGATGCGAGTCACCGGCTCTGAGGTGGGTTTGCCTTCCACTACCTGAACAGTTCTGACTCCGTTCTGGTTCCAGTGCAGGATGCGGGCCGACTCTCCGGGCACGGCTCCGGTGAGGTCCAGGAGCAGCCGATCCGGCCGGGTAGCGGTAGAAACCTGCGGATTCACCAGCGGAGCACTGAGGGTGACTTCGACCCGAACCGCTCCCTGATCGTTGGTGATATTCAGTTTCTGAATGCGGACGATTTCGCGTGATGATTGGGCAAAGGTGGTCGCGACTAGCGCCAGAACCACCCCGAGATTTACACGAGTCCTCAAACCCTACTCCAGATCCTGAGAGAAAGTGTCCCCGAAAAACCGGCTCGGCCTGCGGGCTCGCCGCCGCCTACTCAGTTCCTGTGGCACTGATAGCAATTCACGCTGTTGTACACGTAGCCGCTCACACCCTGGTGCTGAGAATCGGTGTTCCCTTTGGTGTGGCAGTTGGTGCACTGGAAGACGCTATAGTCGCTGGGATTGGTGTGGCATGTAGCGCACACGCCGTTCGCGCCCCCGTGATTCTTATCGAACCAGGTGTGATTGAAGATCGCACCCGCCCAGCTGGTGGTTGAATGGCAAACCGCGCAGGTGGTCGGGAATCCCGCCGCGATGTGATTCGGGTTGTTGGTTCCCGTGTACTGGGCCTGATGGCAGCTATAGCAGTCGGTGGGAACCGAAGTGTAGTTGTTCTTGAGATGACAATTCGCGCACGGCACCGAGGTATGCGCCCCCGTCAGCGGGAAGACGGTGTTGTTGTGATTGAACGTCGCCGGGCTCCAGGCGGAGGTGCTATGGCACACGTCGCATTGCTGCGGGAAGTTTACCGACGCGTGGTTCGGATTGTTCGTTGCCGTATAGTCAGCCAGGTGGCACGATACGCAGGCGGTGTTGGTGAGGTTGTAATTTGAAGTTCCGTGACACTGGCTGCACTGCAGGTTGGAATGCGCCCCGGTCAGCGGCCATCCCGTGCTTGCGTGATTAAAGGTGGCCGTAGTCCAGTTGCTGGTGCCGTGGCAGAGCTCGCACTGCTGCGGGATGCCGACCTTCACGTGGTTCGGATTGTTCGTATTGTTGTAGTCCTTCAGATGGCATGACACGCAGGCCGTGGTCGTCAGGCTGAAGTTGCCGGCTTTGTGACACTGATCGCACCGCAGGTTCGCATGTCCCCCAGTCAGCGGGAACCCGACCGAATCATGATTGAATGTCGCGGGCGACCAACTGGCTGTCGTGTGGCAAGTTTGACAAGTCTGCGGCAGCGCGAGAGCAACGTGGTTCGGATTGCTCGCTTTCTGAAAGTCCGACAAATGGCAACCCACGCAAGCTGCGGGGGTCCCTTGGTACTTGCCTCCAAGGTGACAGGCGGTGCAGGCCAGCGTAGCGTGCATTCCGGTCAGCGGAAAATTCGCTGGCGGCGCAGCATGATCAAATTTGGCACCCGTCCAGGTGTTGATCGTGTGGCACAGCTCGCATTGCGTCCCGAAACCGGCTGTGATGTGGTTCGGTGCCGTGGTTTGCTGGAAGGTGTTTTGATGGCAGGAGTAGCACTGCGTCGACAAGCCCTGAAACTGTCCTACGGCCGCGCTCTTGTGGCAGTCTGCGCAGTCCAGGCCGGCGTGCCCACCGACCAGCGGGAAACGGTTTTCGTGCTCCCGCACACGTTGGAGGACGATGTTCCACCCCTTGACCGTGTGGCACTGCTCACAATTGGCTCCCATCTGGCGGCGATGGATGTCGGCGTGGCAATCCGCGCAGTTGGTTCCGGTGTTGGAAAACACGGGCTTGGCGTGGCACTGAGTGCAAGCCACGCCCTGGTGCAGGCCCCGAAGCGTATATTTTGTCTGGTTGTGATCGAATTCCGGGACGGCTCGAATCGGCTTCCAGCCAATCGACGTGTGGCAGTTCTGGCAAGGAATGTTTAGATCGCCATGAGGGCTGCGAGTAACCGTGCTCGTCTTCTGCGCCACCATCCCCGGCGCGAACGGGAGCAGCGCCAGGCACGCGAATGCCGCCAACGCCCACCGGTTTCGCCTGGAGACCAATTCAGCCACGCCCTTCGCCTACCTTGTCTTAAGTACTGAAGCACTTCAGTAACCACGAAGATCGGGGATTTTAAGCCGGTTGAACTCACAAAAACACCTCCGAAGGGATGTGAAAACGGCTTGCGCCTGTGTCATCGCGACCCAATTCTGACGCAACAACGGCCACAAGGTTGAGGGACACTACAGGTGGTGAGGCAGCGACATCTCTGAACTGGGGCGCGCCGAAGGGGAGATTCGAGGCACCCCAGGATCAGCTATTCCGGTTCGTGATCATGCTCGGGAGAGCCGGGGTTGGTGGGTGGATTCGAGGGTTGCCGGGTTCCGGGGCGCGTTTCCTGCTCGTCCTCCCCGCGGCCTCCGGGGGCTCCGCCCGGGTTCCAGCGGTTATCCATTTCCCGGTTCTCAATTCCCTTGGGCTCCTCCGGATCGCGGTCCGGATCGACCCCCGTAGAATACCCGGGGCGTACCATCACTGGGGCACCATGGAAGAAGCCAGCCACTTCAACTACGCCCTCGTAGACTTCCACGTAGGTGTGCTCTTTCTTGTCGACGTCCACAGTGAACTGCGTGCCGCGAACGGTGATCACCGCCGTCGGCGTTCCCATGCGGAACGACGGGGCGTTCCCTAAGCGCTTCTGGACTTTGGCATTGATCCTGCCCAGGAAAAGTTCCAGCCAATATCCTTTGCCCTGGTCGGGCACCTTCAGCACGACCTCGCTGTTCGCCTTTACCAATACCTGCGAGCCGTCGGGGAGGTCCAGCAGGACACTCCCCTTGGCCGTGGTGATTCGCGTCTCGGGAGCCAGCACGGTGCCTCGTTGAGCCTGAACGTCGGCGCCCTGAGGATCCAGAATCTTCGCGTCTCCCTTGATTTCCGCGACGGCGGCCGAACCCAGCGGCAGTGCTGCCAGCGTTGGATTCTGCGCGAAAGCCGCCGCAGCAAGCAGCAAAATGGACAGACACGCAATTAAATTTCGCACCGGGGTCATTGGACCTCCTTCGCGACCATAGCGGGCTCGGTCTTTGCCGGCAGGCGGATTTCGAAAAGCATCCCGGATTTCTGTCTTTCGGCGCGGACCGTACCCCCGTGCTTTTCCGCGATGCGCTTCACAAATGCCAGCCCCAGTCCCCAGCCCAGCTTGCCCCTCTCAGCGTTGGATGCTCGATAAAAGGGGTCAAATAGCCGTTCTATCTCGTCTTCGGGAATCGGCCTACCCTCGTTTTGCACGCCGATAATAACTTCATTGTCATCGCGAATACAACGGACCCGCACATCTCCCCCGACCTGGCCGTACTTGATCGCGTTGCTAACCAGGTTCAGGACCGCTCCACTGATCAGGGGGGCATCCCCCATTATCGCCCCGGCCTCGCCGTCTTCATAGATGAGCTGCATCCCCGCCGCTGTTGCAAGCGGCCGCAGGATGTCAAACACCTGCTGCACAACTCCGGCCAGTTCCACTCTTCCCCGCTCTAGCGCTTTGGCTCCAGCATCCAGGCGGAGAACGTCGAGGTAGCTGCTGATCAGCGCCAGAAGTCTCTTGGATTCCCGGAAAATCGTCTCCGGCGCCGCTGCCGTGATGGGCGACTCCGGATAGGTCATCATCAGTTCCGCAAACCCTTGAATCGACGCCAGGGGCGTACGCAGCTCGTGGGTAATGAACCCCAGCGCCTCCGCCCGGGCCCGGTCCCGCTCCACCCTGGTCCGCAGGTTTGACAGCCTGAGCACCGCCCCGCCCTGTGGGGAGAGGCGTGTCGGGGGCAGGGGGCTGATCCTGGCCGCATAGAGTTCGCCCTCGACCGAGACCTCGCCTTCCTCGATTGGCCCGCTTAAGACGAGCGGAGCGTCAGTGCTCGCGATCCAGCGCGAACGTACTTCATTCAAGGTCAGGCGGGATTCGGAGCTCAGGGCGAAGGCTTCCGCGAAGGCGCGGTTTCGCAGCAACAGTTCGCCTCGATCGTCGAAGATCGCCACCAGATCCTGTGTCGATTCGAGCAGCGTCTTGTGCAGCTCATACAAGGATCCCAGCTCGGTTTGCAGTTGCTGGAGCAATTCCAGCCGCCAGGAAAGATCCTCCTGATCACCGCCACCCGGCTGCTTGCCCTGCCACGCCAGCCAGGCCCGCAAGCCCACCAGTTGTTGATTGATGCTGTGCTCCACCTGCACAAAATCGACCGTGTAGACCAACAAGGGGGCCAGGATCACCGCCAGGAGCATCGAACCGGCGGGCAACATCCTCCCGGCCATGACGAAGGCCAATACCGAAACTGCCGTCAGTGCTGCGGCGGTTACCGCGAATACGCCAACCGCGACCAGCCCCCGCCACGCGCGAAACACTCCCACGGATACGGCACATGTAACCAACACGGCGATGGCACCTGCCCATACGGGCACGTCCTGCAACTTACGTCCGCTGAGGATTCCATCGAGAATCTGCGCGTGCACCTCGACCCCAGGAGTGGGAAACTCAGGATGCAGCGGCGTGTTCAGCCGGTCTCCAATTTCGGCAGTGCCAAAGCCGACCAGAACCGGCCTGCCCCCGAAATACGAGGGGTCGGCTCCCTGAAGTACCGCGCTCGCTGAAACCGTGTCGAATCCGCCTCGCCGGAATGGAATTCTCACCAACACCGGCTTCGCGACCAGAATCGACTGGGATCCGTCGTGATCGGGGATACCGTAAAAAGATAGGAACTTCGACGCCTGCGAAGCGTCGATGCGCCGCGCCATCTCCACCGCAAACGCCCAGCGCGATCCATCCATGGTCAATTCGCGCGGCGGATATCTCCGGCACACACTGTCGGCATCGAGTGGGGCTTGTGCGTGCCCCACAGCACCGGCCACCTGCTCAAACTGCGGCAAGGGCTCCATCCACCGCGGCCCTTCCGGGTAGGACGCGATTTTGTCGACAATCACCGCGTGGGACGCTTGCAGAGCATCCTGCAAGATCTTGTCCGCTTCCAAGGACTGCGGCTCGGCCAGGAGGATATCCAACCCGATAGCGCCCGCACCCGCGTGCCGCAGATTGTTCGTCAGCTTCGCCAGCAAGGTCCGCGACCATGGCCAGCGGCCATAGTGTTGGAGGCTTTCATCGTCGATGATGACCAGCACGACCTTGGATTTTGTTTCTGGCGCCGGTGAAAATCGAAAGAAACTATCCGTGAACCGCGCCTGCCAATCGCGGAGTAGAGGAATGGTGGCCAACAGCGAGACCACGACGAACAGCACCCCCGCCAGTCCGCATAGCTGGCCCCAGCCGCGCCGCACTATCGCGCTGTTTTGCATAAGGCTTACTTCTTGTCTGCCGCTTGCAGATCAATCCCCAGCCGCAAGGCTTTGCGGTATAACGTCTTCCTCTCGATGCCCAGACGGCGCGCGGCTTCTGAGCGATTCCCGCCGGTTTGCTGAAGAATCTGCAAAATATGTTGGCGTTCCATCTCCATCAGGCGATCGGGAGCCACCGCCGATGGCACCGGGACCTCGTCCTCCTGAGGACTGCGCTGCGTCTCCGATTCCACATCTGCTAGCGTGATCTCGCCAGTAGGCGCGAAGATCGCCAGCCGGTTCACCGTGTTTTCGAGTTCACGCACGTTGCCGGGCCAGCGCAGCTGTTGCATGCGCTGCACGGCAGCGGGGTCGATGGTCACCGACAATCCGTTTTTCTCGTTGAACCTCCGCAGGAAGTGCCGCACCAAGAGGGGAATGTCATCCCGCCGCTCTTCGAGCGCCGGCAGGTCGATCCGCACCACCGCCAGCCGGTAGTAGAGGTCTTCGCGGAATTGGTCCTGCTTCAGCAGCTGCGCCGTGTCGCGGTTCGACGCCGCCAGGATGCGCACATTCACCGGGATATACTTGTTCGACCCCACCCGCCGAATTTGTTGCTCCTGGATCACGCGCAGCAGCTTCACCTGAAACGACAAGGTCGTCTCGGTGATCTCATCCAGGAAAAGCGTGCCGCCGTCTGTGGCCTCGACAAGGCCCCGGTGCGCATTGGCTGCTCCGGTGAAGGCTCCCTTCTCGTGACCGAACAGCTCACTCTCCAGCAGCGTCTCGGTGAAGGACCCGCAGTTCACCGGTGTGAACGGCTGATCTTTTCGCTTTGAGTGCTGATGGATAGCGCGCGCAACCAGTTCCTTTCCTGTCCCGCTGGCGCCCGTAATAAGGACGCTGACGTTGCTTGCGGCCACGCGTCCGATCGCTTTATAGACCTCTAGCATCTTTGGGCTGCGTCCCACAATCGCTGAATCACCGGGTTCAGGGATTTCGAATTCCGGGGGTTGCCGCCGTTGGGAACGGTAGCCGTCGGCTCGCGCAGCGATGGCCCGAATCTGATCAACAGTGAGTGGTTTGCTGACGTAGTCGACCGCGCCTTCTGAGATGGCCCGCGCCGCGGTTTCCACGCTCACATTCGCCGTCATCACCACGGGATAGAGGTTTGGCTTGCTCGCCCGCAGGCGCTGCAGCAAATCGATGCCGTTGGTCGCGCCCAGGTACACGTCAACCATGACCAGGTCGACCTCGTTCTCTGCCAGGAATCTCTCGCCGTCCTCGGCCCGAAGAAAGGTATGGCACAAGTGTCCCTCACCCTCGAAAACGGCACGAAGGAAGGTACAGGCATTCGCCTCATCATCGACAACTACGACCCGGAGCGATTCCATAGGCCGAGTTACTAGCTTACTGCAATTGGCAGCACGGAACAGAGCAATTCCCATGCCAACTCGGTGCGGGTTGACCGCGTTCGGAAAAACCTAAACTCTTGAGTCTGGGAGGTTTCTGAGTCGGGACGGACGTCCCCGGCAGGCAGATATAGAAAGCTCAAACACGGGGAAGGGGGAGGAGGTCAGGC
>Ga0306924_10001365_pt1 | contig 22159 bp, 19 predicted proteins | sample sta12Can44000111_FD_203756 | JGI IMG/M metagenome (GOLD analysis project Ga0306924, IMG submission 203756) | Lab enrichment of tropical soil microbial communities from Luquillo Experimental Forest, Puerto Rico - statanox.12C.anox.44.000.111 (v2)... | ecosystem: Environmental > Terrestrial >...
ATGCGTGTGGATGGTGGCCGCGAGGTCCTCGACCGTCATCGCGGTCTCGACGGCGAGTGCGCCCTCGGCGATGAGCTCGCCGGCGCCGGGGCCCACGATCCCGACGCCGAGCACACGCCCGGTCTCCGGATCGGCGATGATCTTCGTCAGGCCGTCACTGCGGCCCAGGGTGAGGGCGCGGCCCGAGGCGGCCCATTCCTTCCTGGCGACCTTCACGGCGCGTCCGTCTCGCGCCGCGTCGGACTCGGTGAGCCCGCACCAGGCGACCTCGGGGTCGGTGAACACGACCGCCGGCACGACGACGTTGTCGAACGCCGCCGGGCGCTTGGCGATCACTTCCGCGGCGACCTTGCCCTGCCGCATCGCGCGATGGGCCAGCATCGGCTCGCCGGTGACGTCGCCGACGGCGTAGATCGCCGGGTCGGCCGTGCGGCAGCGGTCGTCGACTCCGACGAACCCGCGCGCGTCGACGCTCGCCCGCGTGCGCTCGAGCCCGAGCCCGGCGCTGGCTGGTCTGCGGCCCACTGCGACCAGCACCCGATCGAAGGTCTGGGCCTCGCCGGCGCCGAAGCGCGCCTCGACGGCCGAGCCCTTCTCGACCAGCGACGTCACCTTCGTGCCGAGATGGATCTTCGCGAAGAGCTTCTCGCACCGGCGGGCCAGAGGCTGGACGAGCGCACGGTCGACGCCCGGCAGGAGGCCGTCGGTCATCTCGACGACCGTCACCTGGCTCCCGAGCGCCGCGTAGACCTGCCCGAGCTCGAGGCCGATGTAGCCGCCGCCGATGACGAGGAGCCGCTCGGGCACGTCGGCGAGCTCGAGCGCCGCTGCCGAGTCGATGACGCGATCGCCGGCTGCGGTGAGGCCGGGCAGGCGCACCGGCGCCGAGCCCGTCGCGACGATCGCGTGCTTGAAGCGCACCTTCTGCGGCTCGTCACCCTCCACGTAGAGCTCGCGCGAGGTCTCGAACACGGCCCGGCCGCCGATGACGTCGACGCCCTTGGCCTTCGCGACGGACGCGAGCCCGCGCGCGAGCCGGCCGACCACGCGCTCGCTCTTCCACTTGCGCAAGGGATCGAGCGACACGCGCGGCTCGCCGAAATCGACGCCGAGCTCGCGGGCCCGCTCGGCGTCCTCGATCAGCGCCGCGACGTGGAGCAGCGCCTTCGACGGAATGCAGCCCTCGAAGAGGCAGGCGCCGCCGAGGCGCTTGCCCGCGTCGATCACGACGGTCTCGAGCCCGAGCTCGGCGCAGCGAAACGCCGCCGAGTAGCCGCCGGGCCCGCCGCCCACGACGGCCACGTCCACCTCGACGACGAGGTCACCCATCACCACGGCGGGATCCTTCCCTAGGCGACCTGGCCGCGCACCGCCCACGCCCGGGCGATCAGGTGGATGCTGCCGTCGGGCTTGGTGGCCATCGTCATCGTCGCGCGGATCCGCTCACGGAGCGCGACGCGGCGCTCCTCGTCGAGCGACATGCAGTAGCCGGGAGCCGGGGCCTGGCCGCCGAGGAACGGCGTCCAGTAGTCGTAGAAGTTCTTGAAGACCGTCGGCACGTCGATCGCCATCACGCGCACCGACGCGAGGCCGGCCGACTCGAAGAGCTCGACCAGCGGTCCCGGCCGCGCGATCGGGAATCGACGGCCCTCGTCGAGCTCGAGCGCCGGCGGATCGAGCGCGATCGCGGCGTCCCAGAAGCGGCGCATCAGCTGCATCTCGCCGGCGTAGTCCCAGACGTACGCGGCGACGGTGCCGCCGGGCGACAGCGCGCGCTTCATCTCCGCCAGGGCGCGCGCCTGGTCCGGCACGAAGTTGAGCATCAGCCCGGAGACGACGACGTCGTGCTCGCCGTCCTTGACGGGCAGGCTCTGCGCGTCGCCCGGCCGGAAGCTCACGCGCGGATCCGTCACGCGCGCCCGCGCATACTCGAGATAGTTCTCGGACCGGTCGACGCCGACGACGGCGTCCGGCGAGCAGCGCGCCACGATGGCCTCGCTCAAGGCCCCGGTGCCACAGCCGACGTCGAGCCAGCGCAGACTCTCGGGCGCGTCGAGCCAGCGCAGGAACTCCGGCGCGACCAGACGGCTCCAGCGGCCCACATAGGGCTCATAGGCGTTACCGCTCGACCAGGTGTCACGATGGTCGGGCATCAGAATCTCCTCCTTCTACCGTTGCGTACCACAGTTGCGTACGACCGCTGCGTACCAATAAATAGACCGTCAGATCCAGCTACCAGTCCAGCAGAAGCTGCTCGGGACGCTCGAGCCGCCGCACGATCGCGGCGGCGAAGCGCGCGCCGTCCGCGCCGTCGGCGACGCGATGGTCGAACGTGAGCGAGATCGGCAACAGCATGCGCGGCACGATCTTGCCCTCGTGCACGACCGGCTCTTCGCGGCCGCGGGCGACGCCGAGGATGGCGACCTCCGGATAGTTGATGATCGGGATCGCGCCCGTGCCGCCGAGCGCGCCGATGTTCGTGATCGTGAACGTGCCGCTGCGCAGGTCCTCGAGCGTCGCCCGGCCCTCGCGGACCCGCTGCGCGAGCGCCGCCAGCTCGCGCTGAACCTCGACCAGCGGCTTCCGGTCGACATCGCGAATGACGGGCACGATCAGGCCGCGCACGGTCGCCACCGCGACGCCCAGGTGGTGATAGCGCTTGACGATCAGCTCGCCCGCGGCCGGATCGAGACTCGCGTTGAACTGCGGATGCTCCTGGAGCGCGAGTGCGGCGGCCTTGAGCAGAAAGCTCGTCAGCGTGAGCGTGAGACCGCGCTCGCGCGCGGGCTCGACGTTGCGCCGGATGATCGCGTCGAGCTCGGTGATGTCCGCGCGGTCGAAGTGCGTCACGTGGGGGATGAGCGTCGCCGAGAGCGTCATGCGCTCGGCGATCGTGCGGCGCAGGTGCGACAGCGGCTGCCGCTCGACCGGACCCCACTGCTCGAACCGCGGCAGCGCCGGCGGCTCCACTCCGACCGCCGCCAGCGGCTTCGCCGCCCCGCGCTCCGGAGCCTGCCCGACGGCCGGCGCCGCGGGCTGCGCGGTGCGTCCGGCCGCGGTCGTCGCTACGCGGCCGGCCCCGCCGATTGCTCCCTTCACATCGTCGTCGGTCACGCGTCCGCCCGGCCCCGTACCCCGAACCGCGCGCAGATCCACCCCCAGCCCCCGCGCCAGCCGTCGCGTCGAAGGCGTCGCCGGCACCGGCCCCGTCGCGACCGGCGCCAAGCCAGTCCCCGAAGCCGAAGCCGCCGAGGCCGAAGCTGCCGCGTCGCCGGCCCGAGACTGCGCCGTCGTTGACGCCGGCGCGCCGCCTCGCGCGGCCGGCGCAACCGCCGAAGCCGGCACGTCCCGTCGCGTCTCGGCGGCCGCGACGGGGAGTCGCCGAGGGGAGGGGGGGGGGGGGGGGGGGGGGGGGGGCGCCGGTGGGGGTGCGCAACGGGGGGGGGGGGGGGCCTCCCGCCACCCCGCCCCCTCCCCCAGGCGCCACCCCGCCCGAGTCCTCGAACGTGACGAGTACGTCGCCGACCTTGACGCTTTGCCCAGGCCGAACGTGAATGCGCGCCACACGCCCAGCGAAAGGGGAAGGAATCTCGACGGTAGCCTTGTCGGTCTCGACCTCGAGCAAGGGCGCGTCCTCGGCGAGCACGTCGCCCTCGTTGACGAGCACCTTGACGATCTCAGCCTCGGTGAGCCCTTCGCCCAAATCGGGAAGCGCGAACGGTCGGGGCATCCGCCTACGTGCTCCTCACCGCGCTCAGAACGCGAGGGTCTCGCGGGCGGCGGCGACGACGCGCGGCACGTCGGGAACGTTCGCCTTCTCGCGCGCGAAGCCCACGAATGGCACGTCGTAAGCGGTCACACGACGGATGGGCGCCTCGAGCGAGAGAAACGCGCCGTCCATGATCGAGGCGGCGATCTCGGCGCCGGGCCCGAAGCTCTTCGGCGCCTCGTGGACGACGACGGCGCGGCCGGTCTTCTTGACCGAGGCCACGAGCGTCCCGCGATCGAGCGGCGAGACCGTGAGCAGGTCGATCACCTCGACGCCGACGCCGTCCTCGTCGTGCAAGACGTCGGCGGCCTCGAGCGCCACGCGGAGCATCGCGCCGTACGTGATCAGGCTGAGCGCGTCGCCCTCGCGCGCCACGTGCGCCCGTCCGATCGCCAGGACCTCGCTCTCGTCGGGCACCTCCTCCTTGGCGGCGTGATAGAGCGACTTGGCCTCGAAGAAGATGACCGGGTCGGGATCGCGGATGGCGGCGGCCAGGAGGGCGCGCGCGTTGCGCGGCCCGGACGGGATCACCATCTTCAGCCCGGGAATGTGCGCGTAGAACTGCTCCTCGGACTCGGAGTGGTGCTCGAGGGCCCGGACGCCGCCGCCGTACGGCATGCGGATCACGATCGGGATGTTGAAGCGTCCCTGCGAGCGCATCCGGTAGCGCGCGCAGTGGTTCTCGATCTGGTGGAAGCACTGGAACGCGAAGCCCGAGAACTGGATCTCGCAGACGGGCTTGAGGCCGTAGAGCGCCATTCCGACCGCGGTGCCGATGATGGCCGCCTCGGCGAGCGGGCTGTCGATGACGCGCTGGGAGCCGTACTTCCGCTGCAGATCGTCGGTCACGCGGAAGACGCCGCCGTCGACCCCGACGTCCTCACCCAGCACCAGCACGTCGGCGTCCCGCTCCATCTCCTCGAACAGCGCCTGATTGAGCGCCTTGACCATGTTCAGCTTGGCCATGACGTCAGCGCCGCGTCAGCCGCTGGCCCCGCATCGGCGTGGCCCCCGGCTGGCTGGAGGGAGTCGCGTCCTGAGGCGCCGGCGCGCCCGGATCGCTCGCGGCCATCGCGTCCCGCTGGGCGGCGAGGTCGGGCGGCAGCTCGGCGTACACGTGATCGAACATCACCAGCGGATCCGCGGGAGGCGTGGCCTCGAAGCGGCGAATGGCCTCGGCGATCTCCTCGTCCACCCGCTGGTCGAGCCCCTCCTCGAGGAGGTTGCGCTTTTCGAGATAGGCCTTGAAGCGGGTCAGCGGGTCCTTCTGCTCCCACATGGCGACTTCCGCGTCGCTCCGGTACTTCGTGGGATCGTCGGCCGTCGTGTGCACGCCCAGGCGATAGGTCACGCACTCGATCAGGGTCGGGCCGTCGCCGGCCCGCGCGCGATCGACCGCCTCGCGCGCGGCGGCGTAGACCGCGAGCACGTCGTTGCCGTCGACCTGGATGCCCGGCAGGCCGTACGCGAGCGCCTTCTGGGCGATCGTGCGCGAGTGCGTCTGCTTCTTGAGCGGCACCGAGATCGCCCACTGGTTGTTCTGGCACACGAAGACGACCGGCACGTGCCAGACCCCGGCGAAGTTCAGGGCCTCGTGGAAATCGCCCTCGGAGGTCGCGCCGTCTCCGAAGTACGCCATGACGGCCACGTCGTCGCCCCGGTACTGGGCGGCGTAGGCGAGCCCGACCGCGTGGGGCAGCTGGGTCGCGACCGGGATCGTGATCGGCAGATCGTGCTGGCTGGGCGCCGGCTGGCCGCCTTCGAGGCGGCCTGCGAAGAAGAGCAGGAGCTTCTCGATCGGCCAGCCCCGCCAGATCATCGCCGCCGTCTCGCGGAAGGATGGGACCATCCAGTCCGTCGGGCGCAGGGTGAAGATGCTGCCCATCTGGGCGGCTTCCTGGCCCTTGGTGGGCGCGAAGGTCCCGATGCGTCCCTGGCGCTGGAGCCGGACCATGCGCTCGTCCAGGCGGCGGCCGAGCAGCATCGAGCGATAGAGCGATTTCAGCTCGTGGTCAGCGAGCTTGGGCTCGAGCGCGGTGTCGAGGTTCCCGTCGCTGTCGAGGATCGACAGGTACTCGACCTGGAACCGAGGTTCGAGGGCGATTCTGGGCATTGGGGCCCAAACCCATTCTAACGCCCGGACCCCCGAACGCTACTTCTTCGCGGCGGCTCGCTTGGGAGGGGCGGGGGCGGCTTCCTCGGACCGCTTGGCCTTGGCCAGGGGCCGCTTCTCGCCCGAGGCCACCCGCTTGGCCAGGCTCTCCTTGAGGGCCTCCATCAGGTCGATCACCTGGGCCCGCGGCGCCTCGGGGGCGGCGACGGTGACCTCTTTGCCCTCGACCTTCTGGTTGACCATATCGAGGACCCGGTGGCGGTACTCGTCCTCGTACTGCTCGGGGTGGAACTCGTCGTTGGACAGGCCGTCGATGAGCTGGCCGGCCAGGTCGAGCTCGCCGGGCCTGATCTTGGCGGATTGCCCGCGGTCGATCTCGCTGAAGTCGCGGACCTCGTCGGCGAAGTACATCGTGTGGAGCATCAGGCCGCCCTGCGCCGGCCGGATCAGCACGAGGCTCTCCTTGCCGCGCATGACGAACTTCGCCAGGGCCACGCGCCCCTGCTTCTCCATCGCGTCGGCGAGGAGCCGATACGCCTTGTCGCCGCCCTTGTCCGGCCCGAGGAAGTAGGTACGCTCGAAGTAGATCGGATCGACCGACTTGAGCGGCACGAACTCGGTGATGTCGATCATCTTCGAGGCCTCGCCCTCGAGGCCCTTTAGCTCCTCGTCGGACACCCGCACGTATTGATCCTTCGAGAACTCGTAGCCGCGGACGAGCGACGCGCGGTCGACGACCTCGTTGCACACCGGGCAGAACGTCTGCTGCTTGATGCGCGAGCCGCACTTCGCGTGCAGCATGTTGAACGCGACGTTCGCCGACGAGGCGGCGGTGTACATCCGGATGGGGATCGAGACGAGTCCGAACGAGATCGTGCCCGAGCCGATCGAGTGCGGCGCCATGGTTTGCACGATAGCACGACGGTCCCTATGATGCGCGAAGGGTCAGACCTCTCCCATGGATAGCGTTCCCGTCGAGCGGCAAGATATCGGGGCTCCCGAGCCGCGCCGACGGCTCCCCGCCTGGATCGTCTGGCTCCTCACCGTGCTCGCGGCGGTCGTGCTCGCCTCGTTCATCGCGATGATGATCTGGCTGCAGTTCTCCGGCTCGCGCGTGGAGGGCATCGAGGAGCCGGAGCGCGCGCTGGCGCTGATCGTCGGCCGCACGATGGACATCGACGACGCGGTGAGCCGCGCGCCGGCGTGGGAGCGGTTCGTGTATCGCGTGCTGTCGACGGAGCCCGCGGAAGATCTCGACGAGGGACTCCGCTGGTACGAGGAGCTGGCGAGCTCGTCGATCAATCCGACGGTGGATCTGCACCTGGCGGTCCTCGAGGGCGAATCCGACCGGACCGACAGCGTCCGCCGGCGCGTCGACGAATGGACCCGCCGGCCGGACCCGCTCCCGGTCTTCGCGGTCCTCGTCGCCGCCGCCTATCTCAACGAGGATCTTGAAGGCGAGCTCGGGTCGAATCTCGACGAGACACTCGCCGAGGCGCTCGAGCCGGGCTGGTTCAGGGATCGGCTCGCGGTGCGGCTGGCGACGCGCGTCGGCGACCGCGACCTGCTGACGGCGGCGACGGCCGCCCAGGCGGCGCGCTCGAGCCGGCTCTTTGCCCGCATGCGCGCGACCGTGGCGGTCGAGCTGGTGCTGATCGTCATCGGGTTCGTGCTGCTCATGCGGGTCGTCGTGCGCCGACGTGTCGTCGATCGCATCGGCGCGGCGATCCTGCCGCCGTCCTGGCGGGGGCGTACCGGCGTCCTCGTGCTGGTCTGGGGCGGCGCGCTCGGCTCCGTCATCATTCTCGCGTCGACGTTCCTGCCCGACCGCGCGTACTCCCGCGTGCTGATCGGCGCCACGACGAACCTGTCGTTCGTGCCGCTCATCGTCCTCGCCTGGTGGTTCCTGATGCGGCCATCGGGGCGCGGTTTGATCGAGAGCTTCGGGCTGACGCCGACTTTGGCCGGCGCGCGCCGGCTCGTGCTCGTCATCCTCACCCTGCTGGCGCTCGGGCAGCTCGGCGAAGGCGTCATGGACATGGCCGGACGCTGGCTCGGACTCTCCGCGCACTGGACGGAATGGTTCGATCGCGATCTGGTGTGGGGATCGCGGGGACTCGTCGGCATGACGATCTTTGACACGGTCGTCCTCACACCGGTGTTCGAGGAGATCGTGTTCCGCGGGCTCCTGTTCGCGACCCTGCGCCGGCGATTCGGCCTGGGCACGGCCGCCATGCTCAGCGCCGCCATCTTCGCCGTCGCCCACGGCTACGGCGTGCTCGGCTTCGCCGCCGTGTTCTGGAGCGGGCTCCTGTGGGCGTGGTCGTACGAGCGCACGGGCAGTCTGCTGCCGTCCATGGCGGCGCACGCGGCCGACAACCTGATGGCCTCACTCTCGGTGATCCTGGTGCTCCGTGGCTAGCCGGGATCTGGACGAATACCGGCGCAAGCGCGATCCCGACGCGACGCCCGAGCCCTTCGGGGGACCCGGCGCGGCCGGCGGCAGCCGGTTCGTCGTCCACAAGCACTCGGCGCGCCGGCTCCACTACGATCTGCGGCTCGAGATCGACGGCGTACTCAAGAGCTGGGCCGTGCCCAAGGGCCCGTCGGTGCGGTCGCACGAAAAGCGCCTGGCCGTCCACGTCGAGGACCATCCGGTCGAGTACGCTGACTTCGAAGGCGTCATTCCCGAGGGCAGCTACGGCGCCGGTCCGTCGATCGTGTGGGACGCCGGGCGATTCCAGCTCCTGAAGCCGGAGCCCGCGAGCGAGCAGATCGCGCGCGGCAAGCTCGAGTTCGAGCTGTTCGGCTTCAAGCTGAAGGGGCGGTGGACGCTCGCCCGGATGAGCGGGAAGGACCGCGACTGGCTCCTGCTGAAGAAGACCGACGAATACGTCGGCGACGTGGAGCCGACCGAGCGCTATCCCGAATCCGTGCTCTCGGGCCTGACGATCGAGGAGCTGCGCGACGGCGTGGGGCGCATCGCGACCTTGCGCCGCCGCCTGACCGAGCTCAAGGCGCCGCGTGGCGAGATCGCGCCGAGCGGTGAGCTCCTGATGCTGGCGACGCTCGTCGACGAGGCGCCGTCGGATTCGTCGTGGCTGTTCGAGATCAAGTACGACGGCGTTCGCGTCCTCGCCTCGCGCGTCGGCGACGAGGTCGAGCTGCGCGGACGCAGCGGCCAGGTCGTCACCGCGCGCTATCCGGAGGTGACGGCGGCGCTGCACGCGCTGCCGCTCGAGCGCTTCGTCCTCGACGGCGAGATCGTCGCCCTCGACGAGCGCGGGCGCTCGAGCTTCCAGCGGCTCCAGGAGCGCATGGGCCTCACGCGCCCGGCGGACGTCGAGCGCGCGCGGGGTGAGGTGCCCGTCAGCGCCGTCTTCTTCGACGCGCTCGAGCTCGACGGCCGCGACCTGAGACGGCTGCCGCTCGAGGCGCGCAAGGAGTGCCTGAGGCTCCTGGTGCCCCCGCGCGGCGTCGTCTACTTCGGCGACCACGTGCTCGAGCACGGCGCGGACTTTCTCGCCGCCGCCTGCGAGCAGGGCCTCGAGGGCGTGGTCGCGAAGAAGCGCGACAGCGCGTATGCCGCCAAGCGCTCGCGCGACTGGCGGAAGATCAAGTGCCAGCTCCGGCAGGAGTTCGTGATCGGCGGCTACACGGTGCCGCAGGGCACGCGGGCGCATTTCGGCGCCCTGCATCTGGGCCTCTGCGACCGGGGCGAGCTGATCTACGTCTCCAAGGTCGGCACGGGGTTCGACGAGCGGACGCTCAAGACGATCAGCGCGAAGCTCCGGCCGCTCGAGCGATCGACCTCGCCGTTCGCGCGCGGCACGCCGGGCGGCCGCGGACATCACTGGGTCGAGCCGCGGCTCGTCGGCGAGGTTCGCTTTACTGAGTGGACGCGCGATGGCGGTATCCGTCATCCGGCTTTTCTCGGGCTGCGAGACGACAAGCGTCCTGAGGATTGCGTCCGCGAATCGCCCGGCGTGGCGCGTGGTGACGAGGCGGGGGTGGGGGAGACGGGGCGGGCTGCGTCACCCGTTCGCCCACGTTCCGCAGCTCTTCGAGCTGCGGGTGGGACGAAGGGGTCCCACTCCGCCCGCCCCGTCTCCCCCACCCCCGCCTCGTCACCACGCGGTGAGTCGGGCGATCGTGGCCCAACCGCCGGGCGAGGTCGTTCGAAATCTGAGGAGAGCCAAGAGACGGATCGCCCGCGCGCGAGCGTAGAGCGCTCCAAGGTGGTGCAGACGGGCGGCGCGCGGGCGGGCGGGAGGGGCGCCGGCACAGCGCGCGAGCGCGGGACCGGTGGCACGGATGAGAAGCGTGCTGGTGGGGCTGGTGCGCGGCGGGTCGGAGGGAGCGAGACGCGGGCGGGTGGGGCGGAGGACAGAAGGGTGGTGATTACGAATCCGGCGAAGGTGTTTTGGCCGGATGAGGGGTATACGAAGGCGGATCTGGTCGAGTACTACGAGGCGGTCTCGCCGTGGCTCCTGCCGTATCTTCGAGATCGGCCGCTGGTGTTGACGCGCTATCCCGACGGGATCACCGGCAAGTCGTTCTTCCAGAAGGACGCGCCCGAGTGGACGCCGTCGTGGATCCGGACCGAGCGGATCCACGCCCCCGACGTCGCTCGCGACATCGACTATTTCATCGTGGACGACCGCGAGAGCCTGCGCTACGTCGTCAACCTCGGCACGATCCCGCTGCACCTCTGGAGCTCGCGCCTGGCCTCGCTCGATCAGCCGGACTGGCTCGTGCTCGATCTCGATCCGAAGGGCGCGCCGTTCACCGATGTGGTCAAGGTCGCGCGTGCCCTCCACGCCATCCTGGACGAGCTCGACCTGCCCAGCTACGTGAAGACCTCCGGCGCGACGGGGCTGCACATCGTCCTGCCGCTCGGCGCCGGCTACGACTACGAGGTCACGCGGACCTTCGCGCGGCTCCTCGCGGTGATGGGCGTCGAGGCCGAGCCCGAGATCTCGACGATCGCGCGGCCGCTCCGGTCGCGCGGCGGCAAGGTCTACATCGACTTCGGCCAGAACGGGCGGGGCCAGACGGTCGTCGCACCGTTCTCGGCGCGGCCGCTGGCGGGCGCGCCAGTGTCGTGCCCGCTCCGCTGGGACGAGGTCACCGCGAAGCTCGATCCGGGGCGCTTCACGATCAAGACGGCGCCGGCGCGCTTCGAGAAGCTCGGCGACCCGCTGGCGCCGGTGCTCACCGGACGCATCGACGTCGCGGCCACCCTGCGCCGGCTCGAGCATCGCGCGCCGGCGAGCCGCTGAGCGCGACGGGATCTCGTCGGGGAGGCCGCGGCTCCTCGACGTCGCGCAGATGGCAGACGATCTCCTTCGACAACCAGTTGCGGCCATGGGGCGGCGGCCCCATGCGGCGTCGTCCAGGCCGCGGACCGCCGCCCCGAGATCCTTTATCGCGCGCGCGAGCGCCTCCGTCGTGCCCGACGCTAGACGAGACACGCCTTCAAGATCGTCAGCATCTGGTCGATCTCGTCGCGCGAGACCGTGAGCGCCGGCATGAAGCGGAGCGTGTCGGGGCGCGGGGCGTTGAGCAGGAGCCCATGGTCGAGCGCGGCGGCGGCGACCTTCTTGGCATCCTGCCCCTTCAGCTCGAGCGCCTGGAGCAGCCCGCGGCCGCGCACCTCCCCGTGACCGAGCTCGCCGGCGAGCGCGCGCAGGCGGGCCATCAGGTAGGCGCCGTTCGAGGCGACCGCTTCGAGGAATTCCGGCCGCGCGACGGTCTCGACCACGGCGCAGCCGACGGCGGCCATGAGCGGATTGCCGTTGAACGTGCCGCCCTGATCGCCGTACTCGAAGCAGCTGACGGGCCCCGAGGCGATCAGCGCCGCGAGCGGGACGCCCCCGCCGATGCCCTTGCCCACCGTGACGATGTCGGGGCTGATCCCCGCGTGCTGATAGCCGAAGAAGCGGCCGGTGCGCCCGATGCCGGTCTGGATCTCGTCCACGATCAGAAGGAGGCCGCGCTCCTTCGTCAGCGCCGCGAGCCTTCGAAGATAATCGTCGCCGGCCGGGAAGACGCCGGCTTCGCCCTGGATCGGCTCGAGCATCACCGCAGCCGTTCGCGAGGTGATCGCGGCGGCCACGGCGTCGAGATCGCCGAGCGGGACCTTGCGGAAGCCGTGGACCTTCGGCGGGAACATGTCGTCCCAGCCCGCCTTGCCCGAGGCGGCCATCGTCGCGAGCGTGCGGCCGTGGAAGCTGCCGTGCATGGTGACGATCTCGTAGGCGCCGTCGCGATGGCGCGCGCCCCACTTGCGCGCCAGCTTGATCGCGCCTTCGTTGGCCTCGGCGCCGCTGCTACAGGGAAAGACCTGATCGAGCCCGGACGCCTCGCAGAGGAGACCGGCCAGCCGCGCCATCGGCTCGTTGTAGTACGCCGGGCTGCAGTTGATCAGCCGCGAGCCCTGCGCCGTCAGCGCGTCGAGCACCACGCGCGGCGAGTGGCCGAGCGAGTTCACGGCCCAGCCCTGGACGAAGTCGAGATAGTGCTTGCCGTCGCGGTCCCGGAGCCACGAGCCCGACCCCTCGACCATCACGGGCGAGGGCCGCTCGGTGATCTTCATGATGTGATCGAGCTCTGCGTTCATGTCGATCCTCCTCTTTCGAGTGCACGATTGAATGGGTTCGAGGGGCGATCGTCGCGCCGCGCCGCCGCTCGGCGCGGGCGTGCGATCAGCGCGAGTCGAGACGTCGCTGCATGATCGCGACGTCGTGCCAGCGGCCGAGCTTGAACGCCGACTCGCGCTCGATGCCGATCGGCCGGAAGCCGTGGCGCGCGTGCAGCCGCAAGGACGCGGTGTTCCTCGCGGTGATCCGCGCCACGATCGTGTGGTGCTCGAGCGCCCGCGCGCGCCGGATCAGCTCGGTGAGGATCTGGCCGCCGAGGCCCGCGCCGCGGTGCTCGCGCGCGACGTAGACGGAGTCCTCGACCGTCCGCGCGAAGGCCGGCTTGGGCCGGTACGGCGAGAGCGACCCGTAGGCGACGACGACTTCGCCGTCCCGCTCGAGACCCTCCGGAGCCACCGTGGCCACGACGATCGGATAGCGCGCGGTGTGCCAGACGAACCACTCGCGCTGCGCGGCCGGGTCCCGGGGCTCGGTGTCGGTGGTCGAATCGCTCGAGAGGACCTCCTGGTTCCAGATCGCGGCGATCCCCGGGAGGTCCGCTTCGCGCGCGGCGCGAAGCTCGACGCGAGGTGCGGCGCTACGCGGAGACGGGCAGGGCTGGAGCGAGGCGAAGGAGCCTCCGGCGCCCCGCGTCGAGCCGGGCGCGGTCGAGACGATCCTTCGCGAGCACTTCGAGGGCGTAACAGTTCGTGTCCATGCGCCGCATCATGCCGCGACTCGCCCTATCAGTGAAATCAATTGTCTTGATCGTTACGATCAGGTATTTTTTGACCTCTCCGACGTGAACATCCAGCTCGCGCACCTGCAGACCCTCGCCACGGTGGCGCGTCACGGGAGCTTCTCCCGGGCGGCGCGCGAGCTCCGGCTCACCCAGCCGGCGGTCAGCATGCAGGTGCGCCAGCTCGAGCAGGAGCTCGGTCTGGCCCTGCTCGAGCGCGTCGGCAAGCGGACCTACACGACCAAGGCGGGCGAGCTCCTGCTGGCGCACGCCGGGCGCGCGATGCGCGAGCTCGAGCGCGGTCTCGAGCTCGTGCAGGAGCTCCGGGGCATCGTCGCCGGCCGGATCCGGCTCGGCACCAGCGCGTCGTTCAGCATCTATCTGCTGCCGTCGGCGCTGCGGCGGTTCCGGGCGCGCTACCCGCGGACCGAGCTCGTCGTCGTCACCGGCAACGCGCCGGAGATCACGCGCGCGGTCGTGGCCAACGAGCTCGACGTGGGGATCGTGAGCCTGCCGGTCCGCGAGCGCGAGCTGGTGGTGACGGCGCTCCACCGCGACGAGCTCGTGGCGATCGGCCCACCGGGCCACCGCTGGCCGCACCCGCGCGCGACGGCGGCCGACCTCGCGCGCGAGCCGCTGATCCTGTTCGAGCAGGGCGCGACCCTGCGACGCGTGATCGACGACTGGTTCCAGCGCGGTGGTGCGGCGCCGGCCCTGCCCATGGAGCTCGGCAACACGGAGGCGATCAAAAAGCTCGTCGAGTCGGGGCTGGGGCTCTCGGTGACGTCGTGGTTCGCGGCCAAGGCCGAGGTGCGGGCGAGGCGGCTCAGCGCCGTGAAGCTGACACCGCCGCTGTTCCGCCAGATCGGGATCGTACTCCGCCGCGACAAGCCGAAGACGCCCGTGCTCGACGCCTTCCTCGGAACTCTCGACGACCTGCGCCGCTCGCTCGCGTAGCGCGGCAAGCGCCACGGCCGCCGGCGTCGAGGCTACTGGATCAGCTGATCCGCGCGCTCCAGCGGTGATCGGCGCATCGTCAGCCCGAGCGCCTTCGCCGTCCTGAGGTTGATCGGTAGCTCGAACCTCGTCGGTCGCTCCACGGGCAGATCGCCGGGCTTCGCGCCCTTGAGGATCTTGTCGACATCGCCGGCGGCGTGGCGACAGATATCGGGCGTGTTCGGCCCATAGGACAGGAGGCCGCCCGCTTCCACGTACTCTCTGAGCCCATACATGGACGGCAGATGATTCCGTTGCGCGAAGCCGGTTATCTCAGCCCGCTTCGAGAACGCGACGGGATTTCCTGGGAGCACCATCATCGCCTGCGCGTGCTCACGCGTCACCGTCGACAGAGCCTCGTCCAGATCCGTCGCGCTGACCACTTCGACGGATTGGAGCTTCAGATGAAGCAAGCTTGGTGAGAAGACAGACGACGGCGGCGACCGACCGCGAACGTACGACCTGACGCGGAGGCCGACCAGCCGATCCCTCGCATGCTGGGGGCGCGCCGATCGTCTCACGGCCGTCGGCCATGGCCGAGAGAGTGTAGCCGTCGCGCGAACCTGTCAAGAGCGCCGCGACGCTTCGAGCCTCTCGTCCCTCGACGGGGTGCGAGGTCTCACTACGCGACGCCCGAGAGACGAGGAAGCAGCTCGCCGACCAGGCGCTCGAACTGCTCGGTCTGGCGCCACGACGTGATGCGCAAGGTGACGGACTTTGGCCCCTCCGCGGAGAGCTCGCGCAGGTGATCGACACACTGCTCGGGCGTGCCGGCCGCTGTCCACGCTTCGACCATTGGCGGCGAGAACACCGGCCCGTAGTACGCGTCCAGGAAGCGCTTGGTCTCCTCGAGGGCCGCCTGCCGATCGGGATTCAAGTTGACGTTGTGATAGGCCATCGTGGGAAACCCGGCCGGGTCGCGCCCCTGCTGCGCGAGCGCGGCGGCGATGCCGGTCCAGTTGCTTCTCGCGAGACCGGGGGCGAGGCGGGTCGTCATCCAGCCGTCGGCGAGCTGCGCGACCCGGCCAAGCGCGCGGTCGAGCGCCGGGCCGGCGAGGGGCGGCCGCGGGTTCGACGCGATCCAGATCGGGCACGGCCGCTGAACGGGACGGGGCTCGAGCGTGACGTCCTCGAACGAGCGGAAGCGGCCCTTGTAGGAGACGCGCTCCTCGGACCACAATCGGCGGCAGATCTCGATGTTCTCGACGAGCCGTGCGGCGCGCTCGCGGTCGGCGACATGGAATGCTGCGCCCTCGCGCGCACTGGCGCCGCCGGCGACGAGCCCGGTGCACGCGGCGAGCAACATGCGGCCGTTCGAGATGAGGTCGAGCGTCGCCCACTGATACGCGAAGACGAGCGGGTCGCGGACCGGGAACGACGCCATGCAGCCGACGCCGAGTCGCAGGCGCTTCGTGACCGAGGCGAGGGCGCCGAGCAAGGTCAGCGAGTCAGGCCGCGGCTTGGCCCCGAGACTGTCGCCGACCCAGACGGATCCGAAGAGCGGGCTCGCGTCGGCCTTCGAGGCCAGCGTGAGCATCTCGGTCATGTTGGTGACGCCGAGGAAGACGCCTCGTTGCGGCAGCGTGAAACCGAACATCGGCCACGTGTGGCTCGTCATTGGGCGCCGCCGACCTTCACTTCATCGCGGTCGCCCGCTGGCCGATCTGCACGCGGGCGACCCCCAGGCGGTCCCAATGACCCGCGCGACGGCCAGCAGCTTCTCGGATGCCTGGTGGCAGGCGTAGCATCCGCTCAGCGTATCCCGATACGCTTTCGAGAAGGCCACCGCATCTCGCGCCTCGATCGCTTTCTGCACGCCGGTCAGGAGGGAACGGTCCATGCCGTCGAGGATGCCACGCAGATCGATCTCGCCGCTCGTCGTCCGGCGGACCGGACGGATCCTCACGGCCCATCGGAGGTGCGAGCGGGTCTCGTTCAGGTAGAAACCGGCGAGCGGCCAGTTCTGAGCCTGACCGGCGAACCACAGGTTCGAGAAGTGATAGGCGATGTCCTTCATGACGTGCGACTGGTCGGGCACCAGGGCCCTCAGCGCCCCGATCTCGGCCTTGAGCCGCGCCACCTCGCTCGCCAGGTCGTCGGCCATCGCTGTCGTGACCCCTTCAGCCGGTCTCGTCGTCTGCGCGCGCGCCGCGCCGCCGGTCAGCGAGGCCAGCGCGACGACGATCGCCACGGTCCGCCCCCACGAACGCATCGCCTTCCTCCTGTCGAATTCGACTCGCTGTCGACCGACCGCGCCCGGCGTTTCACCGGGCGATCAGGGACACGAGCGTGCCGCCGACGGCCGCGAATACGACGACCAGCCATGCAGGCGCCTTCCAGAAGGCGAGCAGGCCGAAGCTCGCGAGCGCCAGACCGACATCGGCCGAGCTCTGGATCGCGCTCGTCCACACCGGGTGATAGAGCGCAGCCAGGAGGAGCCCGACGACCGCCGCGTTGATTCCGCGCAACGCCGCCGCGAAGCCGGGTCGTCCGCGGACCGCGGCCCAGAAGGGGAGCGCGCCGACGACCAGCAGGAACGACGGCAAGAAGATCGCGGCCAGCGCGAGCCCGGCGCCCGCGATGCCGTTGGGCCGTGGTCCCATCACCGCGCCGAGATAGGCGGCGAAGGTGAAGAGCGGACCCGGCACCGCCTGGGCGGCCCCGTAGCCGGCGACGAACTGCTGGTCGGTGACCCAGCCGGGCGGGACGACTTCGGCCTGGAGCAGCGGGAGCACGACGTGGCCGCCGCCGAACACCAGCGATCCGGCGCGGAAGAAGCTGTCGAAGACCGCGAGCGCCTGGCCTCCGACGAACTGGCGAGCGATCGGCAGCGCGAGCAGCAAACCGAAGAACAGTATGAGCATCGACGCACCCAGGCGGCGTCCGACCGGGACCATGAGCGGCGCGGTCGCGCCCGGGGCGCTCCCGGGCAAAAGTCGCAACCCGATCAGCGCGGCGACGGCGATGATGACGACCTGTGCGACTCCTCCGGACCAGACGAGGGCGGCGATCGCCGCCAGGAGTGCCAGCGTCCCGCGCACGCGATCCGGTGCGAGCGAACGCGCCATGCCCCAGACCGCCAACGCGACCACCGCCACCGCCGCTACCTTCAGCCCGTGCAACCATCCGGCGTCGGCGACCTCGAGCACGCGGAGGCCGTAGGCGAATGCGACGAGGACGACGGCCGACGGGAGCGTGAACCCGAGCCACGCCGCGAGTCCGCCGAGCAAGCCGGCGCGCGTGATCCCGATGGCGATCCCGACCTGGCTGCTGGCCGGACCGGGGAGGAACTGGCAGAGCGCGACCAGGTCGGCGTACGTCGGCTCATCGAGCCACTTGCGCCGGGCCACGTACTCGTCGCGGAAGTAGCCGAGGTGCGCGACCGGCCCGCCGAACGAGGTCAGCCCGAGCCGCGTCGCGACGCCGAGCACCTCGAGCGCGTGGGAACGTCTGCGCCCGGACAGCCGGTCCGTCCCCGCGTCGCGATCGACCGCCGCCGGGCTGCGGCTCATCGCCGACCCGTCCTCGCCGTCGGGCGCGGCGATCGCCGCCGTCGCGGCTCCAGCACCTCTCCCATCAGCTCGACGATCTGCGCGCGCGCGGACACGAGCGCCCGGCGGCCGCCGGGGGTGATCCGGTAATACTTCCGCACGCGCCCGACTACGAGGCGGCGCTCGAGGCGGAGATAGCCGCCGTCGGCGAGATCACGCAGGATGGGATAGAGCGTGCCGGGGCTCAGCGCATAGCCGTGGCGGCCGAGCTCCTCGATCAACCAGAGGCCGTAGACGGGCCCCTCGGCGGCACATGGATGCGGATGAAGCCGAGGAAGAAGTCGCGTATCATCTACGAACTCCGATATCGGCGCCAGGAATACCATGCGCGTCCGAGCACCGCAAGCGCCAGCCAGGCGGGAATCCCATCGAGCCGTTCGAGCCGCGGCGGAGAGCGAGCGATCAGGCGAGCTGCGTCGCGCCGGCGCGCAGCGCCAGGAACCGCCGGGCGAGCGCCGGGCCGGAGCCCGTGTCTTCGTGCTTGAAGAAGACATAGGCGTCGTGCCAGCCGGCGCCGACCGTGTCGATCGTCTCGATCCAGCGCCGCAGCGCGTCGTCCGTGTACTCGACGGCGCGGAGCCTGAGGTAGCCGAAGTCCGCGGTGGCGATCGCCGGCGTCGCGCCCTCCTCGGTGTCGGCGATACACAGCGCGACGTTGCGCGCGCGGAGCAGCGCGTAGACCTCGTCGTCGAACCAGCTCTCGTGACGGAACTCGAAGGCCGCGCGCAATCCGTCGGGCAGGCTCGCGAGCGTCTCCGCCAGGCGGTCCGGCGCCTTCTTGAAGTTCGGCGGCAGCTGGAAGAGCAGCGGGCCGAGCTTGTCGCCGAGCGCGCGGGCCGCGTCGCAGAAGTACGAGAGCGGCTCGGCGACACCGCGGAGCCGCAGGAAGTGCGTGATGCGCTGCGGGGCCTTGAGGACGTAGGTGAACCCGTCCGGCGCGGCCGCCCCCCAGCCCGCGACCGTCTTCGCGTTCGGCATCCGATAGAACGATGCGTTGATCTCGACGGTCGAGAAGCGCTCGACGTAGTACGCGAGCATCTTCGACGCCGGGAGCTTGTCCGGGTAGAAGGTGCCGCGCCACTCCGGGTAGTTGTACCCAGAGGTCCCGACGTGGGTCTTCAGCTGAGCACCGCCGCCAGCGGCGTCGGCGTCTCTTTGACCGACTCGGCGACGCCGGGATGCACGACCTTGCCGCTCCAGACGTTCACGCCCCTGGCGAGCGCCGGGTTCGCCCGCGCCGCGCCCGCCGCGCCGCGCCCTGCCAGCTCGACCACGTAGGGAAGCGTCGCATTGGTGAGCGCGAAGGTCGACGTGCGCGGAACGAGCGCCGGCATGTTCGCGACGCCGTAGTGGACGACGCCGTCGACCAGGTAGACCGGGTCGAGCAGGGTGGTCGGATGGATCGTCGCGACGCATCCGCCCTGGTCGACCGCGATGTCCACGATCACCGAGCCTTCCTTCATCTGCGACACCATCTCCTTGGTGACGAGCACCGGCGCCCGCGCCCCCGCCACCAGCACGGCGCCGACCAGCAGGTCAGCGCGCCGCACGGCGCGCTCGATGTTGAAACTGTTCGACATCAAGGTGACGACCTGACCGCGGTACAGATCGTCGACGTGCCGGAGCCGATCGAGGTTGACGTCGAGGATCGAGACGTCGGCGCCGAGCCCGACGGCGGTCTTGAGGGCGTTGAGCCCGGCCGCGCCCGCGCCGATGATCACGACGTTGCCCGGCGGCACACCGGGCACGCCCGACAACAATATGCCGCGGCCACCGTGCGCGCGGCCGAGGTAGAAGGCGCCTTCCTGGACGGAGAGGCGCCCGGCCACTTCGCTCATCGGCGTCAGGAGCGGCAGGCTTCCGTCCGCGCGCTGGACGGTCTCGTAGGCCATCGCGATCGCGCCCGACTCGCGCAGCCCGCGGGTGAGCTCCGGCGCCGGCGCCAGGTGCAGGTAGGTGAAGAGGACCTGTCCCGGCCGGAGCCGCGCCACCTCGGGCGCGAGCGGCTCCTTGACCTTCACGACCAGCTCGGCGCGGCGCCAGGCGTCGTCGACCGAGACCAGCTCGGCGCCGACCGCCGAGTACTCCTCGTCGCGGATGCCGCTGCCCGCGCCGGCGCCGCGCTCGACGAGCACGCCGTGCGCGGCCTCGACCAGCGCCCGCGCGCCGGCCGGCGTCAGCGCCACGCGCTGCTCCCCCGGCTTGATCTCTCGCGGAACCCCGATGATCAATGCTCCCTCCTTGCGCGCGGCCCGGTGACGCGATCCGCGTCACCTCACATATAACAGGAAAAACCGCGCGAGGCTCGCGTCGAACCCGCGCGGTAGCTCGCCGTGGCGGCCGCGGTCCGTGAACACGAACTCGCTCCGGGTGTTCCGCGCGAGCGCGCGCCGCAGCCGCTCGGCGTGCCCGAAGGGAATCTGCTCGTCCTCGCGGCTGGCCACCAGCAGCACCGGGACCGTGATCGCCGCGGCGGCGCGCTCGGGCGAGAGCGCGGTGATGTCGTGCCCGAAGAACAGGCGCGACCAGCCGCGGAGGAGCCCCACGAACGGATACTTCAGATACCACATCCATCCGTAGAGCTCGTAGCCGAGCGCGCGCAGGTCGGCGAACGGCGCGTAGGCGGCCACCGCGCGGATCCGCGGGTCTTCGGCGGCGGCGAGGAGCGCGACGGCGCCGCCCAGCGAGAGGCCGAAGACGCCGACCTGGTGGAACCCGCGCGCGGCGAGGAAATCGATCGCCCGGACGAGGTCGTGGCACTCGCGCCAGCCAAGCGTGGTCGCGCGGCCACCGCTCGCGCCGAAGTATCGCTGGTCGAGCAGGAGGACGGTGAAGCGCGGCGCCAGTGCGGCGGCGATCGGGAGCAGATCGGCCTTCTCGGCGGGATAGCCGTGGAGGAGAACGATCGCCGGCGCCCCCGGGCGCGGCAGGAGCCACGCCGCGAGCGCCACGCCGTCGTCGGCGGTGATCGTGACGTGCTCGACCGTGAGCCTGAAATCCGCCGGCGCCAGCGGAACGGCGATCCGCGGCGGCCGCACCGCGAGCCAGAAGCTGAGCAGACTGAACGCCACGAAAGCGCCCGCGAAGACCGCGGCGTAAACGGCGAGCTTCACCGTATGATAGTCCGCGTTCGCAGGGCCTTCGTCCAGGTGATCGACGACACGACATTCGGTGCCCTCGCCGCTCTGGGCTCGGCGGTGGCGTGGGCGACGACGAGCCTTCTGGCGCGCTCCCTGATGGCCGAGCTCGGCTCGGTCGGCGTCAACGCTATCCGTTCGACGATCGGCGGCGCGCTGCTCATCGTCTGGGTGCTGGCGACGGTCGGGACCGGCGCCTTCACGACGATCTCCGCGTGGGCGTGGCTCCTGCTCGGGCTCTCGATCGTCACGGCCATCGCGCTCGGCGACACCGTGTTCTTCGAGAGCACGCGCGCGATCGGCGTCGCCCGCGCCATGACGGTCTCCACGTCCTACCCGCTCGGCGCCGCGGTGATCGCCGCCGCGTTCCTGAACGAGCCGGTCACCGTGCCCATCGCGGTCGGGTCGCTCGTCACGATGGCCGGCCTCGTCATCATCGTGGCGCCGTGGGCCGAGCGCGCGCCGGAGGAGCGCTTCTGGTTCGGCGTCGGTGCGGCGGTGCTGGCCTCGCTCGCGTGGGCGGTCTCGACCGTGCTCGTCAAGCCGCCGCTCGCCGAGATGAGCGCGAGCACCGCACAAGCGATCCGGCTGCCCGTCGCCTCGCTGGTGCTCTGGCTGACACCGTGGGCCCGCTCGGTGCCGGGCGCCTTCGCCAGGAGCGGCCAGGCCGTGCAGGTTCGCATCGTCATCCTCGGCGCGATCACCTCGGTGAGCTCGGTCATGTTCGTCGCGGGCGTCAAGCACGCCGGCGTGGCCGTCGCCTCCGTCCTCTCCTCCACGGCGCCAATGTTCGCGATCCCCTTCGCTGTCGTCTTCCTGAACGAGCGGCTTACCACGCGCACCTTCGCCGGCATCGTCCTGACTCTCGCCGGAATCGTCATCCTCCAGCTCTGATTGCGCCGCGCGCCAGACTTCAGCTCTGCGAAGTCCGAGCACACCCGCGCTCTGCACAGCGCGGCCGCCTCTGGCGCTGACCCCGCTCTGAGCGAAGCGACCAGCCCGGCCCTGACTCTGCCGAGAACGCGACGTCGGGCCGAGCTCCGCGAAGAAACCGGCGTCGGGCCGCGCAGGATAGAGGTGGTCGCCGAGAGCGCGCCGACGCGCGGGCCGGTGGGCGGGGGGGGGGGGGGGGCGGGGCCCCGGACCCCCCACCGGCCGGGGGCGGGGGGCCCCCCCAATGTGGCCCCCCCCCCCCCCGCCCCCCCCCCCGGGC